>OBLW0100000852.1_pt1 | contig 26434 bp, 21 predicted proteins | sample 1520161 | NCBI WGS metagenome assembly OBLW01 (sample SAMEA3539309, study PRJEB22396) | soil metagenome | biome: tundra; feature: field; material: soil | place: USA | collected 2010-05 | depth 0.15 m | reverse complement strand
GGGTAGTGATGGAAGTAGGAACTCACTCGGCCTGGGTGCAGGACGTGATCAGCGAGTGGGGGCACGAGGTGTTGGTGGCCAACCCGCGGTTGATGGAGGGGTCGAAGCGCCGCAAGCGCAAGAGTGATCGCATCGATGCCAACAAGTTGGCGCGCTTGGGGCGGGTGGATCCGCAGTCGTTGTACCCGATTCGGCATCGCAGTCGAGAAGTGCGCCAGGATCTGGTGGTGTTGCGAGCCCGGGACGCCTTGGTGTCGGTGCGGACGGAGTTAATCAACACCGCGCGAGGACTGGTGAAAAGTATGGGCACACGACTGCCGCGGTGTTCGAGTCCGAGCTTCGCAGAAAAGGTAAAGGACGCGATTCCGGTCGAGGTACAAGAAGCGCTGCTGCCCTTGGTGCAGTTGGTAGAGACGGTGAATGATTGCATTGCGAGGTATGACCAGAAGATTGAAGAGCTGGGCCAGAAGAAGTATGGACACACGACATTGCTGCGACAAGTGAAAGGGGTGGGCCCGATCACCTCTCTGGCCTACGTGTTAACCCTGGAGGATCCGCAACGATTCAGCAGCAGTCGCGAGGTCGGGCCCTATCTGGGGCTGGTGCCGAAGCAGGAAGACTCGGGGGATAGTCAACCCCAGTTAGGAATCAGTAAGACCGGAGATCGGATGTTACGACGGTTGCTGGTGGGGAGTTCGCAATACATGTTGGGAGCCTTCGGACCGGACACCGACTTACGGCGGTACGGACTGCGATTGTGCGAGCGTGGAGGAAAGAATGCGAAGAAGCGAGCCGTGGTGGCGGTGGCACGAAAGCTGGCCGTCTTGCTGCATCACCTGTGGGTGACCGGGGATGTCTATGAACCGCTACATCACACGGGGGCAGAAACCAGGACAGCACAAGCAAGGGCTGCATAAGCCGGACCCAACCATGTTCCATAAAACTTAACCGACGCAATCGCGAAAAGACAGAACCCAGTGAACAGAAGATACTTTGATGACGCGGAGGCCGATTCGTTATCGGAAAGGTTTGCAGCAACGACATCCACTCGCCTTGTTCGGGTGACTGCGGGTAATGGCCAGATCCTCGGAGATCGCCAATCAGATGGCAGCACCCAACCAGCCAGGCCCCGTCACGGTTGTGATGGGGCCTGGTTTGAGATCGAACCCCAACGTGCACCGGGCCCCATGTGGCTCCTTGAGAGTGCGGATAGAAGCCGGGTAAGAGTGGTGGTTGCAAGCAAGACTTTGAGAAACGCAAGGATACGAAGCGCCGATCAATGTACTTCTGGGAACGAATGGGAATGATCGAGGCAGACAGTTCAGAAGCATTGCGGAAGGCGTGCCAATACGAACTGAAAACCGAATCCACTAAGGAACGAAGCCCAACTGAACTGCGTTGCGCTTCGTTCCCAGCTCGATTGTAAGTGACGTGGGGAGCTGTCAAGGGTCAAGATGAACGCCCCCTGTTCGGGGGCGCCCTTGACAGCTCCCCACGTCACCACCGGAGGCTTATGCAGATGGAAACCAATTAATAAGGAAGGCCGCCACGTCGGCCTTGACTTTTATGACCTTCTCATAGAAGGCGTTTACGCTCATTAACCGGCTAATGTGCCTCATTTTGGGGAGAGGCGATCGAGTTCGCCGGCTGGAGGGCTAAGGACCAGCGTAAACTTCGCCAACTCACGCAGCGGCTCCTTAACATCGGACACCTACGGTACTCCACAAAACGTCGCCGCAGCACCTCACTGCGTGTGACCAGAGAGGAAGGCTCTCTACTAGGCACTATGCGTCGAAGATTCTGCTCAGCGAGAGAGCTCCCAAGCAGTACGATTGTCTTTATCCCACTTTCGTCGGATGAGTGCAAGCCAGCTCAAGAAGGATAGTCAGCTCTCTTTTTCCTTGGCTACCGAGGATTGGCCGGTTAAGCGCTCAAAATCCCCCTTTGCCAGCGTACGCGGTTGCGAGTTGATCCTCCCAATGAAGCATAGGCGGTGACGAGCGGATCTGAAACACGAAGCCCGTCGAGGACCTCCCCTGTGACGACCGTCACTTTGTTCCCCCTTCCCTCGTGTCGAACGCGGAAACTGTCCGGAGTTTTGTAGCTTTGTAGCCGTCCTCGCAATTGTCAGTGTATTGGGGTCAGCCTTTGCCCAAGCGCCTGTAACCAAGTATAAGGACGGGGATGTGCTGATGACTACGCATCCCCATAGGCACTTCACTCACAAGTTTAGGCACCACTTTGAGTCAGTCTGTAAATTCATCAACGACAAATAGACTACTTAGCCCACACCGAGCCGGTGAATGGGTGAGTGTCACACTCCGCGGTAGCTATTGCAATCAGGCGTGACCATCCGCCTCGATGCTGGCGCCGAACTCTAAGCTATACATCGAATGCTTGACCGACTCAATGTTGGTGTGAAGATCTCGCAAAGCGCATCTTCGAGAGACAGGAACGGAGAGATGGGCTAGCAGCTTTTCGGTGTTTTGCTCGGCTCAGGAGTTCTAGGTATTGACAGTGAGAGGGAAAAAACGTATATGATTGCGCCGTATTTTCGCGGGCTGGAATGCTCGTTTTATTTCACGACCTTGTGGTGCTGGTTTCGCTGATTCGTCACCGAACCGCGAAGATGATGTTCGCCAAAGCTGGTTGTCCTCCAGTTAACGGTGTCACCAACCGCTTTTTGACGAAAATCCAAGGAATGTACATGAAGGAGGGAACATGAAGCGCAAAAACATTTGGGCTTTCACGCTACTCGCAATTTCGTTTGTCTGGTTGCTGACCTGGCCTGACATCGCTGGCGCGCAGTCGCTCCCTCACCTAACACCCATTCCCCCGCGGAGGAGTTCTGCCCGCGCGGCCGCACTTGCCCCCGACTCGTCGTCGCCGTGGCATCCACTGACGAACCAGGCGCCATCGGGTCCCAATGGCATCCAAATCATGATGCAAGCGACGGACGGGTCGATCCTCGTACAGGCATATGACGGGCAAACCTGGATGAAGCTAACTCCGGATGACAGGGGCAGCTACCTCAACGGTACGTGGACTACACTCGCCTCGGAACCTATTGCCCGACTGTATTTTGCCTCTCAAATCATGCCGAATGGCAGGTTATTCGTTGCCGGGGGTGAGTACAGCGGCCCAGGTTTGCTGCCCAATTGGTCAAACACGGGGGAGATCTACGACCCACTGGCCAATAAATGGACTCGCATTGCCCCCTACCCGAAGCAGCCTCATTGCCCTTCCATTAATTACGTTTCTGGGAATACCACGAGTGGAAGTGCCCAGATTACGGGGATTTATCCCTACACGAGCGGCCTTTTCGTCGGCGAGGGAGTTTTCGGCTCTGGGATTCCAAACGGGGCAACAATCGTGAGCGTTGACTCGCCCACCGAGATCACCATATCCGCTGCCGCGACGCACAGGGTCGCCGCCAACGCCATTACTCTCTCCTCCTACTATCAGCTGACTGGGTGCTTGGGGGATGATCCCTCGATACTCCTCTCGGGCAAAAAAATTCTCGTCGGTGACTTGGTCAACTCCAACACATACGTCTACGATGCCGCCTTGAACGCTTGGAGTGACTCAGGAACAAAGGTTTACCAGGACCCGAGCGATGAAGAAGGCTGGACGAGGAGCAGCCAGGGAACGATCATCAACTACGACCTGTCCCAGAGCGTTGCCACCAATGGGAGCTACGCGGAGAAGTACAACCCCAAGGCCGGGATGTGGACCGGAATCAGCCCATCGGATGGCACGGCCAAGGGAACGATTCCCCAGTTGAGCAGCCCCACCTTGGGGTATGAACTTGGCCCCTCCCTCCGACTACAGGACGGGCGGATCTTCCAGATTGGGGCCACCCAGCATACCGCCCTCTATAACCCCACCACAAATACCTGGGAGGCCGGACCGGACATCAGCGGAACGCTAAACGGAATCCCATCTCCTTTTGGCGCTGACGATGCCCCAGGGGCCATTTTGCCCAACGGCCATGTGATCTTCGCGGCCGATGCCGGCGTCTCCGGATTCACTTCTTCCGGAAACATCACTGCCGGCTCCGCCGTTATTACCGGCATTCCCTCCACGGCCATACTGCAGGTTTACTGGGGCGTGCAGGGGGCGGGAATCCCGGGTGGGGCTTATATCGTGAGTGTGGATTCGCCCAGCCAGGTAACGATCACCAGTCCAGCCACTGCTACGACCAGCGGGGATGCCATCAGTTGGGGAGGCACATTCAGCAATCCCGCGGAACTATTTGATTTTGATCCGTGGACCAGTACGATTCGCCAGGTCACTTCGGCCCTGCCTGACGCCAACCTCCCCTACGAAGGCTCCTATCCCACGCGCATGCTGATTCTTCCGACGGGACAGTTGCTCTTTTCCGACGATAGTTCCCAGCTCTGGGTTTACACCTCGTCGGGAACGCCCAATCCGCTGTTGCGGCCACTCATCACGAAGGTCCGCTATCTGGGTGGCGGCAAGTTCAGGCTTACAGGATTTAAACTCGATGGGCAATCTGCGGGCGCCGCCTACGGCGACGACGACCAGATGGACTCCAACTATCCGATCATTCGCATGGTGAACCTAAGCGGCAATGTCTTTTACGCCAGGACGTCGGACTGGAGCAAGATCGCCGTGGGTGATGGCGCGAGACGCGAGACCGTCGACTTTACGCTGAATCCCGGGGTAACTCCCGGCGATTACTCCCTGATCGTAAGCGGTGCAGGAATTTCTTCGTTTCCCACCCTCATTCACATCACGGAGAGAGAGGTGAAAGGCTGGGGAGACTGATTCAGCTGCAGGACGTGGTTGATCTTAGCCCGTTGAAAGGTTCTGCCAAACTGGATTTGGCGGAAAAGGGCATTCCGTGGACGACGCTCACTTATCTTGACGAACTGGCCGAAAGCCAGAACGCTTTGCGGGTGGTTCTGCGACTGGGAACTGTTCGACGCAATACATACAATCGCCTTTTCCCGTGCTAGGGTTTGGAGGAGCAATAAGCCGGTTAAGCTTCAATTGGCAACGGTTGATGAACTTGGAAGGGCTGTTCATGGGGGATGTTATTTCCAGAAGATTATCGCGAAGCCAGCCTCTTTCATAACGCCGCGTCCCAAAACCGTAGCGAGAGAAGCTACCGAGCGAAAGTAAATTCCATCTGCGGAGATGATTTGTTGAACAGCCGCGCAAACTTCTGCTTGAAATCGTCCATGTTCTCGCAAAGCTTCATAATGGTCACCACTGTCGTAATTTGGTCATGGACTTTTTCTCTCCCAAACTTCTTTAGCCACTGATGGTGATTTTGCAGGAAGTGCGGGTCCGGATTTTTCTTGCGTAACTCTTTCCCGATATCCCCATCCACGGCATCGTAAACAAACATCATGACGTATTTTCCCCAGCGCAGGGGTCTGGAGCGGGGGGAATAGTGAATACCTTCCAATCGCGAGGCGGGTTCTGGTCGCAATCGTTCTGCCAACCGGAGCGCCGACCAAATTCAAACTGCACCGCTACCGAAAAACGACTCATCGCCGAGGACGCAGTGAGCACAGAGAGAACCGCGTGAAATTGAATCGGGTTCACTCTGACTCTCCCCCGGCGGTCTCGGCGCTCACTGCCGCAAATTTTTTCTAGAGCGTGCGTTTAAACAGCGGAATCGCGATCCCGAGCGTGACAGCGGCGAAGATCGACAAGAAAAGCATGTCGCCCCAAACCGCCGCCAGAGTAGTTTCTTTCAGCAGCAGACATTTGAAGCCATCCACGGCGTAGGTGAAAGGGTCCACTCTGGCGATAACCCGCAACCACGGCGGGAACGCCTGTATGGGATAGATCGATCCGCTGGGAAAAAACAGCAGCGTATTGAGAATGCCGAACATGGCGCGCGGCACCAGCGGATCTTCGATGCGCACCATCAGCAGAAACATCATCGTGTTGAATGCGAGCGACGTCAGCACGATCATCACCAGCAATCCCAGCATCGTGACGGGATTGAAAATCGTACTCACCCCCGAAATCAGCGAGCCGATTACACAAATAATTACGCCCGTCATTACCGCCTTGATTGCCCCCGCCAGGTTAAGTCCGAGCACCAGTTCGAGCTTGGTGATCGGTGTAACGAGGTAGCCTTCATGCACACCGCGCGCCTTGTCATCGATATACAACATGCCGCCACCGATCATCACCGAGACGAACATCGCCAGCGCAAGCGAACCCGGCAGCAGGTACTTCATGTATTCGATGTAAGGATAAAGTTCGACAATCTCAAGCGCAGTCTGTTGCAGGATGCGCGGTTCAACCACAGGCTGATTCAGCGAAGTGACCAAATCGGTGAGTTCCGACTCCAAAGCAGAACTCATAAAGTTGTCGCTGTTATCGACCACTACAGCAATTTGCGGATGGTTCTCTTCGTAGACCCGCCGCGAAAACTGTGGCGGGATGATCACCGCGCCATCGAGCTTGCCGTTGCGCACATCCTCAACCGCTTTCTTCTGGTCGTCGTAGTAGACCGGCACGAAGGTGCGAATGTTCGAGCGCACGGAGTCGAAAGCCTCGCGAATCTTCAGCGCCTGCGTCCCTCCGTCCTGATCGACAATAGCCAGGCGGGCATCGCGAATCTTTCCGCCAAAGGCGTTGCCGAGAATGACGAGTTGTACCAGAGGAAAAATCATCGACGCCAGCATGAGTGCAGGCGAACGAAAGAACTTCCGCATTTCGCGCTCGACAATCGCCATCATCCGGTTCATGGCCGCAACCCCGGACTCTGCGGCATCACGAAGGCATAAGCCTTCTGCAGTTCGTCGCGCAATTGCCGGCCCGTGTAGTGCACGAACACGTCGTCCAGTGTCGTGTTCTGCACCGAAAGCGACTTCACCGCGACCCCGGCTTCGACCGCCATTTCCACAAGCTCAGTCGTAGTTCGCGAGCCATTGCCGGTCAGCACCCGATACATGCCCGCTCCTTCATGCTGCACAGAGGTGACGTCGTCAAGGGTACGCAGGCGCTGCTCCCAATCGCCAGGAGGATTCTCGAACTGCGCTTCGATCACGTTCGATCCCGGAACGCTCGCTTTCAGCGCCATGGGCGCGTCCAGAGCAACAAGTTTCCCGTGATCCACAATAGCAATCCGGTCGCACAGCCGGTCGGCTTCATCCATGTAATGCGTGGTAATCAAAATCGTGAGTTGCCGCTGGCTCTTGATATTGCCCAGCATCTCCCACACCGCAACGCGCGAGACCGGGTCCAATCCCGTGGTGGGCTCGTCAAGGAAAAATATCTTCGGATGGTGCACCAGCCCGCGCGCAATCTCCAATCGCCGACGCATGCCGCCGGAGAGTGTTTTGGTCTGCGCGTCGCGCCACTTGGTTAAGTCCACCAGTCCAAGCAACTCGTCGATAGAGCGCTTCCTCTCTTTCGCGGGCACGTCGTAGAGTTTGGCGTAGATGTTTAGATTTTCTTCCACCGTAAGATCCAGGTCGCTGGTCAATGCCTGCGGGATCACGCCAATCGTTCTTCGCGCCGCATCGGGCTCCTTCGCCACATCGTGCCCTGCAATGAGTGCCCGTCCCGATGTAATCGGGATCAGCGTGGTCATCATGCGTATCAGCGTTGACTTTCCCGCCCCATTGGGCCCGAGCAGGCCGAAGATCTCTCCCTCTTTCACATTGAACGAAACATCGTCCACCGCGGTGAAGTCACCGTACTTCTTCACAATATGCTGCACTTCGATGGCGTAGAGCCTTTCAGCTGAGTTCGTAGAGCTGCCGCCGTTCGCTTTGGCATCAATTTCGGCCGTCATTGCTGCCCCCCTGCCGCGGCGCTCTGCGAGTTGCTCTCGCCTTTCATCTGCGCCGGTGAAACCAGCACTTCAGCCGTCATGCCGGGAACAAATGCGCCTTTCGGGTTTTCCAGGCGAATTTTCAAGACAATCGTTTTGATATCGCGCTTTCGCCGGCTTACATCGCGTTGCGTGGCGAAGTCTCCTTCCACCCCTTTAAAAAACACTTTGCCGCTGGCGATCGTGCCGCCGGGCAGACGCACGCGCATCACATCGCCGTACCCAATATGGTCGGCATAGGTTTCCGGTATCGCGGCACGCACCCACGTATCAGTGAGATCTACGATGGTCACAATGGGGGCACCAATGTTGACTACTTCTCCTTGCCGCGCCGCGCGCACCGAAACTGTGCCGGTTACAGGCGCGTAGACATTGGTGTAGCCGAGCCGCACGGCAGCCTGATTTTTCTGGGCGATGGCATTCTTGAGATCGGCCTGAGTGGATTGCACCGTACTTTTCGCTGCGTTCGCCTGTTGGGTGCGCGCGATGGCGGAATTCAGGTCCGCCTCCGCCGCCTTCACCAACTCTTGTTGCGCCTGCACGGTCGCCTGCGCTGCCTGCAAATTGGTTTCGGCCTGTACGCGATCCTGCTCTGACTGCACCCCGGCTTTCGCCAATTCGATCATGCGACGGCTGTCACTCGCCGTGCGATCGAGCGTAGCCTTCGCCTGTAGAAGCTGCGCTCTGGCCGACGAAAGTTTGGCGTGCGCATTGGCCACATCGCTGGAAGTCGAGCCGGAGGTGGATCGTTCTGTGTGCTGCATCTCCGCCACTTTGTTCTGCAGGCTAGTGATGGTCGCGGCAGCCGCGGCTTCCTGGGTCTGCAACTCGGAAGGATCGAGTACGGCAATCAAGTCACCAGCCTTTACTGGAGTGCCTTCGTCGACCAGTAATTTTTGGATGCGGCCCTCGACCTGCGCGCTGACGATCACCTGATTCGAATCGACTGTTCCGATCAGCACCAAATCCTTGGAATGGTCGGCGGAGAAAAAATAGTAGATCGCCGACATAACAAAGATGATCCCGAGAAGAATGAAGAAGCGGTTACGAGCACTCATTTAGGTACTCCTGATTTGCGAGACGACGTCACGCGAGACCTGGCCAGAAAAAGCGCTGCGGAAATAAAATCTAGAACTGCCGCCCGGCGCTCGGCGATACGCTCGGGCGTCAGCGGATTGAAGCGCACGATCCGCTGCATAACCGGGGCGCTACTGAAATAGAAAACTATCATGGCCACCATGGAAGGAATGAAGTGCGCCGGGTCCACCTTGCGGAATTCCCCTTCAGCGATCCCTTTGTGCAACAACTCGCCCACCCGCCGGTAGATCGGTTGAAAGTAAGTCTTGACCAGGCGGTTGATATGGACCGAATCACCCTCTCGCGCCCGCATCATCTCGCGCTGCATGAGCTTGGGATAAATCTGGTTCGAGGCGATGAAATCGAAATACGCGCCTACGTAAGCCATGATCTTTTCGCGCGGCGGCAGGTCGCTGTCGAGCACCTGGAAAATGTTCGTCTTCATCCCGGAAAACGCATTGTCGAGCACCGCACCGTAGAGTGTTTCCTTGTCCTTAAAGTAGTAGTAGAGCAGGGCCTTGTTGACTCGGGCCGCGCGCGCAATGGCGTCGGTACGTGCCCCGGCAATGCCGTGCTCGGCAAATTCTTGCGCCGCCGCGCGCAGAATGGCTGCGCGGCTTTCCTTCGGCTGGCCGCGGGAGCCCATGCGGGCAGGGAGGTGGCTATGGCGAACACTTCGGATCATAGCTTAATTAACTGGTTAGTTAGATTGTACACACTTGCGAAATAAAACTGCAAGTCAAAATGACACTGGAGAAAAGGGGCGTGGTTGAGGGGTTAGCTCGCCCCGCCGGCGATCGAAGGCACCAGCAAGACTTCGTCCCCGTCGCTGAAGTTATATCCAGGCCCGCCGAGGAAACGGATGTCTTCTTCATTCACGTAAATGTTGAGAAAGCGTCGCGGTTGTCCGCTCTCGTCACGCAGATGCGGCTTTAGTTCCGGGAACTTTTCATCGAGGATACCGAACAGCTCTCCCAGGTTGGTGGCGGCGCACGCAATCGAACTCACGCCCGCCGTGTGCCGCCGCAGCGCGGTCGGAATTTGTACTGTGATGGACATCGAGGCTACCCTCAGCGCCTAAAAGCTGCTCATTATTATTATTAGGGCTCTTGCGGCGCGGCTGAAGCCGCGCCCTTTCCAAGCTGGTGCCGGATAAAAGTCGCACCCTTTCAAAACAAACGCGAGATCTTACGCTCCAACCGTGGCCGCCGTTTCGCTCGCGACCCCCACGGTGTCCAGCGTTTCGTGCAGATACTTCTCGAACTCGGCCAGCTTGGGGGCGATGGGCCTCTCGATCTCATACACGCCAGACAGCACATCGGTCGTTTTCAAGCCATTCCCGGTGATGCACAGCACAGTAGTTTCCTCGGGCAGGATTCGGTCCTGACGATAAAGCTTGCCCGCAGAACCCACGGTCACACCGCCGGCGGTTTCGGTGAAAATGCCTTCGGTTTCCGCCAGCAGACGGATCGAATCAATCACCTCGGGATCGCCCACGTCCTCGCTCCATCCGCCGCTGTGCTTAATCGTCTTGATGGCATAGTGGCCGTCGGCGGGATTGCCGATAGCGAGCGAACGTGCGATGGTCGCCGGCTTCTGCGGCTCGATCTCGGCGCTGCCCGTCTTCACCGCTGTCGAAATGGGAGAGCATCCGGTCGCCTGCGCTCCGAAGAACTTCACCGGTTTGTCCTCGACCAATCCGAGCTTGCTCAGTTCGTCAAACGCCTTCTTGATCTTGGTGATCAACGACCCGCCAGCCATGGGAACGACCACGTTATCAGGCAAGCGCCAGCCCAGTTGCTCGGCGATCTCGAAGCCGACGGTCTTCGATCCCTCGGCATAGTAGGGACGCAGATTCACGTTGACGAAGCCCCAGCGGCGCTCTTCGGCGATCTGCGAGCACAGGCGATTCACCTGATCATAGTTGCCGGCGATGCGTACGACGTTAGCGCCGAAAACTTGTGTGCCCAGAATCTTCGCGGGTTCGAGATCGGAAGGAATGAAGATCCAGGCTTTCAAACCGAGGCGTGCAGCGTGCGCAGCCACGGCATTCGCCAGGTTTCCGGTAGAAGAACATGCGACCGTGTCGAAGCCGAAAGCCTGCGCCTGGGCGAGCGCCACAGCTACCACCCGGTCCTTGAAACTCAGCGTTGGGAGGCAGACAGCATCATTCTTGATGTAGAGATTCTGCGCGGCAGCATCGGCGTCAACCTGGTCACCGGCCAACCGCGCAGCCAGACGCGGAGCCTGAAACAGCGGCGTGAATCCCACTGGCAGTCGCGGCTCGAAGCCCGCAGGCAGCGGCAGCAATTCGGAATAGCGCCACATGTTCGGCGGGCGCTGCGCAATGCGTTCACGGCTGGACTTTACTTTGTCGACCGCGCCCTGGGCGAGCGAGGACTGAATGGAATCGTAGTCGTAAGTGATTTCGAGAGGAGAGAAACACTCGTCGCAGATCGACCGCGGCTGGTTGCCCCAACTTCGTCCGCATTCCCGACAACGCAGTTCGTATTGAGCTTGACCGTCGTAATTCGACATCGGGCTACTCGCTTTCTGTCGCAGCGAATAGCTGAGGACGAGCCGGGAAAAAGCGCCCTAAAATACGAAGGCCTCTTTTTCCGGGAAATGGGAAAAGAGGTCGGAATGCAATAGAAATGAAGCTCGCATCCGAATCTCATGTTCCCCGTTTCCGGGCGGGAGTTGGCACCTGGCGGTCGGGATATATGATCCCGATCCGGTTGCCGTGGCGTCACAGGGCTCGTCCCTCAGCCACTCTGCATGAAATTCCGGTTTGCCCCGAAAGGCAAACTTGTCTTCACTATGCTACACATTTGAAGGTCCTCCGTCAAGAGCTGTTCTTGTACCGGCTTGTACCGGAGTAAGTTCCGATTTTGGCCAGAGATAAGAAACGCAGCAAGTCAGCCGATCGCCGCTAACACATACCGGACGCGCGCCTGGACTGAGTCGAGGGGAAGGGAGATTAAGTCGTAGCCTAAGGCAGAAGTAGGTTTCTGTCATTATTTTATGGGTCGCCTGAGCTTCCTCAAAAGATTGCTTCCGCTCTGCGTCGATCTCGAAGATCTGCGGCCAGGGGCGGCGCGATAAACACTCTCCGATGGTAGCGAAATATCCTCGATGCGTTGTTAACGTGCGAAGGAATGGGTAAATTGCTTAAGCGCAAGTAGCCGAGAACGTCGGGCACGCCACGATCGAACGTTACTGGACCGCTCAGACTCAGCGCCGCCCGATACGATCGCATTTCCCAACTGAGCATCAGTTCCGCGAAAGCGCGGCGATCCGACCAAGGCAAAGCCTCGCCGCCAATGGCCATCTGATCCTGAATGATCGCCCGCCCGGCCTCAGGCATGGTGGAAATACCGCGTCCCGCCAAGGCGTTAATCAATAGTACTCTTTCCTGAACCTGGTCCCCCGGTGATTGCAAACAGACGGTCGAAATTCACAGCCTCCATTTCTTCTTCTCCTTAATGCACGCTCACGAGCGGGCGGCGCATGCTCGACGACTATTGTCCTGTTGACCGTAATCCGAAACTCAAACCGACCTTCTACTCGAAATTCGTAGTAACCGGCCAGTTGTTCCGAACGCTCCCGAATCAGTACACTCTTCATTCACGAGGAGAGCATGGATAATCAGAGAATGCGTTTTGGATTCTGTGAAAAAAGTTCGCGGTCCGGGATTTTACGAGTCCGCGGTGGAGTCGTTCTCGCCGTCATCTTTGGCGCGCTGTTATTTGCTAAAACGTCCCGCGCCCAGACCGGCGCATCCTCGGACTTGCCCAGCGAAACGCCGGCCACGTTCACGCCCGTCACCACCAGCTTCGATTACGTCAAACGCGACGTGATGATTCCCATGCGCGACGGCGTGAAGCTGCACACGGTCATCGTTCTGCCCAAGGGTGCGAAAAATGCGCCGATCCTGCTCACGCGCACGCCTTACAACGCGACGGCGCAAACCAGTCAAGCCTCCAGCGCGCATCTCGGTCCGACTCTCAGTGGCTATGACAATGCGACCGAAGTGATCGTCGAAGGCGGCTACATCCGCGTCGTGCAGGACGTGCGCGGCAAATACGGCTCCGAAGGCGATTACGTGATGACTCGCCCGCTGCACGGTCCGCTGAATCCCACGCCCGTCGATCACTCTACCGATACATACGACACCATCGACTGGCTGGTCAAGAATGTTCCTGAGAGCAACGGAAGAGTCGGCATCCTCGGCATTTCCTACGACGGATTCACAACGCTGATGGCACTGGTCAATCCACATCCCGCGCTAAAGGTCGCGGTGCCCATGAATCCTATGGTCGACGGCTGGATGGGCGACGACTGGTTCCACAATGGCGCCTTTCGCGAACAGAACATGGCTTACATCGATGTTCAGGAAGCCACACGCGGGTCAGAAGAAAAATGGTGGACCAATCACTTCGACGACTACGACGTTTTCATGGAAGCCGTGTCAGCTGGCGAACTCGGACGCCGTCATGGACTCGAGCAAGTTGGATTCTGGCGCAAACTCCTAGATCATCCCAGTTACGATTCCTGGTGGCAGGAGCAAGCGATGGATCGCATCCTTGCGGCGCAGCCTTTGAAAGTTCCAACCATGCTGGTAGATAGCTTATGGGATCAGGAAGATATTTACGGGGCACCCGCGGCCTACAAGGCGCTAAAAGCAAAAGATGCCAACGCTGATAAATTATTTCTGGTGCTCGGTCCCTGGCATCACGGCCAGGAGATTGGTGATGGCAGCTCGCTCGGGGCAATTAAATTTAATAGCGATACCGGGCTCTACTTCCGGCAGGAAATTCTGCGTCCTTTCCTGGATCGATATTTGAAAGACGGCTCGCCCAAAGCTGACATCGCGCCCGTCACCGCTTTTGAAACTGGAACGAACGTTTGGCGCCGTCTACCAACGTGGCCTGCAGGCTGCGCTACCGGTTGCAAGCTTCACCCGACTCCTTTCTATCTCGCCGCCGGTCTAAAACTGAGCTCCACGGAACCCAAATCTAATGACCCTGCATTCGACGAATACGTCTCTGATCCGGCCAAGCCTGTGCCCTTCCGCGCGCGGCCCAGTCAGCCGATTGGATACGGGAACGGCCTCACATGGCCGCAATGGCTGGTCGACGATCAGCGCGAATCTTCCGGACGCCCCGATGTATTGGTGTTTACTTCAGATGTGCTGACCGCCCCGCTGAAGATTAGCGGACAGCCGGTGGCGAACCTTGTAGCTTCAACCAGCGGCACGGATTCCGATTGGGTGGTCAAGGTGATCGACGTCTATCCCGACGAAGTGGCAGGGGACGCTGCCATGGGTGGCTATCAACTCATGATTTCCGCCGACATCTTCCGCGGCCGTTATCGCGAAAGCCTGGAATCTGCAAAGCCCATCGCCTCAGGGCAGCCCTTGCTCTACCGCTTCAATCTGCCCACGGCGAACCACGTGTTCCTGCCGGGGCACCGCGTTATGGTGCAGATTCAGTCCAGCTGGTTTCCGCTGTACGATCGCAATCCACAAACGTTCGTTCCTAACATCTTCTGGGCGAAGCCAGACGATTACCGGAGAGCGACACAGCGCGTTTATCACGGGCCCGGCCAAGCAAGTTTTATCGAGCTTCCAGTAGTGACGACGCCGTAAAGTTCGAGTCGATTTTCATCCTACGACCGAGCATCGGCAGGCTTACCTGCTGTACTGATTCCTCTTCTTGTCTTCGTGCCGCTCCAGTCCTAACTGGATCAGCCGGTCGATCAAGTCCGAATAATCGAGACCCGAAGCGGCCCACAGCTTGGGATACATGCTGATCGTCGTGAATCCCGGCATCGTATTAATCTCATTTAGATAAATCCTGCGCGTTCGCGCATCCATCAGAAAATCTACGCGCGCCAACCCGGAGCAATCGACCGCTTTGAAGGAGCGGACGGCCAGTTCTTGAACTTTTTTCGTTTCCGCCTTGGTGAGCTTCGCCGGAATGATCAGCTCTGAGCCTTCGTCGAGATACTTCGCGTTGTAGTCGTAAAACTCTTTCACTGGAACAATTTCTCCCGGCACAGAGGCTAATGGCTCATCATTGCCCAGCACCGAACATTCGATCTCGCGCGCCTTATTTTTCTTCCCACCTACGCCTTGCTCGATAACAATCTTGCGATCGAACTTCGCCGCTTCCTCCAGCGCGGGACCGATTTCCTTGCGATCGTGCGCCTTGCTGATCCCGACCGAGGATCCTAAATTCGCGGGCTTCACAAAGACTGGATACCCGAGCTTGCTCTCCACGAATTTCTGAACTTTCTTCGGATCCTTCCTCCACGCGCTCCGCAGAATCGTGACATGCTTCACGATTGGTATTCCCGCGGCGATAAACAAAGACTTCATAATGTCTTTGTCCATTCCCGCGGCTGAACCCAGAACCCCCGCGCCTACATAAGCCATGTCAGCGAGTTCGAGCAAGCCCTGGATGGTTCCGTCCTCGCCGAAGGTGCCGTGCAATACGGGAAAGATGACATCTACGTTGATGGCGCGATCACTGGCGCGCCGCGTTAGGAGCGCATCCGTCTGAAACGGCACCAGCCCACTTTGCCGATGCACTGGCTCCGGGGGAACTACAACCGATTCTCCCCGAGCCAGCACCGCGGCGGGCTGCGTAGTTTCCGGATCTCCGGCACGCAAATGGCGTGACTCCACGACCAGCTTGCCTTGCAGCAGGTTCTCGGCATCGCCGGCAGTCAGCCATCGCCCATCCTTCGTAATGCCGATGGGAACGACCTCATATTTGTCTTTGTCGATGGCGTGCAGCACCGACGCAGCCGAGAGCAGCGAAACTTCATGTTCTCCACTCCGACCGCCAAAAAGAATACCGACCCGAAGCTTTTTCATAATCTGTTACAGAATCTTTTTCCCAAACGCCGAAAGCGCCAACTCTACCGCCAGGTCGGCCGTCTGGTTGTGCTCGTCGATGACGGGATTCACTTCGACGATCTCAAAACTTAGCATGCGTCCGTGGTCGGCAATGATTTCCATGGCAAGATGCGCCTCGCGATACGTCGCGCCGCCGCGCACTGGAGTGCCTACCCCGGGTGCGTCCTCGGGATCGATCCAATCCATGTCGAGCGAGATGTGATAGCCAGCGGTGCCCCGTCCGGCCATGCGCAGCGCTTCTTCCATCACCGTACGCATGCCGCGCTCGTCGATGTCGCGCATGGTAAATACACCGATGCCAGCGCGCCGGACATTTTCCTTTTCAATAGCGTCAATGTCTCGCACGCCCACGAGCACACAGTTCTCCGCCTTAACTTTGGGAGAAAAATCGAAGATGTTCGACAACTCCGCCGGACCAAGCCCCATCAGCGCGGCCAGAGGCATCCCATGCACATTCCCGCTGGGCGAACTCTCGGGCGTATTGATGTCGGTATGCGCGTCGATCCAGATGAGGCCGACTCGATGGTTCTGTCGGCGGTAAAATTCGGCGACGCCCGACACAGTTCCGGCGGCCATCGAGTGATCCCCGCCAAGCGCCAGAGGAATCTTCCCCGCTTCAAGGGTCTTAATCACCAGCTCCGCGTGCTTTGTGCAGGTGGCGGTGATTTCCTTCAAATACTTCGCGTGGGTGTCACCTTCTTTTTTCTGCTCCGGAATGGCCACCGGAACGTTACCGCCATCTTCGACTTCATGTCCCAATGCCTCGAGGCGCGCTTCCAACCCCGCCACTCTGACCGCCGAAGGGCCCATATCGACGCCGCGCCGAGACTGGCCCAGATCGAGCGGTACGCCGATTACACGTATCTTCTTGGGAGCAATGCTGGTGGTGCTGATGTTGGTCATCATAGAGCTAGTGGAATACGTCACGGATACAATCGGTGCAGCATCCGCGGGAACGGAATTGTTTCTCGCACATGGTCGAGGCCGCAGATCCAGGCCACAGCCCGTTCAATGCCCATGCCGAAGCCGCCGTGAGGCACGCTGCCGTACTTGCGCAAATCCAGATACCACTTGAATGCCTCCTCCGGCAACCCGTGTTCGCGGATGCGCTTCACAAGCAGCTCATGCGATGCCATACGCTGCGAACCGCCAATGATCTCGCCGTAACCTTCCGGCGCCAGCACATCCACACACAAAGCTAACTCCGGACGTTTCGGATCCGGTTCCATGTAAAAAGCTTTGACCTTCGCCGGATAACGATGCACCATGACTGGCCGATCGAATTGCCCGGAAAGATAGGTCTCGTCGGGTGACCCCAGATCCCCACCCCATTCAAATCGCGCTTCCAGCGCCCCTTTGGCGTGGCCTTCCTGCAAACTCTTTACTGCATCGTCGTAACTGATCCGGGGAAACGGCGCTTCGATCTTTTCGAGTCTAGAGATATCGCGGCCAATCGCCAGCAGATCCGCACGCCTCCGCTCCAGGCACCGCTTCACGATAAAGCTGATTAGTCCCTCCGCCAGATCCATCAGATCGTCGAGGTCGGCATAAGCAACTTCCGGTTCGACCATCCAGAACTCTGTAAGATGACGCCTCGTCTTTGATTTCTCTGCGCGAAATGTTGGACCGAACGAATACACTTTGCCCAAGGCCATCGCTGTCGCTTCAATGTAAAGCTGGCCAGACTGTGTAAGGTAGGCCTGTTCGTCAAAATAATCGACCGGGAAAAGTGTGCTCGTGCCTTCACAAGCCGCCGGAGTCAGAATGGGCGGATCAGTGAGCGTAAAGCCGCGCTCGTCAAAGAAATCGCGCACGGCTTTTATAATCTCCGCCCGCACCCGCAGAATCGATGCCTGTCGCTGCGACCGCACCCACAGATGCCGATGCTCCATTAAGAACTCGGTGCCGTGCTCCTTCGGAGTAATAGGATAAGGGTCTGACTCGGGAACACGCTGCAACACGTTCACGTTCATGACGTCCAGTTCGTAACCGCCAGCGGCGCGCTTATCGGCGCGGACTTTGCCTTCGACGATCACGCTGGATTCCTGTGTCAGGGTCTTGACCGCCTCAAACACTTCCGGCGTGACTGCGTTCTTCGGCACCACGCCTTGAATCACGCCCGAGCCGTCGCGAAATTGAGGAAACAACAGCTTTCCGCTCTCGCGCAAGTTATAAAGCCAGCCCCGCAGCGTTACCTGCTGTCCTTCGTGCTTCCCAATTTCCGCAATCGTCGTTACAGGCGATGACATAGTTAAGAGGTCCATTTCGCCGAGCGCGGCTAGCCCGCCGATTAAATAAATGCGTTGGCCGTATTTCCTCAGAGCTCTCCGCGTTCTCAAAGATGAAACGTTCTTATGCCGTTTCCAGTTTGTCGAACGCGTTCCTCAACTTTTCCAGAGGATTTACTTTCTCGTTTTCCCCGAGTTCCAGCATCAAAGGCGGCGTTTGCGGTGCCGAGCGCAACAATTCCATCGCTTCCTTCCAGTCGATCGTTCCCTCTCCCGGCCACAGATGCGAATCCTGGACTTTGGCGTTATCGTGAACGTGCGTCGAGCACACCAGCCTTTTCAGGATCTCGAAAGCCTCGCTGATGGAGCCCATTATGTGGGCGTGTCCGAAATCAAAGCAAATGCCCACGTCGTCAAAGTGGGCAGCACGAATCATTTCTATCAATCGATGCGGAGTGGAAAGTTCATTCGGAATATTTTCCAGCAGAATGCGCACCCCCAGCGGCTTGGCAAACGCGCGCAAGTGCTCGATCGAGGTCATCGCCGATTCGAACTTCTTCTCACTGAAACTCTCATTGGGCAGTCCAAGATGCTGCACCAGAAAACGGAACGGAATCTGTTCCGCAATTTCGAGCGCCCGTTTCACTTCATCCATCGCCTGCACCAACCCGGCCCGGTCTGTTGACGCGAGATTCAACGGCGGCGCTCCCGCACGGCCCCACTCGTAGTCGGCATAAAGCGGCGAGTGTACTGAATTCAACGGCACCCCACTGCCGCGAAACCACTCCGCAATCTCCTTGACATGAGCCTTGCGGTTGGCATAGTCGATGTGCTGCCGTGCCGCGAAAATCTCGATCGCCTGCACTCCGCTGCGAGCCAGACCATCCAGAATTCCCGGATGCAGACGTTCCTTCACGTACAAATAGGTTGATACCGCTTTCAACATGCCTGGTCCTTCATTAAGAATTGCTGGTTGCCGATTGAAACGCAAAAGCCAGCACGATCGATTCAAATCAACAATCAAGAATCAACAATCAGCAATGGTTTCTAATATCCAACTGCCCTTCCGTTGTTCCTGTAATCGCTGGCACCGAGGCGCTCGCCGGTCTTCGGATCGATGGCAATACATTCCGCATCGCTCCAGTAGGGAGAAACCTCCCCGCCTTCGTGCAAGCCAAACTCCACGTTGTATCCCTTCTTTTGCAGCCGTTGCACGGTGTCCGGCGAGAACCACTGCTCAACGTTCAACACGTCGGGCAGCCATTGATTATGAAAGCGCGGAGCGTTAACAGCCTCCTGGATATTCATTCCGTAATCCAGTACTCCCATCAAAACGTTGGCCACCGTGGTAATAATCTTCGAACTCCCGGGCGAACCCAGCACGAGAACGGTTTTTCCCTCGTGCACTACCATGGTCGGCGTCATTGAAGAAAGCGGACGTTTTCCTGGCCCGATGGCATTCGCCGCTCCTTGAATCAATCCATCGGCATTGGGCACGCCCGGTTTTGCGGAAAAGTCATCCATCTCGTCGTTCATCAAAAAGCCCAAACCCTCAGCCGTCACCCGCGATCCGAACCAATCGTTGATCGTCGTCGTGACCGACACTGCGTTTCCCTTGGCGTCCACTACAGAATAATGCGTGGTGTGGGGTGACTCCTGATCGGCCACGGGCTGAGGATGCGCAGCGGCATATTGCTCCAGTTCGCTGAAGATTGCAGGCCGCTTCAAATCCTTGCTGGACGTCGCGTTTGAGTCGTCAATCGAATCCCGCCAAGCCGCACCATATTTCTTGTCGACGAGTTGAGCCACAGGAATCTTCGCAAAGTCGGGATCCCCCAGGAATTCCGCTCGATCGAAGAATGCCCGCCGGAATGCCTCCGTGGTGAAGTGAATGGATTCCGCTGATCGGTTACCGAGCTTGGCCAGGTCGTATCCTTCCAGAATATTCAGCGATTCGACCAGCACGGTCCCGCCAGACGACGGCGGAGGCGCGCTTATAATTTCGTATCCACGATACGTCCCGCGAATCGGCTCACGTTCCTTAACTTCATAATGCGCCAAATCGTCCGCGGTGATCAGCCCGCCGCCCTTCTGCAGCGCAGCCGTCAGTTCCCGCGCCAGCGCTCCATGATAAAAATCATCGGGCTTCGCCGCAATTCGCTCCAACGTCCTCGCCAAGTCGGGTTGGCGGAAAATCTCGCCCGACCTGTAGTAATTCCCATCTCGCTGAAAAATTCGACGCGACTCGGGGAACTGGCTCAAATGTTTATCGTGCAGATCTCGCGCCTCGCGCCAGCTCAACTCATAACCCTCGCGCGCCAGCCGTATCGCCTGAGCCATCACCTTCTGCAGCGTCAGCTTCCCATATTTCTGCTCGGCGTAAACCATGCCCGCAACCGATCCCGGCACGCCAATCGCCTTGTACCCGTACTCGCTGGCACCTTCAATCACATTGCCCTGCCCATCCAGATACATATCGCGCGTAGCGGCGGCAGGAGCTTTTTCGCGATAATCAATAAAATGCGTTTTGCCGTCGGCCATGCGGATCAGCATAAATCCACCGCCACCGATATTTCCCGCCGGCGGATGCACCACCGCCAACGCGAATCCGGTAGCCACTGCAGCATCCACCGCGTTACCGCCAGCCTGCATAATCTCCACCCCGGCTTGCGAGGCCAACTCGTGCACGCTGACCACGATTCCATGCTGCGCATGTACCGGCTCGGTAGACGCGAAAGAATGCTGCTCTCCGCAAGCCGCAACAGCCGCCATCAGCAGCAAAATCAATGATTTGTGCCGGAATAACATTAAGTCGAAGATTGTCCAGGAATGGGCTGACTCTTGAGGCTAGCCGACGGCGGCAAGCAGAGTCAAATCACCGAGGTTCGGTGCTGGGGGCAGTCTTCCCGCCAACTCTATTCAGAACAAAATCTCAGACTCTTCTCATCTTCGTCGGATGTTTACGCTTAGCTAAACTTTTCGTCTTTTTTCTGACCTTTTTCCCTATGACTTTCGCCGCCACCATCTCATACGACGTCCGAATCAATTCCTGCAGCTCATCCCACCCTACCGCATCCAATCGGTCGAGCATCACCCATTTGTAACGTCCAACATAAGGCGCTGGACGAACGTCCTCGCGCTCGATCAATTGAGCAAAAGCCTCCGGCGTGCATTTGAAACACAGCCGCGGATTGTCCAGCCCGAGCATCACGAAGATCTTTCCGCCAACTTTAAAGCAGAGCTCATCGCCCCACTGCAGGTTCTCCTTGGCCTCTGGAAAGTCCAGGCAATACACGCGAATGGCATCCACTTTCATCGCTTTCATTCTTGCAACGGATTTTCCTTCCTCATAATCTAACTAGCTCTAAGGAGATTGAAATGCAAACTCGCAAGCTTGGCAACTCCGACTTGCACATTACTCCCGTCGGCTATGGCGCATGGGCCGTCGGCGGTTCTGGTTGGCAGTTCGCCTGGGGGTCGCAGGACGATGACGATTCCATCGCGGCCATTCATCGCGCACTCGAACTCGGCGTCAACTGGATCGACACTGCAGCCGTTTACGGCCTGGGACACTCCGAAGAAGTCGTTGGTCGTGCGCTGAAGGACTGGCATGGCTCCCGGCCATACATCTTTACCAAGTGCGGCCTGCGCTGGGATTCCAAAGGCCAGGTGCAAAAAATTCTGGCCGCCGATTCCATCCGTCGCGAAGTCGAGGACAGCCTCCGCCGTCTTGCTGTCGATGTGATCGATCTGTACCAGATTCACTGGCCTCCCGATCCCGACTCGCCTGCGCTGGAAGAAGGCTGGTCCACGCTCGCCAACTTGAAGCGCGAAGGCAAGGTGCGATGGATTGGTGTATCCAACTTCAATGTGGGGCAGCTGAAACGCGCGCGGGCCATCGCTCCCGTGACGTCTCTGCAGCCGCCTTACTCGCTGGTGCACCGCGAGATCGAAGACGAGATCCTGCCCTACTGCCTGCGCGAAGGTATTGGAGTGATTGTATATTCGCCGATGGCTTCCGGCCTGCTCAGCGGCGCGATGACCCGCGAACGGGCAGCCAGGCTTCCCCAGGACGACTGGCGCAGAGGCCATCCTGACTTTACCGAGCCAAATTTGTCGCGCAATCTTGCCCTTGTAGATCACCTTCGAGAAATCGCCAAACGCCACAACCGTTCTGTCGGCGAAGTTGCCATCGCATGGACTCTGCACAATCCCGCAGTCACAGGGGCCATCGTCGGAGCTCGCAATGCGAGGCAAGCCGAAGGCGTAATGCGTGCCGGCGACCTGCGCCTTAACGATAAAGAGGTGAGCGAACTAGAGGACTTCCTCGCCGAGGCCGCGGCCTGAAGAGGTTTCACCCCGGAGTGTGCGGCAGTCATAGGCGGAAAACAGAATGCAGTTTGCTCAACTCCCGCAATCCTAATTTTCGCGGGGGCGAGTGAACTCCAACAGCCTCTTCACACTTGCTCTCTGGCTTCGCCGAGCGCCACGTTCACATCGAGCTTTTTCTTGTTGCGGTAGATTGTAACTCTTACCGTATCTCCGGCGCGGCGATTGTTCATCATCTGCGACAGGGTTTGCTCGTCCTCAACTTTTTCGCCGTCGATGGCGACGATCAAGTCTCCGCCCAGCATGATTGGTATGTTCCCTAGATATGCGCGCTGGGTGCCACCGTGGAGGCCAGCCTGGTCAGCGGAGCCGCCGGGGATGGTTTGCACGATCAGCAGACCATAATCAACGGGCAATCCCATTTCATCCGCCAGCTCGGCGCTGATGGGAATCGTGCGCACGCCTAGGGCGGGACGCCGCACTCGGCCCAGGGTCATCAGATCGTTGAGAACTGCTTTCGCGGTGTTGATCGGTATGGCGAAGCCGATCCCAGCATTTTGGCCGACGCTGGAAAGAATCATCGTGTTGATGCCAATCACTTCGCCGTGCCAGTTCATCAGTGGTCCGCCCGAGTTCCCTGGATTGATGGCGGCGTCGGTCTGAATGGCTTCATCGATGGTTGCCCCATTGGGCTCGCGCACCGGGCGGATCGAACTGACGATGCCACGCGTCATGGTGCCGGCGAGACCAAACGGATTGCCGATGGCGTAGACCTTTTGTCCAACCTGCAAGTTGCGGGAGTCGCCGAGCACGGCGGGAACCAGCTCGGGCGCCTTGATCTGTATCACCGCCAAGTCGTGCGCCGGATCAGTGCCGACGACGGTTGCCTTGTACTTCTTGCGATTGTGCAGCGTGACTTCCACCTGGCGCGCATCGGCGACCACATGATAGTTGGTGAGGATGTGACCGTCCTTGTCGATGACAAATCCTGAACCTTGTCCTTCCTGAGGTTGCAGCCCGTAAAAGAAGTCGAAGGTCATGGCACGCGAAGTGACGTTCACCACCGACGGAATGTTTCTACGATAGACGCTGATGTTGTTCTGCTCTTCGCTGTCGAGTCCATCGTTTCCGGCGGCTTCTGTTATTTCGACCTGCGCGGGATGAGGCAGCCAATCTGCGGGATGCGGGAGGCTAATCTGCGAATTCGAACGCCACGTGGTGAAGTAGAAGAATGCGCCGGCGAGCACGAGCGCGAATATTGCGGGTCGTATGAGTCTCATAAGGTCAAACTTTCGGGGCCGCGAAACCGAACCTGAGAACTAAGCCAACGTCCACATTCAGTTCTACGTTCGATTCTAAACAATGTTCCGCAACGAGGCACGCCGAGTGGACGTCTCTTCTTGCTTGTGAGTTTCTGGCTGCACCGGATTGCGCTCGAGGACATGTTCCGGGCCGATTTGAGGCGCTGTGAGGGTCACCCCCCTCGCCGGTGGTCTATTGTAATCATTAGCCTGCGGGGAATTTCTGCAAGAAATCTTTATGGATTCAATAACTTGCGGGCAAGCTCTTGCGTGCAATGGACTTAGGTGGAGGAATCCGACCACCCGACTGCAGGAGTTCCTCAGCCTTGTTCCTCCGCCCCTAGCTGGCTGGCCACCTTGCGCTTTTTGTAGGGGACGTCCACGAACCTAACCAGTCTGCCATGCTTCGATTGCGGCAGCCTGCTCTCTCGACTCGCGGGGATCGGTTTCTTTCTTAGCGCTGGGCAATCGCAAGAGGCTGCAGCTCTTCCCATACCACACGCACTTGCTCGCGGGTTTGGTCGAGTAGGCCGGAGTTGTCGATCACATAATTGGCGGCTTTGATTTTTACTGCTTCGGCGAGTTGCGCGGCCATGCGGCGTTGGACTTCCTTGCGGGCGAGGTCGAGCGGTAACTTATGGCGCACGGCGAAGCGGGCGATGCGTTGTTCGTCGGTGCAGGTGACCACGATCAGACGATCAAAACGTTTCGCGGCGCCCGCCTCGAGAATGAGCGCGGCCTCCACAATAGCGACAGCGTGCGGGTCTTGCCGTCCCACCTCTTCCATCCACTCCTCCTGGCTGCGGATCACCGCGGGATGAACGATTCGATTTAGCTCATCTATGCGGGAGTGGCTTCGAGACAACGCTGCCGTTGGATTCGTTGGTGCGGAGCCACTGTCCGGACCGAAGGCAGCGTCTGCGAGTTTGGCACGGTTTACGCTGCCGTCGTAATTGAGAATGTCGCGGCCGAAATGCGCGACCACCTCGTAGTAGACAGTTTGTCCCTGCTGCATTAGCTGGTGGGCGATGTCGTCCGCCTGGACGAGATGCGCGCCCAGTGCGACGAACATCTCTCCGACAACTGATTTGCCCGATGCGATGCTGCCAGTGAGGCCGACTTTCAGCAATCCACCTCCAACCGAAATCGCTTTACCACAGAGACGGAAAGATGCAGAGAAAATGCAAAAACCAAAAAGGGCGTTATCGTCCGTCCTTCTGTATCTCTGTATTGAACGGCTTTCATTTGCTGGCAAGATCCGGTACGTGGCTCCCGCGGCGCATCTTCGCAGCTTTCACCGTGTTGTACATTAGCATCGCGATGGTCAGCGGCCCGACTCCGCCCGGAACGGGGGTGAGGGCTCCCGCAACCTCAATCACCTCGGGATGCACATCGCCGACCAGAGTGGATCCCTTCGTCAGGAAATTTTGTTCGCGCTTGGCATTGTTTGTTAAGTGGCCGGCGAACAGGCGCTGAAATTCCGCCGCGTCGGTCACCTTGTTCATGCCAACGTCGATCACGGTGGCACCAGGCTTCACGAAGTCGCGGGTGATCATCCCCGCGCGTCCGATGGCGGCGACGAGGATATCCGCGCGGCGGCACACTCCCGGCAGATCACCCGTCTTCGAATGGCAGACCGTAACCGTAGCGTTGGCGTTAAGCAGCAGCATGGCAGCGGGCTTTCCGACAATGTCACTGCGGCCGACGACCACGGCTTCCTGACCGGCGATGGGGATCTTGCCACGCTTCAGAATTTCGATAATTCCAGCCGGCGTACAGGGAACCAGCCCGTCGCGCTGCGTTGAGAGGAAGCCAACGTTGACAGGATGGAAGCCGTCAACGTCTTTAGCGGGGTCGACGGCCATCAACACTTTTTTTGCGTCCACATGCGCTGGCAGTGGCAACTGCACCAGAATGCCGTCAATTTCGTCGCGGTGGTTGAGGGCATGAACCAGAGCGAGCAATGCAGCAGTCGTCGCAGTTTCGGGCGGCGTGTGCTGCTCGCTGTACACGCCGATTTCCTCGGAGGCCTTGACCTTGCCGCGAACGTAGATCTCCGACGCCGGGTTGTGACCGACGAGGACGACTGCCAGGCCAGGACGAACTCCGGCGGAGGCCATGGCCTTCACTTCCGCAGCCACTTCGGTGCGGATGTCGTTCGCGATTCTGGTGCCGTCAAGAATTCGGGCGGACATTCGGACTCCGGGCCTAAGCATTCGGCTTCAGCTAGAAAATCTTACACCGCCGAGGTCGCCGGCGAGTGAAGATCCGACCCGAGAAAAAGGAAGAAGCCGAGTTTCCGCTCACGTCGGCGTCTCCGTAATGAACCAATTTTGAGTACAATACCTTTGTCATGATAGCCAAAGAATTGTTGGAGATTCTGGTCTGCCCCGCGTGCAAGCAGGCGCTCGATTACCGGCAGAATCCGGAGAGCTTGAAGTGTACGCAGTGCCACCGGGTGTACGCAGTGAAGGACGACATTCCCATCATGCTGGTAGAGGAGGCCACAATAGAAAGCGCCTGATTCCGATCGCTGACGTGGTTCTGAACGGTCCGCGCCAGCGGCTCCTCTCCTTTTCCTTTGCGCTTAGATTTTTACGCCGGTTTGACATCTGTGACATCCTCCGCGTGTATTTTCCTCTTTGTGTATACCCTCGACTGCTTGATTTCGACCGCTGGAGTGTCGACCTTAGGGACCTCGCAACAATAAATTCCCATTGATAGGGTTAACTCCAACATCTAGAGC
>OBLW0100000851.1_pt1 | contig 26442 bp, 24 predicted proteins | sample 1520161 | NCBI WGS metagenome assembly OBLW01 (sample SAMEA3539309, study PRJEB22396) | soil metagenome | biome: tundra; feature: field; material: soil | place: USA | collected 2010-05 | depth 0.15 m | reverse complement strand
CGATCTGGCATCGGACGGCGAGGGGTGCGGCGCCGCTGGCGAGGCCGGCGGTGCGCTCCGGGCCGTCGCCGCCGGACTTGCGCGGGCGCCGGCGGCTGGCGGGCGGTGATGCCCGGTGCCCAGGTTGGTCGCGCCGGGTAGCAGGACCACGCCCGCGGCTACCGCCGCGGCCAGCCCGAAGACCGTGGCGGACCGGCGGATGATGGTTCTTCTCGGCGCCTCCGCCCCGTCAGTACTCTCGCTCGCCCCGCCAGCATCACCAGGATCGGCAGCGGTGGCGACGACCACCACGGGCCGCTCCGGCGGGTCGCGCACCACACTGGGGTAAGTGTCCTCGCCCATCGCCCCAGCAGCGGAGCGCTCGGCGGGGAAGGACGGGCCCGTGCCGTTGAGATTGTCCAGTCCTGTCCGCCTGCCTGGCACCAGGGAAGCGAGGGGCGCCGCCGCGACCGCGGACACCGCCGGGGGCAGCCACGACCCGTCGAACGCCAGCGCGCCATCGGTCATCCGCGCCTGGCAGGTGTCGATGATCTCAGCGGGCTGCGGCCGCTGCGCCGGGTCCTTGGCCAGGCAGCGCTCGATCAGTGGCCGCAGGTCCGCTGGGCAGCCGCCCAGGTCCGGTGCGTCGTTGAGCACCCGGTAGAGCACCGCGACCGCGCCACCAACGCCGAACGGCGGCCGGCCGGCGATCGCATAGGTGGCCAGCGAGCCCAGGGCGAACACATCGACGGCGGGCGTCACCAGCTGGCCACGGGCCTGCTCAGGAGCCATGAACCGGGGGGAGCCGATCCGGAAGGCACCGCGGGTCAGGGACGGCGCCGCAACGGACCGGGCGATCCCGAAGTCGATGACGCGCGGGCCGTCCGCCGCGAGGATCACGTTGGAGGGCTTGAGGTCGCGATGCACGATACCTACCGCGTGTATGGCCTGGAGAGCCTCCGCGATCCCGGCCAGCAGCAGGAATACGCTGTCCGGCGGCAGCGGGCCGTGGTCGGCGACCGCCTGCTGGAGTGACAGCCCGGGCACGTAGGCAGTAGCGAGCCACGGCGGCCGGGCGTCCGGGTCAGCGTCGAGCACCTGCGCCGCATACATGCCATGGACCCGCTGCGCGGCGACGACCTCCCGGCGGAACCGGTCCCGGAACTCCTCCTCGTCGCCGAACTCCGCCCGGATCACCTTGATCGCGACGGCCCGGCCGCCCCGGGTGAACGCGAGGTACACCCGGCCCATCCCGCCGGCGCCGAGCCGGGCCCGGAGTTGGTAACCGGCGACCTGGCGAGGATCCTCGCTGGTCAGCGGTTCAACCAACCCGAAGACACCTGCCTTCACCGACTCCATGGCCGCGCTGCCTGACGGCGTGGGCGCGGGTAGCGGCCTAGCCGCCGCAACGGCCTATTGGCCAGAAAGCACCGCTATCCGCCGGACGTGCGCCATTTCCACACGTGCCGGTAGATTAACCCGATTGTGGCAGCGCGGTATCCGTATCCGGTATCCACGCAGGTCACGTTAGGTGCGAAGGGCTTTCTGGGCCAGCCAGAATGGGACACAGCGCTGAGGACCGGGCCTTCCGTGTCGCCGACGCCTGGCATAAGTCGGTTGATCTAGCCGGGAAGCGGTGCGCCGGCCGGTGCGTGCGGCGCTTGAGGTCCGTCAGCCGGCTCGGGCCAGGGCGGCGCCGATGCGGCGGAGCTGGGCGGTGGCCCCGCCGAGGGCGAACTCGTTGTGCTTCGCCGCGACGAAGTAGCGGTGCAGCGGATAGGACGTGTCGACGCCCACTCCGCCGTGCACGTGCACCGCGGTGTGCGCGACCCGGTGACCGGCGTCGGCGGCCCAGAACTTGGCGGTGGCGACCGCCGTGTCGGAGGGCAGTCCGGCCGACAGCCGCCAGGCGGCCTGCCACATGGTGAGCCGGACCGCCTCGACGTCGATGTAGGCGTCGGCGAGGCGCTGCGCCACCGCCTGGAAGCTGCCGATCGGCCGCCCGAACTGCACCCGGCTCTGCGCGTACTCGGCGGTCAGTTCCAGCGCCCGCTCGACCACGCCGAACTGGAGCGCGCACAGCCCGACGGTGCCGCGGGCCACCAGCCAGTCCGTGATCTCCGGCCCGATTTCTGGCCCGGCCGCGGCGCTGCCGAGCACCCGCTCGTCAGGCAGCCTGGCCCCGGCCAGCACGAGCCGCCCCGCGCTATCGCCGCCGGTGACCTGCTGCCGCTCGATGGTGACACCGTCGTCGCCGGGCGCGACCAGGAACACGGTGACGCCCTCCGGCGTCGCGGCCGGCACCAGCATCAGGTCGGCCAGCGGCCCCGCGAGCACCGCCGTCTTCGCGCCGGACAGCAGCCAGGAGCCCGCCACCCGCTCGGCACTGACCGATGGGGCGCGGGGGTCGTCGCCGTCCTCTTCGGACAGGGCAGCGCTCAGGACAATCTCGCCCCGCCCGGCCGGCTCGGCCCACCGGCGCTGCTGGTCCGGGGTCCCGAACCGGGCGAGCGCGCCGGCGCCAAGCACGATCGACGCGAGGTAGGGCGCCGGAGCCACCGCCCGGCCGATCTCGGCCAGGACCGAGCACTGCTCAAGCAGGCCTAGCCCCGCTCCGCCCAGCGACTCGGGCAGCGCCGCGGCCAGGATGCCGGCACTGGCCAGGTCAGCCCACAGCGCGGGATCGAACCGGTCACCGCCGGCCTCGATCTCGCGGAGCCGGTCTTCGGTGACCCGGTCGCTGAGGACACGCCGGGCGAGGGCCGAGAGTTCCTGCTGGTCGTCGTTGAGGAAAAAATCCATGAGTCTCTCCAATCCCGCGGCGGTCAGCGCCGGGCCGCCGGGAGCCCCAGGCCGGCCGCGGCGATGATGTCGCGCTGCACCTCGTTCGTGCCGCCGCCGAAGGTCAGGATCAGGGACGAGCGGTGCATCCGCTCGATCCGGCCGGCCAGCACGGCCCCCGCCGATCCCTCGCGGAGGTGGGCGTTCGCGCCCAGCACCTCCATCAGCAGCCGGTATGCCTCGGTGGCGAACTCGGTGCCGAAAACCTTCGTGGCCGACGCCGCCGCCGGGCCGAGACCGTGGGTGGCCTCTGCCGCGATCCGCCAGTTGACCAGCTTGAGGAAGTCGGCCTTGGCGTGTACCCGGGCCAGGTTGATCTGAACCCATTCCTGGTCGATGACGCGCTGGCCGGTGGCCAGCTTGGTGGCGGAGGCCCACTCACACACCGCACGCAACGCGGAACGGACCGGCGCCGCTGATGTGAGCGCGACCCGTTCGTGGTTGAGCTGGTTGGTGATCAGCGGCCAGCCCTGGTTCTCCTCGCCGACCAGGGCCGAGGCTGGCACCCGCACGTCGGAGTAGTAGGTGGCGCTGGTGGCGAGCCCCGCGACGGTGTGCACCGGTGTCCAGGAGAAGCCGGGCGCGTCGGTGGGCACGATGAGGATGGACAGGCCCTTGTGCCGGGGTGCCTCGGGGTCGGTCCGGCAGGCCAGCCACACGTAGTCCGCGTACCGGATCAGGCTGGTCCACATCTTCTGGCCGTTGATGACGTAGGAATCCCCACCCCCCGCCCACCTCCCCATTCCCTCCTCACTATCCCCCTTCACTCGGACGGCGCGGGTGCGCAGCGCGGCCAGGTCGGTGCCCGCCTCGGGCTCGGAGTAGCCGATGGAGAAATGGATCTCGCCTGCGGCTATCCGGGGCAGGTAGCGCGCCTTCTGCTCGTCGGTGCCGTACCGCATGATGGTGGGGCCGACGGTGTTGATGGTCAGGAAGGGCACGGGCACCCCGGCGATCGACGCCTCGTCGGTGAAGATGAGCTGGTCGAGCATGGATCCACCACGGCCGCCGTGCTCGGCGGGCCAGCTGAGGGCCAGCCAGCCATCGCTGCCGAGCTGCCGGACCACCTGGCGGTAGGCCTCGCCGTCCCCGTAGTCGCCCTCGGCTGAGACGAGGGACTCGCGCACCTCCGGGGTCATGAGTGCGGCGAAATACCCGCGCAGTTGCTCGCGGAGCCGGTCCTGCTCGGGCGTATAGGCGAGGTGCATCCGCCCTCCACTGCCGGTATAAATAGAACGTGTTCTAGTGAGTGTAACCCGAGGGAGGCCCGGTGGTGAGGAGCGGTGTGGCCGAGGCGTTCCTGGTCGATGCCGTCCGGACCCCGGTCGGCCGCCGCGGCGGCGGCCTGGCCGGCGCGCACCCGGCAGATCTCGGCGCGCACGTCATCCGGGCGCTGCTTGACCGCACCGGGCTGGATCCGCTGGCCGTCGATGACGTCATCTTCGGCTGCGTGGACACCATCGGCCCGCAGGCGGGTGACATCGCACGCACGGCGTGGCTGGCGGCCGGCCTGCCCGAGGCCGTTCCTGGCGTCACCGTGGACCGGCAGTGCGGCTCGTCCCAGCAGGCCGTGCACTTCGCGGCCCAGGCGGTGCTCAGCGAGACCGCCGATCTGGTGGTGGCAGGCGGCGTGCAGAACATGAGCCAGATCCCGATCGCGGCGGCGATGCTCGCCGGGCAGGCGTACGGCGTCGGCGACCCGTTCAGCGGGTCGGCCGGCTGGCGCGCCAGGTACGGTGCCGAGGAGATCTCGCAGTTCCGCGCGGCGGACCTGATCGCGGCGAAGTGGGGGATCGGCCGCGCCGAGATGGAGCGGTACGCGCTGGCCAGTCATCAGCGGGCCATCGACGCCATCGGCCGAGGGGCGCTGGCGGCCGAGATCGTGCCGTATGGCGAGGTGGGGGTGGATGAGTGCCCGCGCGCGGATACCTCGGCCGAGAAGATGGCCGCATTGGCGCCGCTGCGCGAGGGCGGCCTGATCACCGCCGCGCTCTCCAGCCAGATCGCGGACGCGGCGGCCGCGCTGCTGGTCGCCTCGCCGCGGGCCGTGCGCGAGCACGGACTGCGGCCGCGCGCGCGGATCTGCCAGCTCAGCGCCCGCGGCGACGACCCGGTCATGATGCTCACCGCGCCGATCGCGGCGACCGAGCATGCGCTGCGCCGGGCGGGGATGGCTCTGGACCAGATAGACCTGGTGGAGATCAACGAGGCGTTCGCCTCGGTCGTGCTGGCGTGGCAGCGGGAGACCGGGGCGGACCTGGCGAAAGTGAACGTCAGCGGGGGGGCGATCGCACTCGGCCACCCGCTCGGCGCGACCGGTGCCCGGTTGCTGACGACGCTGCTCTGCGCGCTGGAGCGGACCGGTGGCCGCTATGGCATGGTGACCATGTGCGAGGGCGGCGGCCAGGCAAACGTGACCATCATCGAGCGGCTGTGATCATCGGGACGCCCGGGCCAGGTGAGCGTAGACGACGACGTTGTCGAGGTACTGGCGGGTCGCGGAGTCGAAGGGGCCGCCGCAGGTGATCAGCCGCACGCTGGGATAGCTGACGTTGCTGTAGATGACGGATGTCGGGAATGTTGCCTTGGCGACCTTCTGCACGCCGTCGACCGTGAAGATGGCCGTTGAGCCGTCAGCCCTGATGATCTCGATCTCGTTGCCGGGGCGCAGCGTCTTGATGTAGAAGAACACCGAAATGCCGGTGGAGGAGTCGACGTGTCCCAGGATGACCGAGGAACCATCCTGGCCGGGGGTGACGCTGCGGTCATACCAGCCGGCCAGGTTGTGGTTGGCGAGCGGCGGGACCTGGACGGCGCCGTCGGCGCTGAGGCCGAGCGGGGTAACCGGCGCGGACACGTGCAGGACGGGGATCTCGATCCGCACCGGGGCCGACGAGGCCATCGGGGCGGCGGTCGGAACGGTCGCCGGCTGGGGTACCGACGTTCCGACGACCGCGGGGATCTCCATGGCGCCGCCAATGAGGGTGCCGCCGCCCCCGGCTAGGGCACGGATGATCACCGCGGCTCCCGCGGCGATGAGCGCAATGCCGATGATCACTGCACTGCGCCTGGGGTGCTTCCTGTGGGTGGGCATTCCTGGTCAGGCGGGGAAATGCCGCTGACGGCGCCGCAGGCCCGTGACCGTGAACCAGGCGCCGGCCAGCAGCGCTGCGGTGCCTGCGGCGAGCGCCGGGAGGCGGCTGGCGTGGTGCAGGCTGCCACCGCCGCCCGTGTTGGGCGCACCGACCGGGGTACTGGGCGCCTGGGCGCCGACGGCGCCGACGGCGCCGACGGTGACGTTTACCGTGGCGGACGGTGTCATCGTGGTGGTCACGGTGGTCATGAGGACACAGGCGACGACCGAGACTTGCTGCGCGTGGACGGTGACCGTGAACCGGGCGGGGGGAAGGATACGGTCCATCCCGGCCGCGTCCAGCGGCAGCGGCCCGCTCATGGCCAAGAGGCCACCGCCGGCCGCTGACATGTTCCCGGCGAGCGGGACGCTGCCGGCCTGCGCGCCAGTCACCGGGAGGGCGCCGCTGAACGAAATGGCGGACGTGCCGGCCGGGTAAGGCCCGCCGAAGCTGTTACCGGGCGCGGCGAGCGTGACGGTGTCCGTCGAGCCCACCCTGTTCGGGCCAGCGCCGCTCAGCGTCATCGGAATCCGATCCATCTCCGGGACCGAGTGGGCGCCAGTCGTGATGGTGCACGCGTACACCGGCCCGGAGGTCGCGGCCGGCTGGGTCACCGTGATCTGCACCGCGGCAGCGGACGGGCCGGCGATCGCGCAGTTGAACGCGAGGCCGGCCACGCCGACGGGGGTCAGCGTGAGCGTCGCGGGCGCCTGGACCGACGCCGTGCCCGCGTTCGCCGGGATCGCACTGCCCGAGGCGGTGATGGCGGGGATCTGCGCCGTGCTCCCGCCGCCCGTGCTCCCGCCGCCCGTGCCGCTGGGACTGGCCGTGACGCTGGGACTGGCCGTGCCGCTGGGACTGGTCTGGCCGGTGACGCTGATCTGGCCGCTCTGGCCGCTGGCGCCGCTCTGGCCGGAGAGGGCCAGGCCGGAGACTGTCATGCCCGAGGACTGCGCCGTGCCCGCCCCGGTCACCTGGGTGAACGCCGGCAGGGTGGTGCTCGCCTGGGGCAGTTGCACCGGGCGCGTGGTGAGCGTCACGGTCGTGGCCGTTCCGACGGTACCGGTGGCCGGCGCGCTCAGCACCGCATCGACGGTGACCGGTGGCATGCTCGCAGTGGAGCCGGTCAGGCTGCACGAATAGGTGACAGGCGCCGTCGCCCAGGAAGCGTTTGCGTCCGACAGGATGCCTGGACCCGACAAAGTCCCAGCCAAAGCGCCAGTAGCCTCAGTGATCAGCCCGACCAGCGCGAGGGCGAGTGTGGCGCCCGACCATACGGCGCGGCGTATCACAGTCCCTTGGTGGCACACGTTCTGGCCCTTCTAGAGGTGGCCCGCTCCGTGAGACCCGCTCCAAGGGGACGTGCGACAGCAGCTTAGGGGAGCCGCTGCGCCCCCGGGCACTCAATAGCCAGATTCAACTGCTCGGCCATCACGTTCGCGCCGCCGACCGGGCGCCGCAGTACGCCCTCATCGACGAAGCTGGTCACTTTCAGGTGAGGCCGTCACCGGCGCCGGGCGCGGGACGTCGCGGAAGACCAGCCAGCGCATGGCGGCGTACATGTACCCGGCCTCGCAGGCGCCAGCGGCCACCCGGGCGAGCCGGTAGTCGACGCCGAGGACGGCCAGGCCGTCGCCCACGCCGAGGATCCAGGCCAGGTAGTTGACGATGACGACTCCGGCGTACACGCCAACCTGCCGGCCCGCCGCGCCGTGGGAGCGGAAGTTGAGAACCCGGTTGAGCAGGTAACTCAGCCCCGACGCGGTGATGTAGGCCAGGGTGATGCTCACCGGCAGCGGCCAGCCCGCGGCACCGTGAAAAGCGCTGAGACATGCGAGGTCGACGGCGAAGGTGAAGGTGCTGATGACCGCGAACCCGAGCAGGCTCGGGGCGACGATCCCGGCCAGGCCGAACGGGAGCCTGCGCACGATCGCGGCCATCACGGCACTGAACCGCTCGCCCCGGCCGGCCCTCGCCGCTCCGCGCGTCCCCCCCGCTGGCGGCATGAACTCAGTCTGGCCGCCTGGCATGACCGGGAGCGGACCGGCCGGCGTCGAACCAGCCAACGAACCCTGCCAACTGGGGGCCGGACCGGCCGCCGTGACGTTCACCCAGCGCCGGCTGCCTCGTCCCCGCCGAGGCGGCCCAGGTGGCGCAGGCTCTGCCCGGCCTCGGCCATGATCCGCTCGATCAGCTCCGCGCAGGACGGCAGGTCGTCGATCAGCCCGGCCACCTGCCCGGCCGACATGAGACCCAGATCGGGCCGCCCGTCCACCATCGCCGCCCGCAGCAGCATCGGGGTGTTCGCGGCCATCAGCACCTGGCCCCAGGTCAGTTCGCTGCCCCGGCGCATCGCCCGGCCCTGCCGGATCATGTCCGGCCAGGTCAGCCCGGACACCCCGCGAAAGGCGGCCGCGCTGCGGGCCGACCGCACCAGCCCGCTCAACCGCCCGGCCCCATCGAGCCGCTGCACCAGCGGCGTCCGCAGCACCCGGTGCGGCACGCCGTCGACCCGCGTGGTCACCATGGTGCCGGTGACGTCAGTGGCGAGGTAGACCTGCTTGACCGCGTCGGCGACCGGGCTGTCGCTGGTCAGCAGGAACCGGGTGCCCATCGCGATCCCAGCGGCCCCGTAGGCGAGCGCGGCCACCAGCCCGCGCCCGTCGAAGAACCCTCCAGCCGCGATCACCGGGATGCTGACCGCATCGACGATCTGGGGGATCAGCAGGCTGGTCGGTACCGGCCCGGTGTGCCCGCCGCCCTCGCCGCCGGTCGCGATCACCGCGTCGGCGCCCCAGGCCGCTACCTTCTCCGCGTGCCGCCGGGCGCCGACCGAGGCGATGGTGATCACCCCGGCGTCCCGCAGCCTGCTGATCAGCTCCGGCTTCGGCGCGAGCGCGAACGAGGCGACCGGCGCCTGCTCAGCGATGATGACGTCGACCCGCTCGCCGGCATCCGGGGCGTCGGCGCGCAGATTCACCCCGAACGGGGCGCTGGTCCGTTCCTTCACTTCCTTGATGGCCGACCGCAACTCATCGGTGCTCATGGTCGCCGACGCGATGACGCCGAGCCCGCCGGCCCGGGAGGTCGCCGCCGCCAGCCGGGCCCCGGCCACATATCCCATCCCGGTCTGGATGATCGGGCAGGAGATGCCGAGCAGGTCGGTCAGCGGTGTGCGGATCACCCGAGCTCCCGCTCGCGCAGCCCCGCGGGGTCCAGCCGGCGCCTGATCAGATCCAGTTCCTCCGCGGCCGGCCGCCTGGTCACGGGCACCTCGCCGGGAGCGGCCGAGCCGCCCGATGAGCAGAGAGCCAGCGGGAAACCGGTGGCCGCGACGACGTCGCTCACGGCGACTCCGGGATGCACCGAGCGCAGCCGCATGGTGTGCTCCGGAGTCTGGAAGTCCAGGACCGCCAGGTTGGTCACGACGACGCGCAGCTCATGGAAGCCAGCCCCGCGCCCATCGATGGCCGCTGCGCGGTCGTAGCCGATGCCGCTGACCATGTCGGCATGCTCGACGAAGACCCGGCGTGAGTGCCGGGGCACCCAGTAGCTGGTCGGGTGGTTGATGGTGTTGCCCGGCGCGCCGCGCACGCCGAGCAGCTGAGCCCTCGGCCGGGCCCAGTCTCCGATACACGAGATGTTTTGATTCCCCAACGGATCGATCTGCGCGGCTCCCATCATCACGTGCCGGCGCCCGGAGGCCACCATTGTGAACACGGAGCGGTACGGGAGCCAGCCCTCGACGACGCGGGACGGGTCGCCCGGCGACGGCTGGCGGCCTGGATCGCCGGGTGCGAGCAGGTAGGCCTCGCCGTCGGACAGCAGCAGGTCCGGCGCGAAGGTGAGCTGGGCCAGCCGCGCCCCCAGGGTGGGGATCAGGCCCATCGGGCTGGCCAGGATGGCGCCGTCGCCGCGCCATGCTTCGGCGCAGGCCACCACGCAGACCTCCGCCCGGCTCGGCTCGCCAGCCTGGGTCGCCTCGGGCCGGGTCGCTCCAGGCTGGGTCGCCTCGGTCATGACGCCGCCATCGGCTCGGCCGCGCTGGTAGCGCCCACTCGGGCTTCGCCGAACCGGCGGACGGCCTGCTGGTAGCTGTCCTCGTCGCCAGCCAGGTAGTCGGCCCTGAACCGCTGCCAGGCGTCCGGGTCGGCGGCCGCCGCGGCGTACTGGGCCTGGAACGCCTCGTCGCGGCCGTAGTCCGGCACGCAACTGGTGAAGTGCGCGCCGCCCGGGGTCTCGACCACGCCGTGCACCATGGCCCGGTTGACCAGCAGGCTCTGCGGCGGGCCGGATTCCATCAGGCTCGCGGTCGGCACGATCCGTTCGCAGGACACGAAGGCGCGCTCGGCGGCCAGGCAGAACAGGTCATCGAAGTACGGGTCGGGGCCCAGGTACTGCCCGTTGCCCCGCTGGTCCGCCCGGTTGAGGTGGACCAGCGCGGCGTCCAGCCGCAGGGCTGGCATGGCGACCAGTTCCTCGCCGTCGGAGTACGGGGAGCGGACCGTGCGAAGCTCCGGGTTCACCCGCAGGACGTCGGAGCCGAGGCCGGCCCGGATCGGCAGGAACGGCAGCCGGTGCGCCGCCGCGAGCAGGCCCCAGTGCAGCATCCCCTCGTCCACCTCGGTGAGCTCGACGGCCCCGTTCTGGCGCCCCAGCCGGAAATGTGGCTCCAGGGCGATCGAGTCGAGCGAGACGAAGCCGCAGACCACCCGGCGGACCCGGCCGCCCGCGATCAGCAGCCCGACATCGGGCCCTCCGTAGGAGACGATCGTGAGGTCAGTGAGATCAGATCGCAGGATGGCGCGCACCAGCGCCATCGGCTTTCGCCGGGATCCCCAGCCGCCGATCCCGATCGTCATGCCGGAGCGCAGCTCGCCGACCACGTCAGCCGGGCTCATCACGGCGCCGGTCACGTGATCACCGTCAGAGCCCGCCGGTGGCAGTGCCGTCGACGAACCTCTGGCGTGCCTCGTCGGAGACGCCGGTGAGGTTGAGCTCGAACGTGAACCCCTGCTCGTACCGGTAGGAGCGCTTGACGTCGACGGGGTCGATGCCGTTCAGGGACTGCTTGGCCAGCCGGATGACAGCGGGCTCCTTGGCCGCGATCTCACCGGCCACGGCGAGCGCGGCCGCGCGCAGGTCGCGAGCGGGAACGACGTCGAGCACCGTGCCGAAACTCAGCATCTGCCGCGCCGTCACCGTGCGGCAGGTGTAGACCATGGCCCGCATCAGCTGCTGCGGCACCAGCCGGGACAGGTGCGTGGCCGCGCCGAGCGCGCCCCGGTCGACCTCCGGCAGGCCGAAGGTGGCATCGTCGGCGGCGATCAGGATGTCGGCGTTGCCCGCCAGGCCGACGCCGCCGCCGAGGCAGAACCCCTGCACCGCGGCGATCACCGGCACCGCGCAGTCGTAGACGGCGGCGAACGCGGCGAAGCAGCCGCGGTTGGCGCCGACCAGGGCCTCGTGCCCGGAGGTCCGCTGCATCTCCTTGATGTCCACCCCGGCGCAGAAGCCGCGCCCCTCCGCGGCGAGGACCACGGCCCGCACGCCGGGATCGGCGCCAGCGGAGGTGACGGCGTCGGCGAGTTCGAACCAGCCCGCGACCGGCGGCGCGTTGACCGGCGGGAAGTCGATGATCACCTCAGTGACCCCGCCGCTGGAGCGCACTTCGATCCCCATCGCCGCCGCCCCGCGCTCTTCTGCTCGACCTAGCGTTTGCTTGGTCACAAACCCTAACATGAGGCCCATGCGGGTCGATGATTTCGCGGGCCAGGGCGTCATCGTCACCGGCGGCACCAGGGGCGTCGGGGCAGGCATCGCACGCGAGTTCCTGCGAGCCGGAGCGCGGGTCCTGGTGTGCGGCCGGAACGAGCCCGCGGACGCTGCCCTGCTGCCGGCCGCCGACGGCCGGACCGCGGCCTTCGTCCGCGCGGATGTACGCGACCCAGACCAGGCCCAGCGGCTCGTCCGCGCGGCCGTGGACCTTTTCGGCCGGGTGGACGTGGTGGTCAGCAACGCGGGCGGGTCCCCGCCTGCCGACGCCGCCACCGCGTCGCCGCGGTTTCACGCCAAGGTGATCGAACTGAACCTCATCGCGCCGCTGCAGGTCGCCCAGTGCGCCAACGCGGTGATGCAGGGCCAGCCCGACGGCGGGTCGATCATCATGATCGGCAGCGTCAGCGGTACCCGGCCCTCGCCCGGCACGGCCGCCTACGGTGCGGCCAAGGCCGGCCTGCACAGCCTGGCCACCAGCCTGGCGGTGGAGTGGGCGCCGAAGGTGCGGGTCAACTGCGTGGTGCCGAGCCTGGTGATGACCGAGTCAGCGGCCGCCGCGCATGGCAACGAGGCCGGCCTCGCTGCGGTGGCCGGCACGGTGCCGCTGCAGCGGATCGCGACGCCCGAGGACGTGGCCGGGGCCTGCCTGTTCCTCGCGTCGCCGCTGGCGTCCTACGCCAGCGGCGCGGCCCTGCTGCTGCACGGCGGCGGAGAGCGGCCGGCCTTTCTAGCCGCGCTGGAGGGTTCGGTGTACCCTCCCAACGAGTAGAACGTGTTCTAGTCGAGGGGTCAAAGCGATGGTCACATCGATCAAGCCGCACCGGGACGAGGCGGGCCTCAGCGACGGCTCCATGCTGATCGACGGTGAGTGGCGGCCGGCTCAGTCCGGCCAGACGTGGAGCCACAGTCATCCGGCCACGGGCGAGGAGGTGGCATCCTTCCCGATTGCCGGGCCGGAGGACGTCGACCTCGCCGTCCGCGCGGCGCGGCGGGCCTTCGACGAGGGGCCCTGGCCGCGGGCGCGGGCCACCGAGCGGATCCGGGTCTTGCGGCGGGTCGCCGATCTGGTCCGCGAGCACGGCGACGAACTGCTCGCCCTGCAGGCGCTGGACAACAGCGTCCCGCTGAGCTTCGGTTCCGTCTACGCGACATCGTCGGCCTTCGTGGCCGATGTATTCGATCACCACGCTGGCTGGGTCGACAAGCTGGCCGGCCAGACGCTGCCGCCCTATCAGGGCGGCGACCACATGGTCCTCACGCTGCGCGAGCCCATCGGCGTCGTCGGCGCGGTGGTTCCATGGAACGCGCCGATCCTGCTGGCCGCGCAGAAGATCGCCCCGGCCCTGGCGGCCGGCTGCACCATGGTGCTCAAGCCGTCGGAGTACGCGACGTTCGCAGTGCTGCGCCTGGCCCGGCTGATCGAGGAAGCCGGGCTTCCGGCCGGGGTGCTCAACATCGTCACCGGCCCGGGCGAGCCGACCGGTGACGCGCTGATCAACCATCCGATGATCGACAAGCTCTCGTTCACCGGCAGCCGGGCGGTAGGACGGAAGATCATGATTGCGGCGGCGGCCGGCTTCAAGCACGTCAGCCTGGAACTGGGTGGCAAGAGCCCGGCGCTGGTCTTCGCCGACGCGGACGTGTCCACGGCCGCGGCGATCACCATGGGCACGGTCACCCTCGGCCTGTCCGGGCAGGTCTGCCTGGCGCAGACCCGGGCGCTGGTGCACCGGGACGTGCACGACGAGTTCCTCGGGATGGCCGAGATGATCGCCACGATGGTCAGCTACGGCAATCCGTTCGACCCCGCAGTGACGGCAGCGCCGCTGATCAACACCCGGCAGATGGACCGGGTGCTGGGGCTGATCGCCGAGGGCCAGGCCGCTGGCGCCCGGCTGGTCTGCGGCGGCGGCCGCAGCGAAGGCGATCTGGCCGGGGGGAACTTCGTCGCGCCGACGCTGTTCACCGACGTGTCCAACGACATGAGCATCGCCAGGGAGGAAATCTTCGGGCCGGTGCTCTCGGTGATCCCGTTCACCGACGAGGACGAGGCGATCCGGATCGCCAACGACACCGAGTACGGGCTCGCGGCCACGGTCTGGACCAACGACATCAAGCGCGCGATGCGGATGACCAAGGCCATCCGGGCCGGCACCGTCGGCATCAACGGCTACCAGCTGGAGCCGCACGCGGCCTTCGGCGGCTACCGGCAGTCCGGCCTCGGCCGCGAGGGCGGCCGGGCCGCCATCGAGTCCTACACCGAACTCAAGACCGTTCTGCTCCCGTTCACCGACGAGATGATGTGAGGCTCGCGGCGCAGAGCGAACGACGCTAAAGCCCATTTCGGCGTCGTCCTGGCGACGCTAAAGCCCACTGCGGTGTCGTTCGCTAGGTAGTCGGCAGCAGCTTGCTGTGGTCCCAGGAGATGATCCGCTGCGGCTCGACGGCGTAGCCGAATCGTTTGCGAGCGGCGTGCTCGACGTACTCTTCCAGCGCGTCGCCGGTCGCGTCGGCCATTCCGACGGCGATGTGGCGGCCGATCTCCCGCACGGCGGCCGGGTCGTCGATGCACCGCGCCGTGCCCTGGACCTGGACGCCGCGCAGGTCGAAGTACTGCTCGCCGGTCTCCACCAGGCAGGTGAGCCGCGAGTCACGGGCCAGGTTGCGGGCCTTCTGCGAGGACCGGTAGGTCCAGAACGTGATCTGCCCGTCGAGCATCACGTAGTACATGGCGACCAGGTGCGGCGTTCCGTCCTGGTTGATCGTCGCCAGCTGGACCTTGCGGAACTCGGCCAGGAAAGCCGCGATCTCCTCGGCGGTCATAGCTACCCGATCGCGCTGCTTCATCTGACTGCCCCGCTCGCCCGGCCATCTGGTCCCATCCGGCCATCCTCCCTCATCCGGCTGATTCCCCGCCGGGAGCGGTGAAGCCGATGGTCTCGCTGGCCAGGGCGAGCGTGTCCTCGCAGGCGAAGCCAGCCGAGGCTGGCGCGGTGGCGGACGCCGAGCCGAACGCTCCCGAATTATGCACGGGCGAATTAAACACCGGGCCCAGCGCCCGGCGCACCGACTCCAGCGTCCACATGCCGTCGGCCGAGCCGTGCTCGGCTGCGTGGAAGGTCGCCCGGATCCTCGGCGGCTCCATCACCGCGGCGACACCGCCGTGCACCACGAACACCTCGCCGTTGATCCCCTCCGCCGCCGGGCTGGACAGGTACACCACCAGCGGCGCGACGTGCTGCGGGGCGAGCGGGTCCACCGCCGCGTCGGGCGCCGCCCCCATCAGGCTGGCCGTCATGTCCGTGCGGGCCCGCGGGCAGATGGCGTTGGCCCGGACGCCGTACCGGGCGCAACTGCGCGCGGTGGCCACGGTGAGAGCCGCGATCCCGGCCTTGGCCGCGGCGTAGTTCGGCTGGCCGGACGAGCCGAGCAGGAACGCCTCGGACGAGGTGTTCACGATCCGGCCGTAGACCGGCCCGCCTGCGTGCTTGCCCTGATCCCGCCAGTAGGCGGTGGCGAAGCGGGTCGTCACGAAGTGACCGCGCAGATGCACCCGCAGGACCAGATCCCATTCCTCGGCGGACATTGTGAAGATCATCCGGTCCCTGAGCACCCCGGCGTTGTTGACCAGGATGTCCAGGCGGCCGTAGGCATCGAGCGCGGCCGCCACGAGTTCCTGGCCCGTCTGCCACTCCCCGACGTCCCCGGCGGACACGACCGCCTGCCCGCCGGCCGCCCTGATCTCCTCCGCCACGGCCTGCACCGCGTCTCCGGGCAGGTCGTTGAGGACGAGCAGCGCCCCGGCCCGGGCCAGCGCGAGCGATTCCGCGCGACCGAGCCCGTTTCCCGCTCCGGTCACGATCGCCGCCCTGCCGTCCAGCGTCAGCGCCTCGTCCATGCCAGGAAGCTCCCTGTCTGTCAGTAGCTCTGTCTGTCAGTAGCTCTGCCCGTCAGTAGCTCTGCCCGTCAGTAGCCGGGCCCGCTCAGGATGCCGCCGTCGGCCACGAATTCGCTGCCGGTCGAGTAGGACGACTCGTCGGAGGCCAGGTAGGCGACGAGTCGGGAGATCTCGACCGGCTTGGCGAACCGGGAGAGCGGCATCGCCCGGAGGAAGGCGTCGCCGTCGCGCTCGGCGGCCCCGTCAGCCTCCATAACCATCCTGGTCAGTACCCCGCCAGGATGGACCGAGTTGACCCGGATGCCGAACTGGCCGAGTTCGCGGGCGGCGGCCTTGGTCATCCCGCGGACCGCGAACTTGCTCGCACTGTAGGCGGACAGGCCGGCCGCCCCGGTAAAGCCCTCGATCGAGGAGATGTTGACGATCGATCCGCCGCCCGCGGCGCTCATCGGCTCGATCACCGCCTTCATGCCCAGCCAGCAGCCGACCGCGTTTACCTCGAGGATCCGCCGGAAGTCGGCGAGTGGCATGTCGGCGATGCTGGCGAACTTCAGCACGCCCGCGTTGTTGACCAGCACGTCGAGCGCGCCGAAGGCGCCTATCGCCGTGCCGACCGCCGTGGCCCAGTCCGCCTCGCTGGTCACGTCGTGGTGCACGTACCGGCAGGACTGCTCGCCGAGCCCGGCGGCGACGGCCGCGCCCCGGTCGTCGAGCACGTCGCCGAAGACGACCCGCGCACCCTCGGCGACGAAGTGGCGCACGTGCGACTTGCCCATCCCCCGGGCGCCCCCGGTGATCAGTGCGACCTTGCCGTCGAGCCGGCCCATGGGCCCCTCCCGATCCCTTAAACCAAACGCTTGCTTGGGCACGAGAGTAACAGCCTTCCGCCCAGCTGACAGCCCGTGCCCGGGAGCCACAGCTGGCGATGGCCGGCTCAGCCGTGCGTGGCGGCGATCCCGTCGAAGATCAGGCGCAGCAGCCCGTCCACCACGTGGTCGGCGCTGAAGCCGCCGGTCCAGCTCCATTGGGCCGGGATCCACAGGACGTCCCTGAGCAGCCGGTAGGTCAGCTTCGCGTCCAGGTCGGCGCGGAAGGCGCCGGACTTCTTGCCCAGCTCGAGCTGCGAGATCCAGATCCGCTCGATTTCCCGCAGAGCCTTGCGCAGGTAGGCGAAGCGGGGCTGAGTGCTGAAGTAGCTCCAGTCGTTCTGCAGCATCGCGAGGGCGGCCCGGTGCCGGGAGAGGGTGCGGCTGGTCGAGTGCACGATCTGCTCGAGCACGGCGCGAGGGCTCCCGGCCGAGGCGACGGCGGCACGATAGTCGGCCAGCACCTCGTTGATGAAGCTGGACAGGATCTCGTCGCCGATCGACTCCTTGGAGTCGAAGTGGTGGTACAGGCTGCCGGAGAGGATCCCGGCGGCATCCGCGATCTCGCGGACGGTCGTGGCGCGGTAGCCCTTCTGCGCGAAAAGCTCACCGGCGAGCAGGACCATATGGGCGCGTCGCTCCGACCGCACGGTTCCGTCGGCGGTTATGGTGCTCGCAGACCCGGCGCCCGCAGATCCGTTCGCCGCGGCGCCCGCGGACCCGCTCCTGCTGCCGCCCTGGTTCTTCCTCGTCCCGCTCACGTCATCATTATCGCAGTTCCGCGCTGACCTCCCTAACGCTTGCTCGGTCGGTTGCCCGGCTACCTTGTGGAACCGCGATAGAACCTGTTCTACTTTATCCGCAGTAATCCCCTCATTGTGCGAGACCGGAGGTGGGTCGTGCGGGCCGCAGTACTCCATTCGATCGACGACGAAAAGATGGATATCCGCGATGACGTCGTGGCCGTAGGCCCCGGGCCAGGGCAGGTCCGGATCCGGGTCCGGGCCGCCGGGGTGTGCCACTCCGACCTCTCCGCCCGCAACGGCGGGCTACCCCAGCCGGTACCGGCGGTCCTCGGGCACGAGGCGGCGGGCGACGTGATCGCCGTCGGTGACGGCGTGATCGACCTCGCGGTGGGGGACCGGGTCATCGCCAACTGGCTGCCGCCGTGCGGCACCTGCCCCTCGTGCCTGCGCGGCGAACCGCACCTGTGCATGACCCACATGATCGCGGCCTACATGGAGCCCCGATTCCTCGTGGGCGACACCCCGGTCTTCGGGTTCAGCGGCTGCGGCGCGTTCGCCGAGGAGATGGTGGTGCCGCAGGAGGGCGCCGTGAAGATCGCGTCCGACGTGCCTTACGAGGTGGCCGCGCTGGTCGGCTGCGGCGTGATGACCGGCGTCGGCGCGGTGATCAATACAGCCCGCGTCGAGCCTGGCTCGACCGTCGCGGTCATCGGCTGCGGGGGCGTCGGGATCGCCGCGATCCAGGGGGCCCGCCTGTCCGGAGCAGCGGTCATCGTCGGCGTCGACACCGCGGAGTCCAAGCACGAGGCGGCCAGGCGCTTCGGCGCCACCCACGCCGTCCACCCGGACGACCTGGCTGGCCTGTCGGCTGAGCTGACCGGCGGGGAGGGCTTCGACTACGCCTTCGAGGTGGTGGGCACCCCGCAGACCATCCGGGCAGCGTGGACGGCCGCACGCCGGGGTGGAACCGTCGTCATCGTCGGGGCCGGACGCCCCGACGAGCAGGTCGAGTTCACTCCGTTCGAGCTGTTCTTCGACGCCAAGAAGATGCTCGGCTCGCTCTACGGCTCGGCCGACGTCCGGCGCGACTACGCCCGGCTGCTCAACCTGTGGCGGGCTGGCCGGCTGGACCTCGAGGGCATGATCACCCAGCGGCTGAAACTGGATGACGTCGATCACGCCCTGGCCGCGCTTGGCCAAGGCGACGTCATCCGGCAGGTCATCATCTACGACTGACGGTCGGTCAGGAGCGGCGCGGCCGCCGGCGGGCGGGCGGCCCGGCGGCTAGTAGGTGGCCCGCCCGCCGCTTATGTCGTAGACCGCGCCGGTGGAGAAGCTGCACTTGTCCGAGGCGAGCCAGGCGACCAGTTCGGCGACCTCCTCCGCGCGCCCGAGCCGGCGCATCGGGATCAGGCTGGTGAGATGGGCGAGCACCTCAGGCGACGTGGCGGCGAGCATGGGCGTCTCGATGACGGCCGGCGCCACCGCGTTGACCAGGACCCCGGTGGTGGCCAGTTCCTTGCCGAGGGACTTGGTCAGGGCGATGACCGCGGCCTTGGACGCCGAGTAGGCGGAGAGTTCCGGGTTGCCGTCCTTGCCAGCCATGCTGGCCAAGTTCACGATGCGGCCCCAGCCCTGGTCCCTCATCCGCGGGACGAAGGCGCGGCAGAGGTTGAAGGTGCCGGTCACGTTGACGGCCAGGGTCCGGGCCCACTCATGGTCAGCGATCTCCCACAGCAGCCGGTTCGGGCCGATGACCCCGGCACTGTTGATCAGGATGTCGACCGGGCCGATGCGCTCGGCGGCGTCCCTGACTGCCTCGGCGTCCGTGACGTCGAGGCGGACGTCGGCTCCTGGCGCGATGTCCAGCGTGATCACCCCGACCCCGTCGCGGGCGAGACGTTCCGCGCTGGCCTGCCCCAGGCCGCTGGCGGCTCCGGTGACGACTGCGGTGCGGGTTAGTCCTGGCACGGAGCCGATTCTAGCCACAGAAATAAAACGTGTTCTAGTTTCTGGCCAGGCTGATCCTCCGGCTGATCCCCAGGTTGGCCACAGACGACCGTGCGCAAGTGGGAGATTGCGATCCCGGTCCTTGGCATAATCGTCCTCGGCTACACCCTCTTCCGGAATGTCTGGCCGCTGCCGGCCGGCGTTGCGTGGTGGGGGCCCTCGGTGGCTATCGCCTGGTTCGCGGTCGGGATCATCTGGGTGCTGGCCAGGCCCGCCGCGACGCGGCAGGCGGGCGAGCTGCTGGCCCGCTCCGAGGGGCTGAGTAAGCAGACCCCGGTGGTGTCTACCGCGAAGGAGAATTGACCATGCCACGGCCGTTCAGCCGATCCCGCGGCGAGGAGGAGCGCGCCTCGGACGAGCGCCGGGGGCAGGCTCTCGAGCGTCAGCTCGCGGGCGAGATCACCGGTGTCGCGACGACCTACGTCGATCACAGCGGCGCGGCGCGGGTCAAGGCCGTCCCGCTGAGCGGGCTGGCCCGGGCGGCCCGGTCGGGCCTCGGATTCTCGCCGGTGATCGACGCGTTCACCAGTGACGGCGGCATCGACGTCGCGTCGCCGTTGGACACGCCGGACGGGGATCTGCGGATGGTCCCTGACCTGGACCGTCTCGCCGTGCTGCCGGCCCCGGAAGGCTGGGCCTGGGCACCGGGCGACCGGTTCCACCAGGACGGCACGGTCTATGCCGGATGCCAGCGCTCGTTCGCCCGGGCGCAGGTGGCCGCGGGTCTGAGCCAGGGCATCAGCGCCCTGATGGCGTTCGAGGTCGAGTGGATGGTCGGCCGGGATGCCGACGACTTCGAGCCCGCTGTGGGCGGCACCGGCTACGGGCTGGCCCGGCTCCTCGGCGCGGCCGACTACGTCCGCGACGTGCTCGGCAGCCTGGAAGCCGCGGGGGTCCGCGTCGAGCAGATCCATCCCGAGTTCGGCCCGGCGCAGTTCGAGGTCTCGGTGGCCGCGCAGGATCCGGTGTCGGCGGCGGACACCAACGTCCTGGTGAAGCTGATTATCTCGGCGGTTTCCGCCCAGCACGGCTTCCGGGCCTCATTCGCCCCCGCTGTGCTGACCAACAACGTCGGGAACGGCGGCCACCTGCACGCCAGCTTCTGGACTGACGGCCGGAACATGCTCGCCGGGGGTGACGGCCGCTACGGCCTGACCGAACGTGGTGAGTCGATCATCGCCGGGCTGCTGGAGAACCTGCCCGCGCTGCTCGCGATCGGGGCGCCGACGCCCTCGTCCTACCTGCGCCTGGCTCCGTCCCGGTGGGCCGGGGCCTACCAGGTGTGGGGGAAGGAGAACCGGGAGGCTGCGGTCCGGTTCATCGAGGCCAGCTCGGCAGACCCGGGCACGGCGAACGTGGAACTCAAATGCTTCGACTGCAGCGCCAACCCGTACATGCTGACCGGCGCGGTCATGGCGGTCGCGCTGGCCGCCGCCGACCGTCAGGCCAGCCTGCCCGAGACGGTCAACGGCGACCCGGGCGCGCCGGGGCACCCGCAGGCGGACCAGGCGGTCCGGTTGCCGACCACGCTGGGCGAGGCGCTGAAGGCGCTGGAGGCAAGCGACGAACTGCGGGCCGCCGCGGGCGATCAGCTGATCACCACCTTCGCGGCGTCCCGGCGGGCCGAGATCGAGATCGCCCACGGCAAATCGGACGAGGAGATCGTCGCCCACTACCGCTGGCTGCTCTGACCCCGGGCTCGGGTTGTCACCCCTCGAGCAGCCCGGCCGTCACTGCGCCCCGCCGCGGGCCGCGAACGAGGGGGTCAGCCCGTCCCACACGGCGTCGTAGCCGCTCTGCCGGTGCGCCGCCTGCATCGCTTGCCGTGTCGGGATGATCATCCAACGGCTCTCGAACATGAAGGCCAGGGTGCCGTCGACCTTCTGCGGCCGGAGTTCCGCGCTGCTCGCCCGGGCGAACGTCTCGGCGTCCGGGCCGTGCGAGGTGAAGGTGTTGTGCAGGCTGGCCCCGCCGGGCAGGAAGCCCTCGGCCTTGGCGTCGTACACGCCATGCACCAGGCCCATGAACTCGGACATGACGTTGCGGTGGTACCACGGGGGCCGGAACGTGTCCTCGCCGACCAGCCACCGCGGCGGGAAGATCACGAAGTCCACGTTGGCCAGGCCCGGGGTTTCGGACGGCGACGTCAGCACCGTGTAGATCGACGGGTCGGGATGGTCGAAGCTGACCGTGCCGATGACCATGAAGTTCGCGGTGTCGTACTTGACCGGCACGTAGCTGCCGTGCCAGGCGACGACGTCCAGCGGGGAGTGGTCGTAGTCCGCCGCCCAGAGGTTGCCGCCGAACTTCTGCACCACCTGTGCTGCCTCGCTGCGCTCCTCGAACGCCGCCACCGGCGCCAGGAAGTCACGCTCGTTGGCCAGCCCGTTCGCGCCGATCGGGCCGCGCTCAGGCAACGTGAACGCCGCTCCGTAGTTCTCGCAGAGGTAGCCGCGAGCCTGCCCGTCGGGCAGGTCGACGCGGAACCTGATGCCCCGCGGGACCACGGCGATCTCGCCGGGCGCCACCCGGAGCGGGCCCAGTTCGGTGTGCAGCACAACGGGACCAAGTTGCGGGACGAACAGCAGTTCCCCATCGGAGTCCACGAAATAGCGGCCGTTCATCGAACTGGTCGCTGCGTACAGATGGACAGCCATGCCGTTGCGTGTCTTGGTATCGCCGTTGCCGGCGACGGTGTAGAGGCCGTCGATGAAATCAACGGGACCGGCAGGCAGCGGCAGCGGGTCCCAGCGGAGCCGGTTCGGATCCGGCTCGATCTCATCGAACGGGGCGCTGCGCAGTGACCCGTTGCCGATGCGGGCGAAGGGCGGGTGAGCGGCCGACGGCATGATCCGGTAGACCCAGGTGCGCCGGTTGACCGCCCGGGGCTGGGTGAATGCGGTGCCGCTGATCTGCTCCGCGTACAGGCCCAGCGGGGCGCGCTGCGGTGAGTTGCGGCCAGCGGGCAGCGCCCCGGCGACCGCCTCGCTGGCAAACTCGTTCCCGAAGCCTGGCTGGTAACGGTAGCCGCCCGTGCTGCCGGCCAGCGGGCCGTGGGCCACCTCGCGCGCGGCGCCCGGCATCCTGCTATTCATGTGATCAATAACATCATTAGCCCCAACGGACGGTCAACGCCATCGCCCAGCGGCCGTTCTCCGCCGTTCTCAGCCGCGGATCATCGAGGAGGCATTGAAGAGCTGCTGGGTCAGCCCGAACTGTTCCAGCAGGGCCGCGACGCGCTGGAGCAGGCGCGCGTTCGTCTGCAGCGGGAATGCGGGGGGCGCCGCGAGTCGTGCGGTCGCGAGCGTGGTGTCCCCGTAGGTCGCTATGGCGTCCTGGACCGCAGCGAGGTTCGTGTTGGCGATGGCCTGGGCCTTGAGGACAGCGCGGCGGAAGGCCGCCGCGGTTCTCGGGTACTTGTCCAGCCACGACTGGGTCACTGTGTACCCGCTGACCGGGAGGCTCTGCGCGGGGCCCTGGTCGACGTCGGCGATGGCCACGGCCCCCACCGACTCTTCCGCGCCGGTGAGGTACGGCTCGGGCATCTGCGCGGCGTCCACCTTGTGCGCTTTGAGGGCGGCGGCCATCTTCGGGTACGGGAGCACCACGAAATGGACGCTATTGAGCGGTACGCCGCTGTCGGCCAGCAGCGCGCTGACCATCACGATGCCTATCCCCGTCAGCCCGTTGAGGGCGATCTTCTTTCCAGCGAGCTCGCTGACGGTCTGGACCGGCGATCCGGGCCCGACCACCACCTCCTGGCTGAGCGGCGCTACCGCGGACGCCGGGGCGATAATCCGCAGGTCGGCGTGATGTAGCGCGTCCGCGAGCATGGAGGAGACGTAGGCGCCCACGGTGACGTCGTACTTGCCGGCCTCCTGGGCCGCGAACATCACGGAGCCGCTGGTGGCTGACTTTAGCGTCACGTGCAGGCCCTCGGCGGCGAACAGCCCGCGCTGCTCCGCGACGTACAGGCCCGCGTTGTCGAGCGTGGGGACGGTGGCCACCGTAAGATCCGGTTTCTCGACGCCGGCCGGCGTCGAGGACCCGCCCCCGCTCGCACATGCTGCGGCGAGCACCGCAGCCACTGCGATTACCCCTGTAATAGGCAGCCGACTAAACCGACGTACCATGACAAACCCCCCTGATTTGTTCACCCTCAACCAAGGGTAGGATAAATTAGAAATTGCCAGAAAATCTATTGATTTGCCCAAATTTGGCGTCTGCGGCGACCCGGCCGGGACCATCACCTCCTGGGTGAGCGGCGCCATGTTGGCGGCCGGAGCGAGCACCCGCAGGTTGGCGTGCTGAAGCGCGTCCGCGACCGTGGAGGAGACGTAGGCCCCGTCGGTGACGTCGTACTTGCCGGCCAGCTGGCCCGCGATCACCGCGGTGCTGCTCGGGGCGGGCGCGATCGTCACGTGCAGGCCCTCGGCGGCGAACAGCCCGCGCTGCTGGGCGATGTACAGGCCGGCCGGGTACGAGCGCCGGGACAGCCGCGACCGTCAGGTCTGTCTTCTCGGGACCGGCCGGGGCCGCGGTCTCGCCGCCGCTCGAACATGCCGCCGCGATCACGGCGGCCACGCCGGCCGCCCCCACCAAGCGTAGTCGAGCAAACGGACGTATCATGACAAACCTCCCCCAGTAATTCACTCTCCGAACACGGGGAAGGATAAATGAGGAATTGCTCAGAAATCAATCGATTCGCCCAATCCGGCGCCCGGGCCGCGACGGTCCGGTCAGGTCAGTGAACTCGCAGGTCGGCGGCTCGCCGGGACCGGGGGACTGATGAGCGCCGAGGAGCCAGCCCATCTCGTTGCGTCACCGGACCTCCGGCGGGAGGCGACAATGACCGCCCTCATTTGCCATCTAGAGGCCTGCTGTTAGTTCCGCCAGCGCGGCGGATGGCCCGAATACCCGAATAGGGGCCCGATGCGAAATGATTGGAGGCCACGGCCGGGCATAACGGAGTGAAGCGAGGGAGGACGCCACGTGTGCTTCTCGCCCCAGGCTGACGTCGTCGGCGGCGTGCTGATCTGTGCCATCGGCGTCGACGCCGTCCGCCACGTCCGCCAGCGTCGCGAGTTCCTCGCGCTGGCCTGGATCCCTTTGCTGCTCGGTGCTCATCAGTTCATCGAGGCGCTGGTCTGGTTGTGGCTCCAGGGGCACGTGCCGCGTGCGATCGGCCACGCCGCGCTCTGGGCTTACCTGCTGATCGCCTTCGTCGTGCTGCCGGTGTTCATACCTTCGGCCGTCATCGCGCTCGAACCGACGAAGCGGCGGAAGTGGATAATGGCGCCGTTCTTGTCGATCGGGATCGCGGTCGCCGCAGTGCTGCTCGCGGCGATGGTCCGCGGCCCGATCGGTGTGCGGCTCGCGCCGTATCACCTGTCCTACAGCATCCGTTTGACTGATGGCTTCGTGATCGTCGCCCTGTATGTTGTCGCCGTGTGCGGGCCACTCCTGGTGTCGGGCTACCGGCACGTCGCTATTTTCGGCATCGTCAACCTGGTCGCCGTCGTCATCATTGCCCGGCTCACCGTTTCCGGGTTCGCCTCCGTGTGGTGCGGGTGGGCGGCCGTGTCCAGCGGCGCGATCACGCTGCATTGCCGCCTCGCCAAACCCCATCCGCAACGCGCCAAGTCCGGGGCCGACAAGCTCATTTCCACCGGTTGAGTGGTCGCTGAATCAGTAGCCCCAGCCGACCTGCTCTACAGCGGCGGCTGGTCCCGGTACACGCGCCGCTCTTCAACGACCGGCGCCTGGTCCTGGTAGACGTTGCGCTCCTCGACGACGACCGGCTGGTCCTGGTAGACGCGGTGCTCCTCGACGAGAGGCAGCCCGTCCACGTAGCCGACGGGCTGGCCACGGCGCCGCCTGGCCGGGTTCAGCGGGCCCCACACCACCAGCGACAGCGCCAGGCCCAGTACCCCGGCAAATATCAGGATGACGCCCACGGCGTGCACATTCAGGCCGTGGGAGGAACCCGACGACGTGATGGCGAACCGCAGGATGGCCCCGATCGCGATCAGCGTGATGCACGTGCCGGTGCGCATCACCCGCCGCCCACCCGCAGGCTGGGCCAGCCCGTTCACTGGCGCGCCGTCTGGTGGCGGATCGCGGGCGCCGTGCCTGCGACAGCGCCGAGAACGATGCATGCGATGACGCTCACAACCGACTCCTCAGTCACTAACCAATTGACATGGGCGGGCAGCCGGTCCTACCTGACAAAAAAACTCCGGGTCCTGAACTGTTCTCGCCATTATCGCGAGCGCAGCTGCCGGGGTCCGGAGCAACACTTCAACGTTACCGCGTCGCGACATTCGTGTCCATGGGCACGAAATCTGCTGGCCGCAAGCCTCCTGTTCATTTTCCGGGTCGCGTTAAAATCCGCCGTGTTTGTCTTTCGCGGCGCCCCTGGCCAGTTGACCGGCCCGGGCCTCAGCCGAGCGTGATGTTGGCGCCCGTGACCTTGATGGCCGCCGCGGGCAGCGGGTTCGGCGCGGGGCCACGACCGAACCGTCCTTGACGCCGAACTGGCTGCCATGGCACGGGCAGTCGACACGAGGCCGCGGCCCCGCCGGTTCGGAAAAGCAGCCTTGTAAGGGGCTGGTAACAACCCTCGTGCTACAACAGCACGGTGAGTGCTGAGCGGGAGCGGGTGGCTGGGTTCGGGCGGCTGGAGGACGGGCTGCGCCAGGCCGGCGAGTGGTACCGGTGGGGGCCCTACGTCAGCGAGCGCCAGTGGGGAACGGTGCGCGAGGACTACAGCGCGGACGGCGAGGCGTGGGATTACCTGCCGCACGACCATGCCCGGTCCCGCGCTTACCGCTGGGGCGAGGATGGCCTGGCCGGGTTCTGCGACATCGAGCAGCGGCTGTGCCTGGGGCTGGCGCTGTGGAACGGCTGCGACCCGATCCTGAAGGAGCGCGCGTTCGGCCTGACCGGGACGCAGGGCAATCACGGCGAGGACGTGAAGGAGTACTGGTGGTACCTTGACGCGCTGCCCAGCCATGCCTGGAACCGGTGGCGCTACCACTATCCGCAGGCCGCCTACCCCTATGAAGACCTCATAAGCGCCAACGGCTCGCGCCCCCGGCTCCAGCCGGAATATGAGCTGATCGACACTGGGGTGTTCGATTCCGGCCGGTACTGGATCACCGAGGTGAGCTACGCCAAGGCCAGCGCTG
>OBLW0100000850.1_pt1 | contig 26449 bp, 11 predicted proteins | sample 1520161 | NCBI WGS metagenome assembly OBLW01 (sample SAMEA3539309, study PRJEB22396) | soil metagenome | biome: tundra; feature: field; material: soil | place: USA | collected 2010-05 | depth 0.15 m | reverse complement strand
CCCGCGGCCTTCCGCCCCCGGTTCGCCGGCCCGCCGGGGCGGGGCTCCTCGCGTTGCTGGGGATTCTGACCTGGCGCCAGACCGGAATGTACAGCGACATGATGACGTTTTACCGGACCACGCTGGCCAGGAATCCCGCCGCCTGGATGGCGGACAACAATATCGGACTGCTGCTGCAGGCCGAGGGGCGCGTCGCGGAGGCGATCGGGCATTTCGAGGCGGGGCTGCGCTCCAATCCGGACGTGGCGGAGATTCACAATAACTACGGAACCGCCCTTGCAGCCGCTTCCCGGCCGGATGAGGCGGAGAGGGAGTATCGGGCGGCCCTGCGCCTGAAGCCGCGTTATTTTACGGCGTGGAATAATCTCGGCCTCCTGCTGTACCAGACCCGCCGGGTGCCGGAGGCACTGGCGGCCTACGGGGAATCGCTCCGACTTCAGCCCGATTATGTGCCGGCCCATTTCAACCTGGGCGTGGCCTTGCTGGATTCGGGCCATCCGGAGGACGCGGTGAAGGAACTGGAGCGGGCGCTCGGCGCGGAGCAGCACAAGGGGGAGGTCCATCTTTATCTTGGCGATGCTTTGGCGGAACTGAAGCGCGACCGCGAAGCCGCGGACCAGTACGCGGAGGCCGCCCGGCTCCTGGCGCCCGGCGATGGCGCCGGATGGCTCGGGCTTGGCAACAGCCTCGTCCGGCAGGCGCAATTCGATCTAGCCACCGCCGCTTTCACCGCGGCCGCGAAGGCCGAGCCGGGCAATGCCCAGGCGATGTTTGCCCTGGGCAACGCGCTTGCGGCACAGGGGCAGTATCCGGCGGCCATGGATGCTTACCGGAAGGCGCTGGCGCTCGCGCCCGATCTGGTCGATGCGCGCAACAACCTGGGCAATGCGCTGCTTTTGAGCGGTCAGGTTGCGGCTGCCGTGGCCGAGTACCGCGAAGCCGTGCGCCAGCGGCCGGGCGACCCGGCCCTTGAGGCGAGCCTCCGGCGGGCGCTGGAGCTGCAAAATGGCGGCGCCCAGCCGCCCGGCCCATGACGGGAATTCCCAAATCCGGTTCGACGGCTGACGCCGTTTCTCCGGCGCGGCATTTCCCGGGCCTGTCGGGAAGGCGGACGTGGCTTGCCGTTGCGGGGCTCGTGCTTGCGGGCGCGGTCGCGTACCACAACAGTTTTTCCGTGCCGTTCTTTTTCGACGACAACGGCTCGATCAAGCAGAACGCGACGATCCGGCACGTCTGGCCGCCGTGGGAAATGTTTTCCCCGCCGACCGGGGGACAATCGGTGGCGCACCGCCCCGTCGCCAATGTTTCGCTAGCTTTCAACTATGCCCTGGGTGGGCTGCGGGTGGAAGGCTACCACGCGTTCAATCTTGCGATTCATCTTCTCGCGGCCCTTGCCCTCTACGGAATCGTGCGGCGCACGCTTCTGCAACCGGTCCTGCGCGAAACGTACGGCGCCGACGCAGGGCCTCTTGCGTGGCTGTCGGCGCTCTGCTGGCTGGTGCATCCCCTGCTGACCGAGACCGTCACCAGTGTCGTCGAGCGCACGGAGGGGCTCATGGGCCTTTTTTACCTGGTCACTCTCTATGCAGCCATCCGGTCCATGGGCTCCGTCAAGCCGGGCCCTTGGCGGGTTGCCGCGGTTTTAGCGTGCCTGGCGGGGATGGCGACGAAGGAAGTCATGGTGACCGCGCCGCTGATGACGTTTTTGTACGACCGGACCTTTGTTGCCGGCAGTTTTCGCGCGGCCTGGAAGGAGCGGAAGGGATTCTATCTATCGCTGGCGATGACGTGGGGACTTCTCGGCTGGCTGCTGTTGGGCCAGGGCGGAGCGAACCGGGGAGGGACGGCGGGCTTCAATGAGCGAATCCCGTGGTGGCAGTACCTGTTTACGCAGTTCTATGCCATCGTCCGGTATCTCAAGCTCAGCGTCTGGCCGCACCCGCTGGTTTTCGACTATGGCACTTACCTGGTCGTGAACCCCGCCATCATCATTCCCTGCGGCCTGGTGGTCACCGGACTCGGGGCGGCCACGGCGATTGCGCTCTGGCGCCGGCCAGTGTGGGGCTTCGTCGGCGCGTGGTTTTTTGTGATCCTGGCGCCGAGTTCCAGCATCGTGCCGGTCATCACCCAGACGATGGCGGAAAGACGGATGTATCTTTCCCTCGCAGCCATTGTGGTGCCGCTTGTGCTGGGATTTTATCGCTGGCGGCGCGGATGGCTCATGCCCGTCGGCCTGGCGGTCGCCGTCGCCGGGATCGCCGCGACCGTGGAGCGCAACCGCGATTATGCCAGCGCCCGGTCGATTTGGTCGGATACCGTGGCCAAGTGGCCCGACGACCCCCGTCCGCGCATCAACCTGGGGACCGCGCTGATCACCGATTCTGCCACGCGGAATGAGGCCATCCGGCAGATTGAGGAAGCCATCCGGCTCAAGCCGGATTCCGGCGTGGCCTATGCGTACTGCGGGACGCTGCTCGCCATGATTCCGGGACGGGAGGCGGAGGCGGAATCTGCGTTCCGCAAGGGGCTGAACCTGCGGCCCGATTTTGCGCTCGGGCACATGAACTATGGCAAACTGCTGGGCAAGCTCCATGGGCGCGGGCAGGAAGCGGTCGCGGAGTTGAAGGCCGCGCTGATCCTTCAGCACGATGATCTTTCGGTTCAGGCCGGGGCGCATGCGGCCTTGGGCGCCCTGTACGCCAGGCTGCCCGGACGACGCGCAGAAGGAATCGCCGAGTTGCGCGAGGCGATCCGTCTCGATCCCGATCTGCCCGAGGCCCACGCCGACCTGGGCGCGACGCTGGCGGATCAAGCCGGCGGGTTGGCCGAGGCCGTGGTTCAGCTTGAGACGGCCAGGAATCTGCAGCCGGATTCGGCGGAGGCGTGGAACAATCTCGGGCTTCTCTTGTACCGGGCCCGGCGTGTGCCGGAAGCGCTGGCGGCCTACGCGGAGGCGCTCCGGCTGCAGCCCGATTATGTGCCGGGCCATTACAATCTGGGCGTTGCATTCCTGGATTCCGGCCACCCGGACAAGGCGGCGGCCGAGTTGGAGCAGGCTTTGGGCGCGGAGCAGCACCAGGCGGAGGTTCACCTCTACCTCGGGGACGCCCTGGCGGAACTGAAGAGGGACCGAGAGGCCGCGGACCAGTACGCGGCGGCTGCCAGGCTTCTGACGCCGGACGATGGCCGGGGATGGCTTGGCCTCGGCAACAGCCTGGTCCGGCAACGGCAGTTTGCGACGGCCGCCGGCGCGTTTTCCGAGGCCGCGAAAGCCGAGCCCGCCAATCCCGAGCCCGCGTTTGCCCTGGGCAACGCGCTCGCCGCCCTGGAGCGGTATCCCGAGGCCGCGGAGGCCTATCGCCGGGCGCTCGCGCTTGCTCCGGACCTGGTCGATGCGCGCAACAACCTGGGCAATGTATTGCTCTTGAGCGGACAGGTGGCCGCCGCCGTGGCTGAATACCGCGAAGCCTTGCGCCAGCGTCCGAACGACCCGGCCATCGCGGAGAGTCTCCAGCGCGCCCTGGAAATGGAAAAATAGGGCGGCTTACCGCAGCCTGGGAGGCAGCAATCCGACGGCCAGGCTGCGCAGGGCGGGATCGGGAAAGGCGACTCCGATGTGATCGCAGAGAGAGAGGAGGTCGGACAGGGTGCCGGCGGTGAACCGGCGAAGGGTCCTCTCGTCCATCCGCGCCAAGCAGCGCTCCAGAACCGGCCTCGCGGCGTCGAGCTTTCCGCCGATCGCGAGCGCGACAGCCAGGCGCACCTGGTCCTCCGAATCGAGATCGGCGGGGGGAGAGCCCATGGCCGCGATTCGCTCCATCGTGGCCTCCAGGCCGGCCGCGTCCCCGCGCTGGCCCTGGATTCGCGCCAGCTCGGCCAGGGCGGGAAGATGGGTCTCCAGGGCGCGCAAAGCGGGTTGCAGGCGGGCCGCCTCTTCGGTGCGTCCCGTTTCCACGAGGAATGCCGCGACGTGAACCAAAATATCCTCGGGTCGCTGGGGATCGGTTACCTCAAACATCCAGACCCTTGGGTCCTTGAGGCCGGAGTTTTGCGGCAGCGGGTAGGGTATGGGCCGCAGCCAGGGCGGCAACGGGCTGCCGCCCTGCAGGGCGTCGGCGAACGAGCCTGGCGGCCAGGGGGCGCCCAAGGGCAGGCCGAGCGCGAGCTGGACATAGGGGCCGACAAACGGGTCCCAGGAGACGAGGACGACGTGCGTCACCTGGTGGCGCAGGATTAGCGCGTGCGCCGCCTCCGGCGTGCCGGCGAAGATATCGGCGGCGGCCTCCAGCCCATCCCGATTTTCCCAATACAGCGTTCCCAGTCCGCGGAGGCTGCCGTAATAGATCAGTGAGGTCGTGGTGTTGGGCGTGCTCAGCACGACGACCGGGTCGTTGCCCGCGCGCAGCCGGATCCAATGGGCGAGATCGCGGTCGGCGAGGGCCCAGAGGTTTGCCGTGGCGATGGCCGATTCGCGCGGAACCAGGGTCACCGCGTTGACCGCTCCCGGAGCGAGAAAGAGGGCGCAGGCCACCTGCCAGCATCGGGAGGGCTTCCCTGGAAACTGCAGTTTCAACAGCTCGAAGAAGGGGAGGAGAGTCGCAAGCGCGAGCCCCGAGGCCAACCCCCACCAGCGGAGCTGCTGGGCCGCGAGGGCCACCTCGAGTCCGGCGGGAACCAGCGCAAGAATCAACTGCGCCTTCCAGAAGGAGGCCGTGGCCCGGCGGCAAAGAAACAAAAGCGGTGGAATGGTGAGCAATAGCGGCAGGATCCGGGCGATGGCGCCGAAATTCCATCCGCTTTGGGCCAGCTCCCAGGCCATGCTCTTGAATTCGGCGATGTACGAATTGTGCAGGCGCCACAGGAAGGGATCGGCCACCCAGAATGTCCGGCCGCGTGTGAGCAGCAATGCCGCTGGCAGGAGGCCGACCAGCACACAGGCGCCGATTGCGAAGCCGCGGTTGGCGCGGGCGGCTTTCGGCCCGGGCGTCCAATGGCGGCCGAGCTGGCATAGCAGTTCGCCGCCGCCAAGCCAGGCGAGGCCGTACAGCGGATGGTTCACCTCGAGCCGCCAGCCCATGTCGGCGGGGAAGTACTCGATTGCATAGGCCGCGAAACTGGCGGCGCAGCCGGCGAGACCCCAAAAGCGCCACAACTCGGGGCGGAAGGTTCCCCCCTCGGGGCCGGCCCGGCGCCGGACCAGTGCGAAGGATGCCATCGCGCCGAGGCCGATGCCGGCGAGGACCGGAGCTTCGCTGGAGGCGCTCAGCCAGAGTCCCGCGCCGCCTGCCACCGCCGACGCGAGAAACCACCTCCGGGCCTGTTGCGGCGTCGGCAGCGCTCCCGCCGCAGTCCCCGCCCGCGCTCCGGGTTCCGCGCGCTTGGCGCCTGCGCCGCCGATCCAGCCGCCGGCCCCGCCGAGCAGGCAGACGAGTGTCAGCAGAGCACAGACTTCGGCGACGCCCTGGTGCTCGGCGTTGCCGGCGATGAAATTCAGGTAGAACGGATGGATGGCGACGGTGCCGATCGCGATCAACGCAGCGCCGGCGGGCCCGAAGCGGCGCGCGATGCGCGGAATCACGCCCAAGAGAAAAAGGACAAGCAAAAGGGGATTTGCGTACAGCACGGCCCGCTCCACGGAGGCTCCGGGCGACAGGCCCGAAACGCCGCTGTGCAGGAGCGCCAGCAACGCGAGCCACCAGCGGGGCGGGGAAGCCCAATGCATCGCCCGTCCGCCCGGCGCGTTGTCGTAATCGACGTGGTGCAGGCGCCAGGGTCCGCCCGCGAGCATTGCCTGGGTCTGCATCACCACATGATACGTGTCGGTGCTGTTTCCAGGTTCGACGAGATTCCTGCGGCCTAAGTCGTAGCCGGTCGGGGATCCTGCGGCCGGCTGGGGCGCCGCAACCTGCACGCCGTACAGGTCCTCGATTCGAATCAGGTGGCGGATGCGCTCGGCGTTATCCACGGCGACGTAGGCCAGGGTGCCCGCCAGGGCGGCGATCCACCAAACGGAACCGCGATCCGCAAGACTGCGGAGGCGAAGCCAATCGGGCCAGGCCGTCTGGCGGGCCTTTGACGTGTCGGAGGGGGTGGGCTTCAAGGTGTCAAGGTTTTGCCTGCTTGAACGGTGCGGGGGATCATCAGCGGCCGCCGCCGGCCTGGAGCCTCGCCGCATTCCGCCGGTGAACTTCCGCCTCCTCGGGCCGGCCCAGCGACTCCAGGCAGCGGCTCCAATTGAGCTCAGCCTCCGCAAAATCGGGCCGCAATCCCACGGCGGCTTCGAATTCGGCCAGGGCCTTTTCGGGCCGGCCCTTGGAAGCCCAGCAGATGCCGAGATCATTGTGCGCTTCAGCATCCAGCGGATTCACGAGGATCGCGGCCGCAAACCGTTCAAGGGCCCGGTCAATCTGGCCATCCGCGTAGAGCGCGTTTCCGAGCGCAATCTCCGCCGCCGGTTTCGACGGTTCAAGGTCGGCGGCTCGCTGAAAAGCGAGGATTGCCTCGGCCCTGCGCCCCAGGCTCGAGAGGGCGAAGCCGAGATTGTACTGGGCTTCAAAATAGCCGGGATCGAGGCGGATGGCCTCCCGGTAATGCGGCACAGCCTCCTCGACCTTGCCGGCATTGCAGAGCGCGACGCCGAGATTGTTGTGCGCTACATAATACCCGGGACGGATGGCCAGCGCACGCTCGTAGCTGGCGATGGCATCCGCCAGGCGGTGGGCCTGCTCGAGCGAGACGCCCAGATAAAATGCGGCCTCGGCAAGACCCGGATCCAACCGCAGCGCGGTTTCATATTCCGCGATCGCCCGTGAGCCCTGTCCCGCGGACGCCAGGGCGAGCCCGAAGTCGACATGGCCCTTGGCCTGGGTCGGCTGGAGACGCACGGCAGTCTCATCTTCGGAGACGGCCTCGGGGAAACGGCCGGCTTTGTAGAGAGCGGCGCCGAGTCGGACGTGCACCTCGGCCAGATTGAGGTTGAGGCGCAGCGCCTCTTCAAACTGGGCGATCGCTTCCCGTGTCCGGCCTTCGGCGTCCAGGGCGATGCCCAGATTATAGTGCGCCTCCGCATAATCCGGCTTGAGGCGCAACGCCTGTTCGTAATGCCCGATGGCATCGGGCATGCGGCCGGGGATTTTGGCCAGCTCGACAGCCAGGTTGTTGTGCGCAAGCCACGAGTCCGGGTTCTCGGTCAGGGTCGCCTCGTACAGTGTGCGTGCATCCCGGTAGGACTGATTTTGGCGCCAGGTTGCGGTTCCGAGAGCCAGGATCGCCGCGGCGGCGGCGACGGCAGCCGGGATCCGCCAGCGGATCGCAACCGGGGCGGCCGCATGCCTCCAGGCAATGGCGGCCATCGCGGCCATCCAGGAGACGACTCCGATCAGGGACAGGTGGGCATAGTGATCGGCCACCAGCGAATACTTCATGAAGTAAACGTCGGTGAAGCCCAGCACCGGCGTCAGCATGACGCAAAAATATCCCCAGGCGTACAGCGCGGACCGGCCCCAGCTCCGGCGCGCACGCCAAAGAATTCCCGTCAGGCCGGCGGCCATCAACAGGGGCAGCCACCAAAGGGGATTCGTTGCGGCGATCCGCCATTGGGGGTAGACGAAGATCAGATTGGCCGGCCAGAGCGCCTTGGAGAGGTAGAACCACACTGCGGCACCCGCTCCAAGCAGCCGCTCCGTGAATCCGGCGTCGCGAATGACCTCAAGCGAAGCGAGCCGCTGGGTCCAAACGGCGACGGCAGCCAGGCCGGCGGCGACCGCAAAAAAGGGCGCCAAGAGCGCCAGATCGCGGAGCGAGAGCCGGCGGTGCCAGGCAATGAGCCCGAGCAGGACTATCGGCAGCGGCGCCACGGATCCCTTGCCGAGCATGGCGAGAATGAAGGCGAGCAGGCTGAGAAGATACCATCCCAGGGCGGCCCCTCCTTCGGCGCGGCTCCGGGGGGCGGGCCTTGGCGATGCCAGGTCTGTCTGCAGAAAGAACCGGATCGATGCCAAAAAAAACAGCATGGCCACCAAGTTCTTGCGTTGGGCCACCCACGCCACCGTTTCCACGTTGAGGGGATGCACCGCGAACAGGAGCGCCGCCAGCCAGGCTCCGGGCAGGCGCAAACGGCGCAGGATGCCCCATAGCAGAAGCACCTCGGCGCAGTGGAAGGCGAGATTGGTCGCGTGGTAGCCGAGCGGATGCAGGCCCCACAGTCTCCACTCGATCCAAAGGGTCGCCGCGGTGACCGGGCCGAAGAAGTTCACGGGTTGGGCCGTGTACCAGAACCGGCGTATCCCATCCGCTGCGGCGATCAACGGGTTGTCCGTCAGCATCGCATTGTCGTCCATGATGAACCCCGCGCGCAGGCTCGGAAGGTAGACGACCACAGTTGCGATCAGAAGGAATGCCGGCTGTCCCAGCGCGGCAGCAAACGCTCCCCAGCGCCGATACGGCCGGACAGGAGGGGGGAGCGGCATGGCCAGCACGTTTCCAGAATAGGCGGAAACTTTCAAGCGCTTGAAACGCCCGGGGAGTGCCGCCAGGATCCGGGCATCCCAAACCCAGCGAAATCCGTCATCCCCGAGACCGGGCCTTCACGCCTCGACCGGTTCTGGCTGCCCCTGCTCATCGCGGTGGCCGGGGCCGCCGCCTATGCGAACAGCGTCTCCGTTCCGCTTCTTTTCGACGACGAGACTTCGATCGCAACCAACGAGTCCGTGAGGCACTGGGTTGCCGCGCTCTGGCCCCCGACGGGGACGACCGTGAGCGGCCGGCCCCTCCTGAATCTGTCCCTGGCGCTGAACTATTCCATCAGCGGCACGGCAGTCTGGAGCTACCATGCCCTGAACGTGGCCATTCATGTTCTTGCCGGTTTGACTCTTTTCGGAGTTGTCAGGCGCACACTTGCGCCGCGTTCCTGCGCGCGGACGGCCTCCCTGACGGCCTTTTCCGTCGCGCTTTTGTGGATCCTGCATCCGCTGCAGACCGAGTCGGTCACCTACATCATCCAGCGCGCGGAGTCTCTGATGGGGCTCCTCTACCTGCTCACCCTGTATTGCTTCATCCGCGGCGCGGAGACGGACGGACGCGCCGGGCGCCCCTGGTTCGCGCTCTCGGTCCTCGCCTGCCTTTTGGGCATGGCCACCAAGGAGGTGATGGTTTCCGCGCCCCTGGTTGTGTTGCTTTACGATCGCACGTTTTTCACCTGCAGTTTTCGCAAAGCCCTCCGCCGCCGGTGGGGGGTGTACGTCGGGCTCGGAGCCACGTGGGTGGCGCTTTTGTTGCTTGTCCTCTCCACGCACGGCAGGGGCGGAACTGCCGGTTTCGCAAGCCGGATTTCCCCGGTCAGCTATGCGATCACACAATTCCCGGCGGTCGTCCATTATCTGCGCCTTTGCGTCTGGCCCCATCCCCTGATTTTTTCCTACGGCGCCACCCTTGCGCCCGGACTGGGGCAAATTGTGCCTTCGGTTCTGGTGGTCGCCCTCCTTCTGGCGGCCAGCGCGTGGGCGCTCATCCATCGGCCGGCCGTGGGGTTTCTGGGGATCAGTTTCTTTGCCATCCTGGCGCCCACCTCAAGCATCGTCCCGATTGCGACCGAGACGATGGCCGAGCAGAGGATGTACCTGCCGCTGATATCCGTCGTTGTGCTGGTGGTGATCGGCATCCACCGCTGGCTGGGCCGCGGAGCCCTGCCGTGCTGCCTGCTGCTTGCGGCAGCCCTTCTTGGAACCACCTGGCAGCGCAACAAGGACTATTCCAATTTGCTGAAGCTCTGGGGCGACACTGTCGCCGGCGTCCCGCACAACTTCTACGCGCATTACAATTATGGCTCGGAACTCGGGAAGATTCCCGGCCGGTCGAAGGACTCGATCGCCCAGTTTGAGGAGGCGCTGCGGCTGGATCCCGATTCGGTCGAGGCCCGCTTCTATCTGGCCTGCGAACTTCAGAATGAGCCCGGACGCTTGTCCGATGCGATCGCACAGTATGAGGAAGCGCTGCGGCTCGATCCGGATTATTACCAGGCGCACACCAATTTGGGAAATGTCATGGCTGCCCAGGGGAGGGCGCCGGAGGCGATCGCCCACTATGAATCGGCGCTGCGCCTGAGGCCTGACATGGCGGAGATCCATTTTAACCTTGCCGTCGTGCTCCTGGGGACACCCGGCGGGACCAGGGAAGCGGTCGAGCACCTCAAAGCGGCCCTGCAGCTTCAGCCCGACAATGAGAGGGTCCGGAAGATGCTGGCCGGGATCACCGGGCCCCAATCGCAATAAGAGGGCTCACCGGGGCGGGCCCCGAAGCTGCTCCAAGTATTCGCGCGCCGGGCGGTTGACGGGATCGAGCTCAAGCACGCGCTCAAAGTGGCTGACGGCTTCGGCAACACGCCCCGTCGTCGCGTAGGCGACGGCAACATTGTAATGGGCCGCGGTGAAATCCGGGCGGATCCGCAACGCCTGTTCATACTGCGCCGCGGCTTCGGGCAGACGGCCGGGCATCTTTGCCAGCTGGTTCGCCAGGTTGTAGTGCAAGTCCGCGTCATTCGGGTCGATTCGCAGTGCCGCCTCGAAATGAGCCAGGGCTTCCGGCATCCGCTCGGGAAGCTTCGCCAGCACGACCGCCACGTTGTTGTGCACATCGGCGTTGTCCGGATTGATCCGCAGGGCCTGCTCGTAGTGGGCCGCCGCCTCGGCCTGGCGGCCGGGAAGCTTCGCGAGCTCGTCGGCCAGAGTGATCTGGGCGTCGACGAAATCCGGGCGGATCCGCACCGCCTGCTCGAATTGGTCCAGGGCATCGGGCAGGCGGCCCGGGATTTGCATCAGCGCGAGTCCCAGGTTGTAGTGAGCCTCCGCATATTCGGGGTTGATCCGCAGGGCCTGTTCATAATGGGCGACCGCCTCCGGCATGCGCCCGGGAATCGTTGCCAACGCCCCGGCCATGTTGTTGTGGGCTTGGGCGAAATCGGGATTGATCCGCAGGGCCTGCTCATAGTGGGCCAATGCCTCGCGCATGCGCCCGGGAAGTTTCGTCAATTCGTTGGCCAGGTTGTTGTGCGCCGACGCATAGTCCGGCTTGATTCGCAGGGCCTCGTCGAAGTGGGCCAGCGCTTCGGGCAGGCGGCCGGGAATCCTGGCCAGTTCAAGGCCGAGGTTGTTATGGGCGTCGGCGTAATCCGGCTTGATCCTCAGCGCGGCCTCGAACTCGGCGCGCGCTTCGGCACCATGATCGGGCTGCGCAGCAAGGAGCTGGCCAAGGTTGTTGTGGGCCATCCAGCAATCGGGGTTCGACGCCAAAATCGTGCGGTACAGGACGAAGCTGTCGCGATACATCCGACTCTGGCGCCACGTGAGACCGGCCAGCAGTCCAACCGCGATCACGATTAGGACGGAGAGTCCGAAGCGAACGGCGGCGCCCGCCCGCCTCTGCAAAGTGCTGGCGAAATACGCGGCCCAGGCCGCGACGCCGATCAGCGCAACATGGGCGTAATGATCGGCCACGAGCGAGAACTTCATGAAGTAAACGTCCGTGAATCCGAGGACCGGCACCAGGGACACGCAAAAATAACCCCAGGCAAACAGGGTCGCCCGGGCCCAGCCCCGCCCGGACAGGCTGTTCGATGACCCATCGCCTCGGCTCGGGCGCTCCCGCCTTGCCAGGCCCCAAAGAAGAGCCGTCAGGCCCAGGGCCCCGAGAAGCGGAAGCCACCAAAAAGGGTCCGCTGCCCGAATCTGCCACTGCGGATAGACAAATACCAAATGGGCCGGCCAGAGCGACTTGGCCAAATAGAACCAGACGACGCTGCCGGCCCCCAGAAGGCGCTCGAGGAATCCCGCCGAACGGATGACTTCGGGCATTCCGTGCCCCTGAAACCAGACATCGACCGCCGCTAGAACTCCGGCGACGATAAAGAAGGGGACCAGGCGCAGAAAATCGGCGAAGGCCGGGCGGCGGTGCCATGCGATGATTCCCGCCAGCACCAAGGGCAGCGTCGCGACCGAGCCCTTGCTCAGCATCGCCAGGATAAAGGCGATCAGGCTCCACCAGTACCAGCGGTTGAGGCGGGCACGCGGCTGAGCCGGCGGATCCGCCTCCGCCGCGGCTTCGGCGGACGGGGCCACAATCCCGGCCTTGAGAAACCAGAGGATCGACAGCAGATAAAACAGCAGCGCAAGCAGGTTCTTGCGCTCGGCGATCCACGCCACCGACTCCACGTTGATCGGGTGCACCGCAAAGAGCAGCGCCGCCAGCCATGCCCCTGGCATCCGCAACCGGCGCAGGACCGACCAAAAAAGCATCACCGTTCCCAAATGAAGCGCGAGATTCGTCACATGGTAGCCGAGCGGGTGCATGCCCCACAGGCGCCATTCGAACCAGAGCGTCGTCGATGTCACCGGCCAGTAGTCGAGGGCGTTCCGGGTGAACCAGAATTGAACCAATCCATCGCGGGCGCGGATCAGCGGGTTGGCGGTGAGCATGCTGTCGTCATCCCAGATGAAACCGGCCCTCAAAAGGGGCAGGTACGCGATCACGACCAGGGCCGCCAGGGCCGCGGACAGCCAGACGGCGCGGTCCTGCGGCGGGGCCGCGAAAGCGGCTCGGCCGGAATCCGGCACGCTGGGGCTTGACCTGCGCTTGGACATCGGTGGCGGAACGAACATCTCAAGGCGCAAGCGCGGAAGTCAATGGTCTCGCTCCGCGCGATGCGCGCTCAGGGCGTCGTCGGGCGCGCCTGCTCCAGGATCTGTCGGGCATTGCGGAGATTGTCGCGTGCCGGAGCCAAATCCGGATCTAGGCGAACGGCCGCCTCGAAATGGATCACCGCCTCGGGCATGCGCCCCGGGCTGTCGGCCAGGGCGATGCCGAGATTATTCTCGGCTTGCGCGAAGTCCGGGCGGCCGCGAAGGGCGGCCTCGAATTGGGCGATCGCGTCGGGGAGGCGGCCGGGAATGTTCAGCAAAGCCAGGCCCAGGTCGTTATGCGCCTCCGCGAAATCGGGACGGAGACGCACGGCTTCGGCTAGCTGATCGAGCCCCTTTCCGGCGCGTTCCGGGGTTTGCACCATAAGGTTGCCGAGATGGTAGTGCGCCTCGGCGAGATCGGGCTTGAGGCGGAGCGCCGTGTCGAACTGGTCCTCGGCCTCCGCGAGCCGGCGCGGATCCTGCATGAGGGCGAGGCCGAATGCATCGTGAATGACCGGGTCCGCGGGGTCTATTCGCAGCGAGGCCTGGTATTCCGCGATCGCGTCCGGCAGGCGGCCGGGAAGGCCGGACAGGGCGAATGCAAGCTTGTCGTGCGCCGATTTCCGGTCCGGCCGCAGACGGCTCGCGGTTTCAAGGTGGCCAATCGCTTCCGCGCGACGGGCCGGGTCCGGAAGGAGGGCGGTGCCGAGATTCTCGTGGATTTCGGCGAAGGTGGGGCTCAGGCGCAACGCGATCTCGAATTGGGCGATGGCCTCGGGCATGCGCCCCGGCAGGACGGCCAGCGCGGCTCCGTAATGATTGTGCGCCACCGAGGAAGTCGGGCACAGTTCCGCCGCGGTGCGGTAGAAGGTCACGGGATCCCGGTAGCGGGCGCATTGCCGCCACGTCAGCCCGCCCAGTGCGGCCAACAGCGCGCACGCGCACGCCGGGGCCGCGCGGCGCAGGGCCGCAGGCAGGCGCTCCGCGCCCATCGCCAGCGCCGCGGACAGCGGAATGATCAGGCCAACGCTCGCGAAATATTGCAGGTGGTCGGCGACATAGGAGAAGACGAACCACTCCACATTGACAAACCCCAGGGCTGGAACCAGCGCCGCGGCAAAGCACAGGAATGCCACAAGCGGCCCGCGGCGCCGTCGCGCGAGGAACAAGAGCGCTGCAGCCAGTGCCGCCGCGGCCGCGGGATAGAGGTCCTGCCCCGCGTCCGCGGTGTTCACCGCCCACCGCGGATAAAAGAATGTCAGGTTCGCGGGCCAGGCCAGCTTGGCGATGTAAAACCAGAATGCCCGGCCGGCCAGCAGAAGGCGCTGGCCGGGCGTCAGCGCAAAATCCGCATGGATCCCGGCCAGCAGCCTGCGTTCCACGGAAAGCGTGATGAGGCCGACCGCGCCCCCGAGGACGGACCAGAGCAGCAACGGTCGCACGTCCCTCCGCCAGGTCAGGCGCGAGCGCCGCCACCAGACGGCGGCGAGCAGGATGACGGGCAGGGTCACCACCGCAGTCTTGCTGAGCAGGGCCAGCACGAACAGCCCGAGCGCGATCCAAAAGTGGGATCGGCGGCGTTCGTCGTCAAAACGAAGGTATGCCAGCGCCGCTCCCAGGGCCAAAAAGGTGGATAGGGTGTTCTTCTGCTCGGCGATCCATGCGACGGATTCGACGCAGACCGGATGCAGGGCGAACAGGAAGGCGGCCAGCCACGCTCCGGGCAGGCGGAGGCGCCGCACGAGCAGGACGACCAGACCGGCTGCGCCCGCATGCAGGAGGACATTGATCAGGTGGTAACCGAGGACCGCGTCGCCCCAAAGGCGGTGCTCCAGCCAGAAGGCCGTGTGGAGCACCGGATAGTATTGCTGGGTGGCGCCGACGTCGAACCAGATGCGTCCGAGGCCGCCGACAGACTGCAGTTGCGGCCTGGTGATGTGCAGGTCGTCGTCGAGAAGGAGCCCGCCGCGGAGAGCCGGGAGGTAAGCGAGCAACGCGGCCGCAAAAAGAAGCGCTGCCAGCAGCAGGTCCCGCCGGCGATCCGACCGCAGGGGTGTGCCGATAGCCCGAAGCGCTGGCGCCATGAGCTGAAGAGGAATGTGGGCGGCCTGTATTTGCGCAAATCTTTAAAACGACCGCCCAAAGCCGCGCCCGATTCGGCCGCGGGAATATCTGTTGACCAACGGCATCCCACCGGGGACACCTATTGCAGCAAAATCTTGCAGGTCATGGATTGGTCCTCTTGGAAGCTTGCCCGCGATCCGCTCGACTCTGGAGCTCCCTGCTGGGCAAGTCCCGTTGCGGCGGCGGTCCTGGTCGCGGCTTTTTATGTTCTCATGCTGGCGAGCGCGGCGGACAAAAGCCTGACAGCCGACGAGACCCGCCATGCGAGCGCGGGTTACACCTACTGGAGGTTCAACGATTACCGGCTCAATCCAGGAAACGGCACCCTGGCCCAAAGAATCATGGCCCTGCCGTTGCTGACCGGGCGGTTTCGGTTTCCGTCCGCCGACGGGCCCGACTGGCATCGTTCGGACGAGCTGGCGATGGGCGATGCGTGGTTCAACCAGCTCGGCAACAACGTCGGGGCGATGCTTGCGCGGGGCCGGGCCATGTGCGCCGTGTTTGCGGCTGCGCTGGCGGCGCTTGTCTGGTGGTGCTCCCGGCGGATTTTTGGCGCGAAAGGCGCGATGCTGTCGCTGCTCCTTTGCGTTCTCAATCCGACGGTGCTGGCGAACGGGCCGCTCATGACTTCGGACACGGCTTGCGCGCTCCTCTTTCTCGCGGCGACCTTGGGATGGTGGAGCATGCTCCAGCGCCTGACTCTGGGACGCGTTCTGGCTAGCGCCCTGCTCATGGGAGCGTTGCTTGTGACCAAGATGTCGGCCGTTCTTATCATTCCGGTGGCGCTTCTCATGGCGGCCGGTCGGATCGCCTATGGAAAGCCGCTGCCGGCGGGGTGGGGCGGGCGCCACGGGGAACTGCAGCGCGGCGGGATGGCGCTGGGTTTCACCGGCGCCGCCGCGGTGCACGTGGCCGTGATGATTCTGGTTGTTTGGGCTTCGTTTGGTTTTCGTTATGCGGCGTTCAACGGGGAAAGCCCGGGCCTCGATCGGTTGAGGGAACCTTGGGAAAATCTGACCGCCGCGCCGGAAGCCATGGATGTCCGGATTGTGGCGTTCATGGACAGGCATCGGATCCTGCCCCAGGCCTACACCTACGGCTGGGCCTTCATCCGCAAGGCGACGATACAGCGGGAGGCATTCTTCAACGGACATTTCAGCATGAGCGGCTGGCGCTCGTTCTTCCCGTACACGTTTCTTGTCAAGACGCCCCTGCCGGTCTTTGGCATCCTGCTGCTCGCAATGGCGGCCATCGCGGCGCGTTGGCGGCTGGATCGGCGCCGGGATGGGACGCCGCTGATCCAATCGGCGCTTCGCTCGCTTTATGCCGGCCTGCCGCTCGCGATTCTGTTCGGGGTCTATTGGATTGCGGCGATTTCGAGCCATTTGAACATCGGGCACAGGCACCTGCTTCCGACCTATCCGCCTCTTTTCATTCTCGGCGGGGCGGCGGCTGCCTGGTGGGGCCGCGATCCGGACGGACTCGCCGCAGGCTTGGGGCGCGGATGGCGGGCCAGGTCGGCCGGCCTGGTGCTCGCCTGCCTCGTCGCGCTGGCGGCGGCTGAAACCATTTACCGGTTTCCCAACTACCTGGCGTATTTCAATGCAATCGCGGGCGGGCCGGACCACGCCTATCGCCATCTTGTGGACAGTTCTCTCGATTGGGGACAGGACCTGCCGGGGGTGAAGCGCTACATTGCCATGCACCCTCGGGAGGGGCCCTTTTACCTTTCCTATTTCGGGGCCGCCAGTCCGGCAACCTACGGAATTGCGGCCCGGCCCCTGAATCCGATGCCTGCGCCGATCCAACGCTTCCCCTTGCCGGTCGGCCGGGAGGAGGCCGGCATCGCGGATATCGTGCGCGACCATCCCGACTTTGAAGTCGCGGCCGTTGGCCGCAACGGCGCCCAGCAGTCGGCCCTGCTGCTGGAGCGGCCGGAAGCCTTCCGGCTTCAGCCAGGGACCTATCTCATCAGCGCAACCCTGCTGCAGTGGGGGCCGTGGGATCCCCACTACGAAAATGAATACCAAAGACTCTATCGGGAGGCGGGGCCTTTTCTCGGCGAAGATTGGAATGGACGGATGGCGGCGCTGCAAAGCAGGGACCCCGCCGCCTGGACAAAGGATTTGAATGATTTCAACCTGTTTCGGGTCTCGCGTCTGACGGCGTGCCTGCGGGCGCGGGACGCCGACGCCACGATCAACGGTTCGATCCTGGTGTACCATATCGGCGCCGAAGACCTTCGCCGCGCCTTCGACGGGCCCGCACCGGAGAGGGTTTCGGATCCGAGGATCGAATATAAGTATTGAACAAGAAGTTAGAAACCTGCTGGATTCCCCCTCGTCACAACTCCCGCGCTCCGGTGTCCGCCACCGGCCCTGTGGCGACGCTGTCCCGATCGTCACGAAACAATGATTCCCCGACCGAAAGTCAGCGTCCTTATTCCCACTTTTGAGTACGGCCGATTCCTGCCGGAGGCGATCGAATCGGTGCTGGAACAGGATTTTGTGGATTTTGAGCTGATCATCAGCGATGACGGCTCCCGGGACGATTCCGCCGCGGTGATCCGCCGATATGCGGCCCGGGATTCCCGGATTCGGTATACGCTCCATGAGAAGAACCTTGGCATGGTGGCCAATTGGAATTGGTGCCTGCAGGAGGCACGCGGGGAATACGTTAAGTTCGTTTTCGGCGATGATTGCCTGCCCTCGGCTCAGGCGCTGAGCAAGATGGTGGCCATGCTGGACCGGGAACCCCGTGCGGTCCTCGCCGCCAGCGCGCGGTTCATCCTCGATGAATCCTCCAACGTCCTGGAAGTCTGGGACGAACTGGGAGCTTCGGGCTACCAGGAGGGAGCCGATGTGATCATTCGCTGCATGCAGCAGGACCGCAATCTTGTGGGCGAACCTTCGACACTGCTCTTCCGGCGGATCCCGGCCGCCCGCGGCTTCGATCACACTTTTCGCCAGGTGGTGGACCAGGAGATGTGGTTCCATCTCCTTCAGTCGGCCGGACTGGTCTACACGTCCGAACCCCTCTGCGCCTTCCGCCGCCACCCGGCGCAGCAGACCGTGGTCAACGAAAAGCAGCAACTGGCCTCGGGCGAGGTGATGCGGATCGTGGCGCGGTATTTCGATCTTTTTGCGGCCTCGGTCGGCCTGCGGCCGCGGTCCTTTGCGATGCGCCGCCGGCTGTTCCGTCATCTGTACTATGCGCGCAAGGATAACCCCCACACGGCGCTGGCGGCGATCGCCGCGGCCACCCTGATGCCGCATGTGACCCGGCGGTGGTATTTTATCTGCTGGCTGATCCACCGCGCGACGAAACCGTTCGTCAACCTCCACCGCTACTGCATCGGCAAGCCTCGGACCGCCTTCTCGGCGAAGCCTGTGGGCCCGGCGGAGCCATTGGCTCCGGCGACCGCCGGACGCATGAGCGCCGGGGGCATATTCCCCGCTAAGTATAATCGTTAGTATTTTATAAATAGCAACTTACACACATTTCAATGGCTGAGGCAGCCAGTATTTTCAATAATATCTAACTGTTCGGCAATTGTTCCCTTGATGCTGGAACGCCTTGGTCTTATATGGCCGAAGTTGCTTTTTGCCGAGACGGCCTGATCCACCCTGCCCCCCGTCATTTAGGGCTTGGATCCCCCTGCCGGCCGCCCTGCTTGTTTCTTGCTCAGTCGAAACCCAACACACAGATCCCCTATGAATAGAATCCGTGTCTCCCGCATGAAAGAATCCGCCGCGTTGCGACCGGCCTTCGCCGTGCTGCTGGCTGCGATACTAGTCCCCGCCACGCTTCGCGCCCAGACTGCAAACACGTCGCCGCCCGCCCCGGCTGACCAAACGCCGGCGCCGACCAACCAGCCGCCGGTTGCGGTCGCGACGGCCCCGGTCCCCGAGACCGAGGGCGAGACGATCAAGCTGACGCCGTTCGAGGTCAACGCCGACCAGGCAAAGGGCTATTTCACGCCCAATACGACCACCGGCACCCGGCTGGCCAACAACATCGGCGACATTCCCTCCGCGGTCACGGTCATCGACAAGCAGCAGCTTCAGGACACCAATTCGCAGAATATCAATGACATCATGATGTACGAGGCGGGCACGCAAGGCTCGCACACGTACACCCCTTATACGGGATTCACCGAGTCCGGCCGTGTGGACGATGCGCTGGCGGGCTCGAACGACAACCAGTCGAGCCTTGGTGGCGCCAATACGTTGAGCACCCGGATCAACGGCCTGGGGGCGCCCGACAACGAAGTGGACGATTTCTACGGCATCTATCGGATTCCCTTCGACACCTACAATGTGCAGTCGATCGAGATCGACCGCGGTCCGAACTCGCTGATGTTCGGATCGGGCGCGGCGGCGGGCATTGTCAATGCGAGCAGCTCGGATGCGAAGCTCAACAAACTTTCGGGCGACGCAAGCATCCAGGGCAGCAGTTTTGGCGGGTATCGCGAAACGGCCGACATCAACATCCCCCTGGTAAAGGACCATATCGCCCTCTACCTGGCCCAGGAGTTCACATCAGTGGGCATGCAGCGCCGCCCCTCTTCGGACCTGACGCGCCGGCAATATGCCACGATCACGATCGACCCGTTCAAGTCGCACAAGACGAAGATCACCGCGTCCGCCGAGTTCTTCAACAACTACGCCAACGACCAGAATTCTTTGCTGCCCGAGGATTTTGTCACACCGTGGCTCGCCGCCGGCAAGCCGATGATGAACCCGATCACGGGCTATATCACCGATCTGGCCACCGGCAAGGTGATTGGACCCTATGTCAGTTCCACGACTAGCCCCGGTTGGACGACGGGCCTGCCGACCGGCACGGGTGCGATGACGAGCATCACTTCGCCGGAATTCCAGATGGGCATAGGCGCCACTTCGAACCATTTGACGGAGATTTATGCGAACGGCCAGTTCCTCTACAGTTTCAATCCGCAGCAGAACCTCGGATCGAACTACGGCGGCCTCATCCCGGTCCAGGTTCCGACGACCCCGCTGAGCGTTTCGCAGGCAATGGTTCGTTCGGAGTTCATGACCAATTCGGTGCAGCTTCCGATCCCCGGGGTCTTCGCTCCAGGCACTCCGGTCACCTATATCAACGGTCTGCCAAACGGCGGATACTCCTCCTACTTTGTGCCAGGCGTCGTCAACCCGGCCATCTACAATGCGCAGAACGGGCCGAACATCGACGGGACGGACTTCACCCAATCCAAGGCGCGGACGTATCACTTTGATCTGCAACAAAATATCCTGGCCAGCAGCACGTTTGGCTCGTTGGATGCGGACCTCGGCTATTTCCGGCAGGAATACCACGATCTGCAGATGGACCCGGATAATCAGCACAACAACGGCAACCCCGCGCAAAACTCCCTCCTGGTGGATACGAATGCCTACCTTCTGAACGGGGCGCCGAATGCCTACGCCGGATCGGTTTTTATGAACGACTACCAGGGCGACGGCTTTTACCACCCGGAAATCAATGCAAACTGGCGGGGAATGCTGACGTACGGTTTCGACCTTCGCGACAAGGTCCCGGGCTGGCTGAAATGGCTCGGACACCACAGGATCATGGCCGAAGCCTCAACCCACGATGACGTGCAGCAGAATATCCGCCTCCGCACCGTCATCGATGGCGGCGACGGCTCGTACGCGTCGGAACTGTACCAGTTGAACAATCAGCCCGCGATTGCCGGCAACTGGAACGTTACAACCGGCCAAAACGAGTATCGCTGGCAATACATGAGCGCGCCTGGAAGCACCTACGCCGGAAACCCGACGAGCCTCGTCGGAATTCCGGGATTTGGCTCGCCGACGAACGTCACCGCCACCACGTACAACTACTACACGGGCGCGTGGCAGACCAGCGCATTGACCCAGTCGTCGCCTGCATTCAATGGCTACCAGATCACCGAAAACGTCCAGGATCAGAAGACCTATTACTGGCAGAGTTTCTTCTGGAATGACCGCATCGTCGGTTCGGTCGGGATCAACGACGACGTCGTCAAGAATCGCTCCGGCGCCACGATCTATAACGCGATCATCAACGGCGTTCCGACGGCCACAACGAACAATGCGGGCTTGGTTGCGTACGTCAACGGGCAGCAAAACCCCGCCATGAAGTACGCCCTCGGACCCTGGAATCCCACATCCATTGCGGGCCAGTACCAGCCGGGCACCAGTCAATTGGCGATGGAGAGCCTGGGGGAAATCGGAGGCAACACCTACAGCGAGGGTTTTGTGATCAAGCCGTTTGAAAACTGGGCGGCGATCGACGCGGCGGCCAATAATGGCAATATCCTGGCCGGCTTTGTCCGGACGCTCGGCTTCACGTTCAACAAGTCGGACAACTTCAATCCCCCGGCCGGCACTTATACCGACCTCCTCGGCGCTCCGCTCGGAAAGCCGGCGGGCACAGAGAAGGATTATGGCCTGGAAGTCGCCACGCCCGACAAAAAGCTGTATCTCCGCATGACCTGGTTCAAGAGCAGCAACCAGAACAACATCACGGGCGTATCGCAGACTCTCACGGCCCGGGAACTCTACGTCGACCAGAATGAGATGAAGAACTGGGCGCGGACCATCGTGGACCTGCAATCCGGCGAAGACCCGACTTCGACGAGTTTCGACAACACGACGCTCTATCCCATTTCAACGGCCCAGTATCAGACCATGGCCGCGATGACGGGGATGAACGTCAACTATCTCCAGAACGGCGGGGCCCCCTTGACTGGCGGCTACTTGAACGCGGAGGCTACGAATACGTACGCCGCCGACGGCTACGATATCGAGCTGACCTACAACCCGCTGCCGAACTGGACCCTGAAATTCACCGGTTCCCGGCAAGCCGCCCAGATCTCCGCCGTCGATATGCAGGCGAAGGCCTACCAGGCCGTTCGCATGCCGACTTGGACGACGGCCACCGCGCCCGCAGCGTACACGGGCGTGTACACGAATTGGAAGGGCCTCGGATCCACGGCGATCACGTATCTCGGCACCTTCTGGAACTCCTACGGCTACGACACCAACGCGACGGACACCGGCGGACCCAACAACGGGCCGTCAACCGTGGGAGTCTACTTCAATAGCGTTGTGACGGTCCCGATCGCGGTTGAAGAGGCGGCCCAGGGCAGCGACGTTCCGGAAGAAACGCCGTATACCTGGAACCTCCTCACCAACTATCAAATCGTCAGCGGGCCGTTCAAGAATCTCGCTGTCGGTGGCGGTCTCCGGTGGATGAGCACGACGATCATGGGCTACTACGGCGCCACGCAGGCGTCCCTCCTGAACGCTTCGGGTCAAGTTGCGGCGAGCGATCTAACCAAGCCCATCTACACACCGGCGCAGCTTCACGTCGATGCTTGGATGAACTACGCCTTCAAGTTGCCGTGGGACAACGGCAAGATCCGGTGCAAGGTGCAGCTCAACTGCGTGGACCTGACGTCGAACGGCTATATCCTGCCGATCGCGTTCAACCTTGACGGTTTGCCCTACACGTACCGCATTATTCCGCCGCGGCAGTGGTCCCTGACGACGACGTTTAGCTTCTAACCCCCCGGTCCGCTCCATCCGCCCCACCGGATGGAAAGAACCTGAGCGACGGCGACCGCAGAACCTGCGGTCGCCGTTTTCGTTGACGCAAAAGACCTCAGCCTCCAGGTTTGAAATCCGGTCGTTGGGCAGCCGGATTTCAAACTTGGAGGCCTGAAGTCTTATCATACGCCTGATTTCCGACCCGAATCCGAATGCCGACCGATCCGATATCCACCGAAAAGCGACGGGTCTGGATCGGGGCCGGGTTGATCGCAGGCTTCGCGGCGGCGGCCTACTCGGACAGCTTTCTCGGCGCGTTCCAATTTGATGATCTTCCGGCGATCCGGGACAACAACCCGACACTGCTCCGGCTCTGGCCCCTGCCGGGCCCGCTGTGGCCGCCGCCGGGGTCCCTCACCGTAAGCGGCCGCCCGATCCTGAACGTCAGCCTGGCGTTGAACCATGCGTTGAGCGGGTTTTCGCCGTGGAGCTACCACGCGCTCAATCTGCTGATCCATATCCTGGCTGGGCTGACCCTGTTCGGAATCGTGCGGCGGACCCTTCGCTCCACGAGCGTGGCGTTGGCGGGCGCCCTTCTCTGGGTCGTGCATCCGCTTAGCACCGAAGCGGTCACCTACATCGTGCAGCGCGCGGAATCGCTGATGGGGTTGTTCTACCTCCTCACTTTGTATTTCTTCATTAGATACGCGACAGAAGCGTCCCCGTTAGGTTACGGCGAGCCTGTCCGCCGAAGCCCGCCAGGGGCGGGCGAAGGAGGAGCGAAGGTGGGTGGAGCGGACCGGAGGCCGGCGTTTTGCATCTGGGCTGTGCTTTCCGTTCTGGCCTGCCTTCTCGGCATGGGCACGAAGGAGGTCATGGTCTCTGCGCCCGTGGCGGTGTTCCTGTACGACCGCACCTTCATAGCCTTGGGCTGGCGGGCCGCCTGGCGGGCGAGGAGGGCCTACTATCTCAGCCTGGCCGCGACATGGATCCCGCTGGCGCTGCTCGTGGCAGCCTCGGGGGGAAACCGCGGGGGCACATCGGGCTTCAATCTCGGGGTTTCCGCCCTCCACTATTGGTATTCGCAAATCGAGGCGCTGACCCGCTACGCAGGCCTGGCCTTTTGGCCCCATCCGCTCGTTTTCGAATACGGTCTGCCGACTTTTTCGGCCTGGGTCTCGAGCTTCCTGCTCGGCCCGCTTCTGCTGGCCGCCGCGGTCGGCACGATTCTTGGCATCGCGCGGGGCCGGCCCTGGGCGTTCTGCGCCGCATGCTGCGGGATGATCCTCGCGCCCACCAGCGTGATGCCGGGCACGATCCAGTTCGCCGTCGAATATCGGATGTACCTGCCGCTGGCCGCCATCGTGGCCGCCGTTGTCGGAGGGATCGCGGCGGCCGCGCGGGGATGGGCCGGCCTTGCCCGCATCCGGCCGGCCGTCTGGAAGGGAGGGTTGGCCCTGATCCTTGTGGCGTCGGCAGCCGCGACTGCGAGGCGCAATTGGGATTATCGGAGCGATCTGGCGCTCTGGAGCGATTCGGCGGCCAAGCGTCCTGCGAGCGCCAAGGCGCAGGCCAACCTCGGCATGGCTCTTTCCACGCGCGGGCGCACGGAGGAGGCCATTGCCCGCTACCGGGCCGCGTTGGGGCTCAATTCCGGCCTGGCGGAGACCCATTACGACCTCGGCCTGGCCTACGAAGTCGAAAAACGGCAGGAGGAAGCCCTCGCCGAGTTTCTGACTGCGGCGCGGCAGGATCCGACGCTTGCTTACGCGCAGTCCGCGGCGGGCCGGCTTCTGAACCGCTTTGGCCAATCCTCGGAGGCGGAACCCTTGCTGCGCCGCGCCCTCGCAACCGACCCGAGGCTGTCGCTGGCCCACGGGAGTCTGGGCGTCGCGCTGGCGGCCCAGGGCCGGACCGATGAGGCAATCCGCGAGTTCCAGGCTTCCCTCAGCCTGGAGCCCGGCCAGGCCGACGTGGAGTTCGACCTTGGGATTGCGCTGGCGGCGGCGGGCCGGCTCGAGGAGGCCGCTGCGCACGATGCGAACGCCGTCCGGCTGCAGCCGGAAAACGCGGACGCGCAGCTCAACCTGGGCGTGACGCTGCTCCAGCTCGGGCGCGTGGAGGCGGCGCTGGCGCCGCTCCGGGAGGCTGCGCGGCTGCGGCCCGGCTCGGCGGAGGCCCACGGAAACCTGGGCACGGCGCTGGACGAGGCGGGCGCGGGCGGCGAGGCGCTGCGGGAGTTCGGGCGCGCCCTGCAACTGCGCCCCGAGTATCCGGAGGCACATTACAATCTGGGCAACGCACTCCTGCGCGCCCACCGGGTGGCGGAGGCCCGCGCGGAATTCGCCGAAGCCGTGCGCCTCGACCCCAATCTCGCCGCTGCCCGGGAGATGCTTGAGCGGCTGTCCCGGCTTCAGGGCGCGCCCGCGCCATAGACGGGCGAATCATTATCGCCAGGGGGGGCGGGAGAGTGCTCGACAGTTCGCGGGCGGTGGTATTTTCTGGTGACAATGCCGGTGTCGGTCCAGGGCCGCGCCGGCGGATCAACCCATGGAAAAGCCGATTTCTCTTAAGCGGCCGAAGCATCAGCCGGCCCGCGGCGCGGCAGGAATTGCGCCCATCCCGCCTGTGAAAAGCGGGCGGAGCGCCGATCCCTCCTTTCCCATCGTAGGCATCGGCGCCTCGGCCGGAGGACTGGAGGCTTTGGTGCAGTTCCTCGAACACGTGCCGGCGGACAGCGGCATGGCCTTTGTCATCATCCAGCACCTGGATCCGACGCACAAAGGCATGATGCCGGAACTGCTCCAGCGCGCCACCTCCATGAAGGTGATGCAGGTGAAGGATCGCACGAAGGTCCGGCCGAACTGCGTGTATGTGATCGCGCCCAACAGCGATATGTCGGTCCTCCACGGAACGCTGCACCTGCTCGCTCCCGTCGCGCCTCGCGGACTGCGCCTTCCGATCGATTTCTTTTTCCGCTCGCTCGCCGAGGACCAGCACGAGCGCAGCGTCGGCATCATCCTGTCAGGCATGGGCGGCGACGGCACGCTGGGCCTCCGGGCCATCAAGGACAAGGCCGGGGTTGCGCTGGTGCAGGATCCGGCCACGGCAATATACGATTCCATGCCGCGCAGCGCGATCGAGGCGGGGCTGGCGGATTTCGTGGCTTCCGCCGATGAGTTGCCCGGCAAACTTATCGCCTACACGGCCCATTTGCCGCGGATCGGCAAGTCAGATCTGCCCCTGGAGGGGAAAGCCCAGGGCGCCTTGGATAAGATTGTGATCCTCCTGCGCTCGCGTTCCGGCCATGATTTCAGCCTTTATCGCCGCAGCACGCTGTATCGGCGGGTCGAACGCCGCATGGGCATCCACCAGCTGGCCAGTATCGGCGACTACATCCGCTACCTGCAGGAGAATTCCCAGGAGCTGGACATCCTCTTCAAGGAAATGCTGATCGGGGTGACGAGGTTTTTCCGCGACCCCGAGGCATGGCAGAAGCTGCCGGAAAAGGCGTTCGCCGCGCGGCCGTCGGGCGGCGTGCTGCGGGCTTGGGTGGCCGGGTGTTCGACGGGCGAGGAAGCTTACACGCTGGCCATGGTGTTCACCGAAGCGCAGAAGCAGATCAAGGGCGCGGATAATATTTCCCTGCAGATCTACGCCACCGACCTGGACAAGGACGCCATTGACAAGGCCCGCCGGGGCTTCTTTCCGGAAAACATTGCCGCGGATGTTTCGTCCGCGCGACTTGCGCGGTTTTTCGTCAAGGAGCAGGGCGGTTACCGCGTGAACAAGGCGATCCGGGCGATGGTGGTCTTCGCGCCGCAGAACCTGATCATGGATCCACCGTTCACAAAGCTGGATATTCTGTGCTGCCGGAACCTGCTGATTTACCTGATGCCGGAATTGCAAAAGAAACTTTGCACGCTCTTCCACTACAGCCTGAATCCCGGCGGCGTGCTGTTTCTCGGCAGCGCCGAGAGCGTCGGAGGCTTCGCCAATTTGTTCACTCCGATTGCGCTAAAGGAGCGGATCTTTCAACGGACCGGTTCCGTCTCGCAGATCGGAAGAGCACACGTCTGAACTCCAGTCACTTAGGCATCT
>OBLW0100000848.1_pt1 | contig 26473 bp, 16 predicted proteins | sample 1520161 | NCBI WGS metagenome assembly OBLW01 (sample SAMEA3539309, study PRJEB22396) | soil metagenome | biome: tundra; feature: field; material: soil | place: USA | collected 2010-05 | depth 0.15 m | reverse complement strand
TCGATTCCACTCCACTACGCCGAACCCTGCTTGCTTGGGTTTTCCGAAACGGCTGCCGATCCGGCTCCACGGGCGGCTCCGGCGCGCGACGGTGCTATGATTTCACTGAACCCGTGGAGCGCGAAGAGGTCCTGGCCAAACTTCGTGAAAGGATCGTCGCCTTCGCGGCATTTCATGTATCGAGAGATGCCGCGGAGGATGTGGCGCAGGAGACGCTCATGCTGCTGCACGAGAAATACGCCCATCTCCACCGCCCAGAAGACCTGCTGCCGCTGTCCTTTCAGATCGTCCGGTTCAAAATCATGAGCCTGCGCCGGAAGGCGGTCACCCGGGGCGAATACAATCGGGTCTCGGTGACCGACATTCCCCTGCCGGATCTGGATTCCAACCCGGCCGACTACTTCGAGCGAAAGGAGATGCTGGAGCGCCTGACCGCCGCCGTGGGCCAATTGGGAGCACGATGCCGGGAGTTGATTCGCCTGAAACTTCAAGGGAAGCCGTTTCCGGAGATTCAGAAAATCATGCGAGTGGCCGCCATCAACACCGTTTATACATGGGACCACCGGTGCCGCAAGCACCTGCTGGAATTGATGGGCGGCGATTGGGAACCGGGAAAGCGATGAGCCGGGAACAAGTCCACAAGCTTCTGGGTGGATATGCCACCGGCACGCTCACGCCGGAGGAGCGGCAGGCGCTTTTCGAAGCTGCGTTGGAGGATCAGCGGTTGTTCGACGCTCTGGCGCGGGAGCAGTCCCTCCGCGACTTGCTGCGCGATCCGGCCGCCAAGGCCCAGCTTCTGGCGGCGCTCGGCGAGGCGCCCGAAACCTGGCGGCAGCGCGCGGCAAGGTGGATGTGGGGGCATGCCGTGGGGCTCGCGGCCGTGGCATGCTTCCTGACGGTGGGCGGTTACGTGGCGCGGCAGGCGCATTTTACGCCGCCGCGAGTGTTGTTTGTCGCCGCGCAACCGACCAAGGTCGATGTGAACGGGTCGCAAACGCCGACGGCGCGGCCCCGCCGCATCTTCGACCTCGAAAGCGTCAAGAAGGCCGCGCCAGCCCCGCCGGAAATGCTGACGCCACCCTCTTTCGCGCCAGCTCCAAGGCCGATGCCCGCTTTGACCCAGGCGATTGAAGGGGGATATCCGAGGACTCCTCGGCCCGTACTGGCTCTGGCGTTTCCGCCAACTCAGCCCGAGGCCGACCAACTGAAACAAAGCGCCGGAGCCGCGGGCGCGATGGGCGGAGGCCGCGGCGGATTCGGTGGCGGAGGCCGTTCGGCGATTCCCGAAGGGGTGGCCGTCCCCGCGATGGCTGGGGTGCAGACCCGGCAGGTGACAGCTAGCCCCATGGCTACGGCGCTACAGCCTGGGCCAATTGGGGCCGGGAAACTCGACCCCTCGCTCCTGGCGCTGGTCCAGCGCGTGCGTAGCGGCTCTCGCCCCGGCGCGGAAGAAAGCCGGTTCGTTTCCGTCGGCCAGGCCAACGTGCGGATGACGGTCACGAATACGTCGGCAGATTCGCTCGCGCAACTGCGGAAAGCGGGTTTCACCATCGCCCGCCAGGAGCGCAATGAGTTAATCGGGCAGATCGCGGTGGAAAAGCTGGAACCCGTCACGCAGTTGGCGTTCGTCGTATGGATTGCGCCGCAATGAGGGTCGCCGCGCGTCCGCTACGCTGCTGGAATTTCCAGTCTTCCCGCCCGGAAGGCCCGCAGGTACGCGACGCAGTACTCGTCGCGCCCCAGCAAAGCTTCGGCGGCCGCCACGTTCGCCATCAGTTGCCGGTCGCATGGATCCGCAATCGCCGCATCCAAGCCGCGGGACATGAGCAGCACGATGAAATTCTCGTTCACCAGCTTCCTCAAGGGCAGACCAAAGGAAGCGTTACTCAACCCCACGCTGGTGTGGACGCCGGGATAACGCGCCATGATGCGGCTGATTGCTTCGGCCACGGCGATGCCATTCCCGGAACCCGTGCTCACCGGCATGGTGCAAGGGTCCACGTAGATGTCGTCGAGTTCCATGCCCTCCGCCGTGAGACGGTCCACCAGGCGGCTCGCTGTTGCCAAACGGTCCTCCACCCCCGAAGGCGGACCCGACTCCGACATGCAGAGAGCGATGACCTTGGCCCGGTATTCCTTCAATAGCGGAAGTACCGCCTCGAAGCGCGGCTTCTCGTCGGGTATGGAGTTGATCATGGGCCGCTGCTTGCAGAGCGGTAACGCGGCGCGAAGAGCCGCCGGGTCGGAGCTGTCGAGGCACAGCGGCAAATCCACCGCGTCCTGCACCACGTTGACCAGCCACGAAAGGCATTCCGGCTCCTGCCCCGCGATGCCGCCATTGACGTCCAGGATGGACCCTCCGGCTTCCGCCTGCTTCACGGCCACTTCTTTGATGTAGGCGACATCCCGGCTCTCGACTGCCGTCCGTATGCGCTTCCGCGTGCTGTTAATGAGTTCGCCGATGATGAGCAAGTCGATTTCCTTCCCTCAGATGTCGATCCTGTTATGAAAGTTGTCCAGGCCCGCCAAGCGGTTGGCCAGCGCGTTGGTGTCGTCCAGCCGCCAGTCCCTGGGCGGGATCAGGCGACGCGCGAATTTCCTGGGGTCCTCGCCGGCGGCCAGCGTATTCATATAGACCAAATTCCACAGGCACGGCAGCTCGGGGCGGGCCTCACAGCTTCCGTCGGCCCGGGAGCCGCCGCAGGGGCCGTTGCGCAATTCCTTGTAGCACCAGTGCATCGAGCAACCCGCGTAATTCAGGTGGTCCTGGACGCAGTCGCCGCAACTCTTGCACCCGAGGGCCGCTTTCCGGTAAACCGAGGCCGGCGCCAGAAGCCGGCTCCACAAGTTCCTTCGCCAGCCGGGCGCGTCCGGCTTCAACCGGGACGCAAAGAAGCGCGCTCCGAAAGAATCTCTGTCGATCAGGTGGCGATGCACGAATGCCGCAAGCCGTAGCGCGAGGGGCTTGGCCGCATGAGGCGGCGCGGCCTGACAGCCTGCGCGAATGTCACTCAGGCCGTCTTCGCCCCGTGGGAATAAGTAGAACTCGCCGGGGCCTTCGAAGACAAGCTCGTCCATCCGTTTGCGCCAGTCGCTTCCGATTACCAGAGACCGTTCGAGGATGGCGATGAAGTCCTTGTGAGAAAGGTTGAACCCGCCGATGTGCGCCCCGGCGAAGCCCAGGTCTCTCACCGCGGCGACCATGAGCGCGGCGCGTTCGAGCCGTTCGGGCTTCTTCTCTTTCTCCAGCCGCTGCACCAGCTTGTCGGTGACCACGCAGCCCGCCAGATCGCCGCTCTGCATCATTCTGGCTATAGTCGCCGTTGGGACGTAGACATTCGCCAGCGTCGGGATGCTCCCCAATCCCTCCCGAACCATGTACTGGCGAAGCTCGTAGAGCTTGCGCAGGTTGAACCCTAACTGCGTGACGATGAACTGCGCTCCCGTGCGGATCTTCAGTTCCAGCTTGTAAAGCTGCATCATCAGGTCCGGCTCGCGCGTCTTGAACGGATTTACCACGGCGCCCGCGAAAAAATCCCAGGGAGTGGTCCGGACGTTCCTCGATCCCAGTTGGTACTGGATGCCGCCGCGCATGGACTGGATTAGCCGCAGGATCGACACCGAGTCGAGATCGTGAACCGGCTTGCCTCTCCCCGCGAACGCATCTTTCTGGGCATCTCCCGTTAACGCCAGGACATTTTCGGTTCCCAAAAACGCCAGCATATGCAGACGGGCCTCCAGGAAGGAGCGGTTGCCGTCCTTGCCGGTCAAATGCGCAATGGGCGTCAGCCCGTGTTGGGCGACGAAGGAAACGAAGGCTTCCGGCGGAAGAGCCGGACTGCCGCCTGGCAAATCCGTGAAGCTGATGGCTTTGATTCCGTCCGCGTGCGCGGCGGCCTCTTTGACGAAGGCTTCGGCGTCCGCAACCGTGTGATCCCGGCCCAGAACGAGCTCCGCGGTACACACGAACTCGCCTTTCGCAAACGAGGATTTCAGAAGGTTCTCGCCCATCTCTTCCTTGCCCGCCTAGCCATACGAACGGGTATCTCCTAAGGAGTGCATGGAGAGCGTCGCAGTGTAACTGGCCACCAGCCGCCGGCCGATCACCCTGGCCAGGCGCCGGTAAAAAGCCAGCCCGCTGGCCGGGTCTCCCCCCAGGATCTGGTCGAGTTTCTTGTTCCCAATCTTCATGACCGTGACCGGGATCAGACACTCCGCGGAGGCGGTATAAACGCCGGTCCCCGCCATGCTGGACCAGCCGACGGCCTCGCCCGGATCGCTCACGGTATGAGATAGAAGCCCCCCGCGCGCCACGCTCAACCGCACCCACCCTTTCTGGAGAATGTAAAGGAATGCGGCCGGGTCCCCCGCCTGGAACAAGAAGGCTCCCTGCGCATACGACTCCTCTGTCGTTACCTGCGCGATTTCGCTTCTCGACTGCTCGCTGACTTCCTGAAACAGATCGACAGACTCCAAAGCCATGCTCAGTCCTCCTAGAACAAACCGGTCACTTTCCCCGTTGCTGTGTCGACGTCCACCCGGCGGAAGCCCGGATTGGAAGAGGTCCCCGGCATCAGGCTGATGGCTCCGGCGCACGGACACAGAAACTTCGCTCCGGAGTAAACCAATACGTCCCGAATGGGAAGAACCCACCCCTTCGGTACGCCTTTGTACGCAGGATCGTGACTCAGGCTCAGGTGCGTCTTGACCATCATCGTGGCGTAGTCATTATAGCTTGCGTCGGATTCAAAAGCCCTGGCCTTGGCGTCCGCTTCCGGACTCCAGGCGACGCCGTCGGCGCCATAAATCTCCCTGGCAATCAGTTCGACCCGGTCCCGAAGCTTCATCTCCAGCGGATAAAGGTACTTGAAATCGACATGGTCCCGACAGGCATCCGCCACCGCGTCGGCCAGTTCCAGGGCGCCCTCGCCGCCTTGCGCCCAATGGCTGGAAACCGCGCAGCGGGCACCCGCGGCTTCGGCGGCTTTCCGGACCAGGGCAAGTTCCTCCGCCGTATCCGCGGTGAACCGGTTAATGCACACCACCGGGTTGACACCCGATTTCCGGATGATCCCAATGTGATGCAGCATGTTCGGGATGCCTGCGTCCAAGAGGTGCAGGTTTTCCCTGGTGTACTCTTCCGGAAGAGCCAGCCCGGCTGCTACCTTCGGTCCCCCGCCGTGCATCTTCAGGGAGCGGACCGTGGTGGTCAGGACCGACACATTCGGCTGCAACCCGCTGCAACGGCATTTCACGTTCCAGAATTTCTCAAACCCGATGTCCGCCGCAAAGCCGCTCTCCGTGACGTGGTAGTCGAACAACTTCAAGCCGACCCGGTCGCCGATGATCGAAGATTGCCCCACGGCGATGTTGGCGAAGGGACCGGCATGCACCATGCAGGGTTGGTATTCGGCGGTGCTGCACAGTGTGGGGTTGATGGCGTTCCGCATCCAGGCGCACATGGCTCCGGCCACCTCCAGATCGCCCGCGGTGACCGGATTGCCGCGCTTGTCAAAGGCCAGGGTGACTTCAGCCAGCCGCTTTCTGAGGTCCGCCAGGTCGCGGATGATCGCCAGAATGGCCATCAACTCGGAACTGGCCGCTACCCCGAACTTCGACTGCATCATGTAGCCGTCCGACCGCTCGCCGATCCCGACGATGATGTTCCGCAGGGCTTGGGCGCAGAAATCGATGACCCAGCCCATCTCCACCCGGCAGGGATCCACGTCCAGGCGGCGCATCCTGGTCAGGCGTTCCAGTTGTTCATCGGAGTAGTTGCGCTCGTGCTGCATCCTGGCGGTTAATGCCACCATGGCCAGGTTATGGGCGTTCATGACGTCGTTCATGTCCCCGGTCAGCCCCATGGAAAACTCGGTCAGGGGGATCAGCAGGGCATTTCCGCCACCGGCAGCCGTCCCCTTGATGTTCATGGTCGGGCCGCCCGAAGGCTGGCGCAGGCAACCTCCCACATTCTTCCCGCGTTTGCCCAAACCCTCGATGAGACCCAGGGCCGTGGTGCTTTTCCCTTCGCCCAGCGGGGTAGGGGTAATGGCCGTGATCTCGACGTACTTGCCGTCGGGCCGGTCCTTGAGCCGCTCGATGATCTTCAGGAAATCCAGCTTGCATACCTTCCCCATCGGTATGACTTCGTTCCGTTCCAGGCCGAGCTTCGCGCGCCACTGGTCGGGCGTGGGCATGTTCGCCTCGGCCGCTTCGGCAATCTGCCACTCCTGCATTCGATTGGCATCGTAGGGCATTGTGTTGTCCTCTGGACGGAAGAACGATGGTAAGTAGCCTGCGTGCGCTGTAACTCTCTATGAAGTCGCGCCGCGAATCTACACGATAACTTCTTTCACGGGGTCCCAGCGGACTTTGCGTCCTTGCCGGTAAGCTTCCACCGACATGGCAATGGCCACCGCCTCCTGGAACGCCCGGTCCACGCCGCAAACCGGCTGCTGGCGGGACCGCACGCAATCGAAGAAGTTCTGCATGTGCGAGGGGACCTGAAGCTCGTTCCGTTGCATGACGTAATCCGGCGGGTTACTTTCTTGCGTCCCCGCGCGCTTCTGGAGTTCGGCCACCTTGGCCCTGTTCGCGGGATCCCACTCGTTGAGGTATGTGCGGCAGAAACTGGACGACACTTCGAGTGTCTTGTCGCGCCCCAGAAACTGCACCATCTCGCCCACGTGCCGGCTGTGGAACACGCACTCAAAGGTATAAGCCACTTCCTGTTTGGGATAGTCGAACATCACGTGCCACTGGTCAGGCACATCCCGGTCCGTTTTCCAGAAGTACTGGTTACCCATGACGAGCGCCGCCTCCGGGATTCCCAAGCCCATGACGCCGTTCGTGCAATCCCAAATGTGGCTCATCAGATCGCCGGCGATGCCGTTGCCATACTCCCACCAACAGCGCCAGCGGAAGAACCGCTCCGGATCGAATGGGCGTTTCGTGGCGTTGGCAAGGAACCGGTCCCAGTCGATGTTCTCGCGCGTGGCCTCTTTCGGCAGCACGTTCAGGTTATACGCGCCGTAGAACTGCCATTCGGGATAGGAGTTCGTGCGGTCGATGTAGCTGCGAATCAGCGGGACCTTCCCCAACTGGCCCGACTTGTAAATCTCTTTGGCCTTGACCAACTGGGGCAGGCTGTTGTACTGGTGGCCAAGCTGCATGATGCGCTGGTTTTCCTTGATGGCGCTGCGCATCAGCTTGGCCTCTTTCAGCGTGCGGGCCCAGCCCTTTTCGCCGTAGACGTCCTTTTTGGCGTTGGCCGCGCCAATCAGCATCGGCGCATGCCAAAAATCCGGCGTCGCGATCACCACCGCGTCCACGTCCTTGTCCGCGACCGCCTTTTCCCACTCGTGCACTTCGCGGACATTCGGATTTTTGATCAACGTGCGTGCGCGCGCGACGTTCATCTTGTAAAGATCCGACATCACTCGGATCTCCACGTTCGGGCATGCCTGGATGTTCTGCACGAGTTCCGTGAACCGCGTGCCGAGCCCAATGCAGGCCACGCCGATCGTATCGTTCGGGCTCTTCTGCGCCAGCGCCGCGGGCGCCGTATTCAGGGCGGCCGTCAGCCCGGCCCCCGCTGTCATATCCTTCAGAAACTGTCGTCGTTCCATTTCGGCTCCGTTGGGGGTCGGGCATGCCCGGCCCAGACCCAGTCGCGTCAGTAACCCATCACCTTACGCACATATTCCCGGCTCATTTTCAAGCTTTCACGCAGCGGCCGGGTGAGTTTGAAATTGTTCGGATGCGCCAGTTCGATGGTCAATATGCCCTTAAAAACTACGGTGCGGAAGGCCCTGCCATAGGCGGCGTAGTCCAGATTGCCCTCGCCCATCGCCTCGGGCCATGTGCCATCGGACTTGCGGTCCCGCAGATGCGCGTAAACGATGCGCTTGTTGTAGCGCTGGATGAAATCTACCGGATCGACGCCGCCAAACTGGAGCCAGTCCAGGTCCGGTCCGAGTTTCACGTCCGGAATACGCGCCAGCGTTCCCTTCAAGTCGTATTCATGGTCGGCCACTTCATAAGTGTGGTTGTGCAGGTTCAGTTGGACGCCATTGGTTTTACACAGCGCGATGAGTTTCCGGAGATAGTCGGCTTGAGCGTCAAACTGCTCGGGTGTCTTCTTGGTCCTGGATTGCCCCACAGAGGTCCCGAGCGTGTGCCCACCCACTTCCTTCAGCCGTCCGAGGATTTTGGCGGCATCTTCGAGTTGGGCGGCATGCCGGCTGCTGTCCCACATCGCGGCGCTGTACGACATGCCGATCACGGGCAGGTTGTATTTGTGCGAGAGCCCTCGGACGAGGTCCACCGAATCGTCGTGGCGCATCACGTTGTCCATCAGTTCGACCCCGTCCAGACCGGCATAGCTCATGTCGCTGAAAATCTGATCGAGGACCGGGTAAGGGTCCTGCCGGGGCTGTACGGCCGCATAGACCCACGGATGCCCGCCAACCGGAATCTTAGCCGGAGCCGCATTGCCCAGGGCTGCGGACGCCGCGGCCATTGCCGGCAGAAGTCCTACGAATTCACGACGATTTGTAAGTTGCATGGTCAACATTCCTTTCGGGTTGTCAGGATATGTACCTTGACTGCGTAAAGGTCGATCCGTAGGAGAACCTGCGGTTCATGGAGGCCGCACGGGCCGGCGCCATAGACGACAAAAAGCGGCCAACATCGCATTTCGGACCTATAATACTGGTTTGGGATCGGGTTGTCAACAAAACCAATGACCTCGAAGCAACGTGTCGCTGCCGCGCTTGATAAGCGGCCGGTGGACCGCATACCGGTCTTCATGTGGTTCCATCCAGATACTGCGCGCAACCTGGGCAGCCTGCTGGAGATTCCCGCTTCGGCCGTTCCGGAGGCAATGGGGAACGATGTCCGCCAGACTTGGGTCAACAACAACTACGCCATGGAAGGGATCGTCCATGAACGCGACGGCGAATCTCACGTGGACTGGTGGGGCATTACATGGCTGAAGCGGCACGGCTTCAACCAGATCTCCGGATTCCCTCTGGTTGGCGCCTCTCGCGAACAGGTTCTGGCGTATGATTTTCCCGCGCAATGGCGCGAAGAACTCCTGGCGCTCATGAATCCCGTGGCACGCGCTAGCCGCGACTTCTTCATCGGCTGCGACGTCTCTCCCTGCGTCTTCGAGATGTACTGGCGGCTCCGCGGGATGGAAGACGCTTTGTTGGACATCGCGACGGAGCCGGAACTTGCCTACGAGATGTTCCGCCGCTGCGCCGACTTCGCGATTGAAATCGGGACCGCGGCTTGCGAACGATTCCCGCTGGACTGGTTCTGGACCGGAGACGATGTAGCCGGGCAACAAAGCCTTATCATGAGCCCAAGGTGCTGGCGCGCGTTGGTGAAGCCGCACCTCCAACGCGTCGTAGCCATCGGGAAGTCGCGAAACCTGCCGGTCGCATACCACTGCTGCGGAGCGCTTCGTCCCATCATTCCCGACCTCATCGAAATTGGAGTGAATATCCTGAATCCCGTGCAGGCCAACTGCCCGGGAATGGATGCTCGGGAATTGAAACGCGAATACGGCTCGGGTCTGGCATTTATGGGCGGCGTGGATACGCAGGAATTGCTTCCCAACGCCTCGGCGGCTGAGGTACGGCGCGCCACGGGGAACCTGATCGACGCTATGACGGCGGATGGGGGAGGCTATATTCTTGCCGCCTCGCACACAATCTCGCCCGAGACGCCGGATGAGAACATCTTCGCCATGTACGAGGCTGCCGGAATCGGCCGGGCGGAGATCTTCGAACGTGCGGCCATCATACGGACCCGGGAAGCCGGCAAGCGCCAATGAGTAAAGACGGCTTGACACGAAATGGGCCGCATGATACTTTCATCCTTCCGTAACTGGCACTAGGCTCGATTTCGCGTCAGAGGCCTGAATATCATCGAGGCGCGGAGGGAGCGTAGAGATAATTCTCCGCGTCAAGGCCTAATTTATTCTGGATGCGGTGAGATCGCGCTGACGATCTCCCACGTCAGGGGCCTGAATCTCTTCTAGACGCGACGGCGGCGCGCGGATTATTTCCGCGTCAGTGCCCTGATTCGTTTCTAGATGCGGTGGAGGATACTGATGAAAGGCTGGACCAGTGTAGCAATTCTTTGCGCACTCGCGCTGCTTTGTGGGAGCGCGTTTGGCCAAACCGGCAATCTTCTGGGAACCATAACGGACCCTGGCAACGCTGCTGTTCCAGGGGCGCAGGCGCAGGTGAAAGAGGCGACAACAGGCGCGGTCCGGACAGCTCCGTCCGGCGGCGAAGGAATCTTCCGATTCAACAGCCTCCCACCCGGCACCTATAACCTAACCATCCAAGCCTCGGGGTTCAAGGCATACACGCAGCAAGCCATAAGCATTACTGCGGACCAGACCCGTGACTTGGGCACAATCAAGCTGGCGTTGGGCGCGATCACCGAGCAGGTGATGGTCACCGCCGCCGCCACGCCGGTAGACACGGCCTCGAGCGACAACTCCAAGCTCGTCGATATCAATCAGATGGAGGCCCTCACCATGAAGGGCCGCGACATGTTCGCGATGATGGCGACCATACCCGGGGCCAGCGAGGGAACTTCATACCTTACGGGCGGGGACACCACCAATTTGGACACCGGCATCGACGCCTTTCAGATGAACGGCGGCGGGACCCAGAGGACCAACTTCGCGGTGGATGGCGTTACCAACTTTGACACAGGCAGCAATGGAGGCGTGCAGTTCGAGCCGACCATGGATTCCATCGCCGAAATCCGCGTGCTGTCCACCAACTCCATGGCGGAGATCGGCCGTGAAACCGCCGAGATCCAAGTGGTGACCAAGAGCGGGACCAAGGAGTTCCATGGCGTGGCGTATGCCAACAAGCGGCACGAGATGTTCAACGCCAAGAACTTTTTCTCCAACTACAACGGCACGCCCAAGAGTGTGTACCGCTTCTTCGTTTGGGGCTATACCATCGGCGGGCCGATATACATACCGAAGGTTTTCAACACCCAGAAGAATAAGCTGTTCTTCTTCTTCTCCCAGGAGTACACCCGTCAGAAGCCGGTCACGCAGAGCGGGTACGTGAATGAGCCGACTACGGCTCAGCGGGCTGGCAATTTCGCCGGCTACGTGAACTCGAACGGCGTGTCGTATCCGATCACCGATCCCAGCACCGGGCTGAATGTCCCGAACAACAACATCGCGGGCCTCGTCCTGGATCCGACTGCGGCGGCATACGGCCAGGCGCAGCTCAACTTCCTGCCGTTTCCGAATATATGCGGCCATACCGGCGTAGACCCCAGCAATTGCATGGTGGATGCCCAGTACGCGTCGCAGCAGTACTCGCGCAACTACTACTGGAGCTTCAACCAGACGCATCCGCGGCGCAACGACACGGCCCGCATCGACTACTACGTCACCTCCAAGCTAAACGCCTGGGGGCGTTGGAGCCACGACTACGACCTCACCACAACGGGCGGCCCCGCGGTGCTGAACGGACAGGGCCAGTGGTCGAGCGACCTGACCTTGAACCCGAACCCGGGGCATGGGTTTGCCGCCGGTTTCACCTATACCATTTCTCCCACGATGATCGATGAGTTCACCTGGGGGTTGGGCAATACCTCGTGGGATTGGTACCCGGTCGACAATTCCATGATCGCCCGGTCCAGGATGGCTAACCCTCCGTCGTTCGATAACTTCGCTACCGACCCGGTCTTCACGAACAACATCGGACCACGCCCCACGCAATCGAATGGCCCTCAGAATTTCATGGTTGGCGTACCCTCTATCGCTTTCGGGGGCGGTCAGGAATCGAGCGAGGGGAGCTTTTCCACCGCTTGCAGCAGCGGCGGTCAATGTCCCTACACGAACTTCAACCCCCTTTGGTCTTTCGACGACAAGATCAGCAAGGTTGTCGGCAAGCACAACTTCAAAGTCGGCGGCCATTGGGAACACTATGACAAAGTCGAGCCTACCGGAAGCGGCAGCTACATGGGCAGCTACAGTTGGGCGAGCGGAACGACCTTCCCCAACAACACGCAAGATGGGTACTCCAATGCCTTCCTGGGAAACTTCGCCAGCTACAGCGAACGGCCGCGAGTGGTACAGGACACCTTTGCTACAATCTTTCAGTTCTTCGTGCAGGATAGCTGGCGCGTGAGCCGGCGCGTGACCGTGGATTACGGCGTGCGGGCCTACTACGGCGGGGAGTACGAGGACAGAAACAACGAGAACGCCGAGTTTGTGCAAGCGGCCTACAATCCAGCCGCGGCGCCGCGCTATTACTACCCGGCCTGCACGATATCGACGGCCAGCAAGGCTTGTCCGGCGGCGAATCAGAAAGCCTACGACCCGGTGTCTGGCACCTACACTTTCTATCCTCGGCAAGGAACCTTCGTCCCGTATTCGGCGGGCGGATATACCACCCCGCCGAACTACTCCGACGGGATGGTGGTCGCCTCCCCCGGAAACCCGTATGGGCTTCCGCCGACGCTTTGGACCACGCCGTTGCTGTCTCCGGCCATCCGTCTTGGTTTGGCTTGGGACGTGTTCGGCAACGGCAGGACGGCCGTCCGGGCGGGCTTCGGGCAGTTTCTCGAGATGCCCGCCATGCATCCGCTGTACACTTATGAGGGCCAACCGCCGGTTACGTTTAACCAGACCGTCTACTACTCCACTCCCGAGCAAATTCCAAGCTTCGCCAGCTCCGCGGCAATTCCTCCTTCGTCCGTGGGCGAGCAGATTGGCAACCAGCGTCAACAAGCGACCTACAACGGGAGCTTGATGGTCCAGCAAAACGTCGGCTTTTCGACGGTCGTGGAGGCCTCTTATGTGTTCAACTGGGGCCGCCACATCATACAGAGCCGATATCTCAACGCCATACCGATGTACTCGGAGTACAACCCGGCGAATGTCAACCAGTTTGTAGCGTATCTGCCCCCCAACACGTCGGGCAGGAATCTCAGCGATTTCTATTTCCGGCCGGTGCAGGGGCTGGACAATTTCACCCGCTCGGACGACGCGGGCACCTCCAATTACAACTCCCTGCAAATTGCCGCGCGGCGCAATATGACCCAACACCTGTCGTATGGCTTGGCGTATACGTGGTCGAAGATCATGTCCGCCACCCCCGACGCCTATTTTGTGGACGAATATCGGAACTATGGGCCCTCGTACGCGCCGACTCCGCAGATGCTTTCCGTGAACTACGTTTATGAAGTGCCTAACCTCTCGAAGAAGCTGAACTTCAAACCGCTGGGGGCCATCACCGACCACTGGACTGTATCTGGCCTGACCCAGTGGCGGTCCGATACAGTCAGTGGCATACCGGGCATCTCCTTCAGCGGGGCTACTTCCACCAACCCCCAGATGGACTGGAACGGAGGGGCCGACGGCTCGAGGATGATGGTCACCGGAAGTCCCTACATTCCATCGAGCCAGGTGTCGTTCGTCGGCGGAGGCCTGACAAACATCGGGCTCACGGGCACGCCCGGCAACAACATCATCAATCCAAACGCGTTCACGATTCCCTGGCCGTGTAGTTACCAACCCGGCGCCACTCCGCAGAAAGGCATCGGCCAATCGTTGGAATGCTTAGGGAACGCTGGAGCGGGAAGCATTATCGCCGTTCCGGGCACGCGCGTGAACAACTGGGATATGACGTTCCAAAAGGTCTTCCCGTTAAAGAGCGAGAAGCGGGTGGTCATGTTCCGGGCGGAAATGTACAACATTTTCAACCACACCCAATTCAGTTCGGCCAGCATCAGCCCCACTTACGACTGGTCCAACTGGCAGAACGGCGTATTGCAGCAAACCAACAGCGGGCTGAACCGTTACACCGCGGCCCTGAACCCGCGGCAGATGTCCATGTCCTTGCGGTTCCAGTTCTAGTAACCCCTGACGGCGGGGCCAAAGCCTAAGCTTCGGCCCCGCCACGCGGTCCCTCTGAGCGCCCTCCCGCCAAGCGATTGCCCCCCCAAGGCTTAGCCTGTCCGGCTGTCGGATTATAGGGGAAAGTCCTGATGGTCCGCTTGACACGAAATAGGCCACATGATAAATGTCGTCTCCCATAAGGCTGGTCCAAACTTTTTCCGCGTCCGAGGGCTGAATCTCCTCTAGATGCGGCGGTAGCGTATCGCTTTTTTCGCGTCGGAGGTCTAAGTTTCCTCTAGATGCAGGGGGCATATCGATGAAAGGCTGGAGTAGTGTAACGATTTCGTGCGCACTCGCGCTGCTTTGTGGGAGCGCGTTTGCCCAGACGGGCACCCTGTCCGGAACCATAACGGACCCCGGCAACGCCGCTGTCCCAGGGGCGCAAGCGCAGGTGAAAGAGGTGAGCACGGGCTTGGCCAGGACGGCTCCGTCCGGCGGCGAGGGAATTTTCCGATTCAACAGCTTGCCGCCTGGCACCTATAACCTGACTATCCAAGCTTCGGGTTTTAAGGCGTACACGCAGCAAGCGATAACCGTCGATGCGGATCAGGTACGCGACTTGGGCACAATCAAGCTGGCGCTGGGCGCCCTGACCGAAGCGATCATGGTCACCGCCGCGGCCACGCCGGTAGACACGGCATCGAGCGACAACTCCAAACTGGTGGATATCAACCAGATGGAGGCCCTCACGATGAAGGGCCGCGACATGTTTGCGATGATGGTAACCATTCCCGGGGTCAGTGAGGGAACTTCGTTCCTGACCGGCGGTGACACCACCAATCTGGACACCGGCATAGACGCTTTTCAGATCAATGGCGGCGGGACTCAGAGGACGAATTTCTCGGTGGATGGCATTACCGACTTTGACACGGGCAGCAATGGCGGCGTGGACTTCGAGCCGACCATGGATTCCATTGCCGAAATCCGTGTGCTGTCCACCAACTCCCTGGCGGAAATCGGCCGCGAAACCGCCGAGATCCAGGTAGTCACGAAGAGCGGAGGCAAGGAGTTCCACGGCGTGGCGTATGCCAACAAGCGGCACGAGGAGTTCAACGCCAAGAACTTCTTCAACAACTTTAACGGCACGCCCAAGAGCTTCTACCGATATTTCATCTGGGGCTATACCATTGGCGGGCCGATCTATATCCCGAAGGTTTTCAACACCCAGAAGAACAGGCTGTTCTTCTTTTTCTCCCAGGAGTACACCAGGCAGAGGCCGGCCACCCAGAGCGGGTACAATAATGTGCCGACCACGGCGCAGGATGCCGGCAACTTCGCCGGCTACGCCAACTCGAACGGCGTGCAGTCTAGCCTCACCGACCCCAGCACCGGCAACCCGGTCCCCAACAACAACATCGCGGGCCTGGTCCTGGATCCGGCTGCGGCGGCGGTGGGTCAGGCAATGTTAGGGTTCTTCCCGGCGGCGAACATATGCGGCCATACCGGCGTTCCCACTTCTGGCTGCATCACCGACGCCCAGTACGCTACGCAGCAGTACTCGCGCGACTACTACTGGAGCTTCAACATAATTCATCCGCGGCGCAACGACACGGCCCGCGTCGACATCTATGCGACCTCCAAGATGAACATTTGGGGGCGCTGGAGCCACGACTACGACCTCACGACCACGGCGACCCCGAATAGCGGCAACGGCGGCCCCGCGCAATTGAACTCACAGGGCCAGTGGACCAGCGGCATCACCTTGAACCCGAACCCGGGCCATGGATTTGCCGCCGGTTTCACCTATACCATTTCTCCCACGCTGGTCGATGAATTCACGTGGGGCTGGAGCACAACCTCGTGGGACTGGTACCCCACCGACCAGGGTTTGATTGCCCGGTCCAGGATGGGCAATCCTCCGTCGTTCGACAACTTCGCGACCGACCCGGTCTTCACGAACAACGTCGGAGAGCGGCCCACGCAATCGGCGGGCCCTCAGAACTTCCAGGTTGGCGTCCCCTCCGTCGCCTTCGGTGGCGGCCAGGAGGCAAGCGAGGTGGCATTTACCGGGGACTGCGACCCACAATGTCCCTACACGAACTTCAATCCTCTCTGGTCCTTCGACGACAAGATCAGCAAGGTCGTCGGCAAGCACAGCTTCAAAGTCGGCGGCCATTGGGAGCACTACACCAAAGTTGAGCCTGCCTCGGGCAACTACATGGGTAGCTACAGCTTCGCTAGCAGCTCGACCTTCCCGAACAACACGCAGGACGGGTTCGCCAACGCCTACCTGGGGAACTTCGCCAGCTACAACGAACAGGCGCGAACCGTGCAGAACACGTATGCCACCATCTTCCAGTTCTTCGTGCAGGATGAATGGCGTGTGAGCCGGCGCGTGACCGTGGATTACGGAGTGCGGGCCTACTACGGCGGCGAGTACGACGACAGAAACAACGAGAACGCCGAGTTTGTGCGGGCGGCCTACAATCCGGCCGCGGCGCCGCACTACTACTACCCGTATTGCACGATATCGACGGCCACCAAGGCCTGCCCCGCGGCGGATCAGAAAGCCTACGATCCGGCGTCCGGCACTTACACCTTCTATCCCCGGCAGGGCACCTTCGTTCCGTATGCGGTGGGCGGATACACCACCCCGCCGAACTACGCCGACGGAATGGTGGTCGCCGCCCCTGGAAACCCGTATGGGCTTCCGCCGACCCTTTGGACCACGCCGTTGCTGTCTCCGGCCGTCCGTTTTGGTTTGGCTTGGGACGTGTTCGGCAACGGCAGGACGGCCGTCCGCGCGGGCTTCGGGCAGTTTCTCGAGATGACCTCCATGCACCCGCTGTCCGCGTATGAGAGCCAGCCGCCGGTTACGTTTAACAAGACCGTCTACTACTCCACCATCGATCAAATTCCAAGCTTCGCCGCCACCGCGGCAATTCCGCCGACATCTCCGGGCGGGATGACTGGCAACCAGCGTCAGCAATCGACCTACAACGGGAGCCTGATGGTTCAGCAAAACGTGGGCTTTTCGACGGTTGTGGAGGCCTCTTATGTGTTCAACCTGGGCCGCCACCTGGTACAGAGCCGCTTAGTTAACGCCGTACCGCTTTACTCGGAGTACAACCCGGCGAATGCCAACCCGTTTGTGTCGTATCTGCCTCCCAACACCTCGGGCAAGAATCTCAGCGACTTCTATTTCCGCCCGGTGCAGGGTCTGGACAATTTCACCGAGCAGGACAACGCGGGCAGCTCCAATTACAACTCGCTGCAAATCGCCGCGCGGCGCAACATGACCAAGCACCTATCGTACGGTTTGGCGTACACTTGGTCGAAGATCATGGCCGGCAGCCCCGATGCCTATTTCACGGACCAATATCGGAACTACGGGCCTTCGTTTGCGCCGACTCCGCAAATGCTTTCCGTGAACTACGTCTATGAAGTGCCTAACCTCTCGAAGAAGCTGAACTTCAGACCGCTGGGCGTTATCACGGACCATTGGACCGTATCGGGCATAACCCAATGGCGTTCCGATATTGTGGCTGGCGTGCCCGGCATCTCCTTCAGCGGGACTACGTCCACCAACCCGCAGATGGACTGGACGGGCGGGGCCGACAGCGCCAGGATGTTCGTCACTGGGAGTCCTAACATTCCATCGAGCCAGGTGTCGTTCGCCGGCGGAGGCACGGCATCCAACGTCGGACTCACCGGCACGCCCGGCAACATGATCATTAATCCAACCGTGTTCACGATTCCATGGCCGTGCAGTTACCAACCCGGAGCCACTCCGCAGAAAGGCATCGGGCAATCGTTTGAATGCTTCGGAGACGCCGGGGCGGGAAGCATTGTAACGGAGCCGGGAACGCGTGTGGACAACTGGGACATGACATTCCAAAAGAGCTTCCCGCTGAAGAGCGAGAAGCGCGTGCTCATCTTCCGGGCGGAAATGTACAACATTTTCAACCACACCCAGTTCAGCGCGGCCAACATCAGCCCGACGTACGATTGGACCAACTGGCAGAACGGCGTGCTGCAGCAAACCAACGCCCAGTTGAACCGCTACACCTCGGCCCTGAACTCGCGTCAGATGGGGTTCACGCTGCGGTTCCAGTTCTAAGATCCTGTCTGCTGGCGGGGCCAAAGCTTCGGGCCTTGGCCCCGCCGCCGCAGTCTCCAAGCCCGTTCGGCATTCAGACGCCTGTCAGCGTCGGGTTTACTAAAATAGAGATTCCAAGCTGAAGGGTTAAGGCAGGGCAACCGGCGCGTCATGAAAGGCCATCAGTCTGCAGCGCGGCGCAAGAGCCGCTCGGTCTCCGGACAATCCTCTTCGCCCACCAAACCATCCGCCCAATCGTCCGTACGCGCGAATTCGTTCCTCTCGAAACGTGTCCTCCTTGCGTGCCTGGTTCTGATTGCGGCGAGTGTCGCCGTATACGCCCCGGTGCGCAATTTCAGATTCGTAATGTGGGACGATCCGGAATACGTCCTTGACAACGTTCATGTCGCCCAGGGGTTGACATGGCAGGGCGCCCGGTGGGCCTTGACGTCCACGGATGCCGCCAACTGGCATCCGGTGACCTGGCTGTCGCACCTGCTCGACGTGCAGCTTTACGGAATGAACGCCGGGCCTCAGCACGTCACGAATCTGCTCCTCCATATTTTCAATACGCTGCTGCTGTTCGGCTTGCTTTACCGGATGACGGAGGCACTGGGCCGGAGTACATTCGTCGCTGGGCTGTTCGCCGTCCATCCGCTGCATGTGGAATCCGTGGCGTGGATTTCGGAACGAAAAGACGTTCTGAGCACGCTGTTTTGGCTGCTCACCATGTGGGCCTATGTGGCATACGTCCGCAGGCCCGGGCGGAGACGGTACTTGCTGATGCTTCTGCTGTTCGCGCTGGGCCTGATGGCGAAGCCGATGCTGGTGACGCTGCCGTTTGTGCTGCTGCTGCTCGACTTCTGGCCCCTGCAACGGGGGCTTGAACTGCCGCGGTTGGTCAAGGAAAAACTACCGCTATTCGCTCTCGCCGCCGTCTCGAGCGTCGTGACCTTTCTGGTTCAACGGCAAGGGGGCGCGGTCAAGGGATTTGAGAGGGTCCCGTTGAGTCTCCGGCTGACTCATGCGCCAGTGGCGTATCTGGCTTACATCGGTAAGATGCTATGGCCTGTCCGGCTGGCGGCTCTCTACCCGATCGGGACCGCGACCCCGATCTGGCTGGGCTCCCTCGGCGCCCTGCTTCTCATCGGAGTGACCATCTTCGCCATTCGCGCGGGCCGGCGCCACGGCTATTTTCCGGTAGGTTGGCTCTGGTATGTGGGGACCCTCATCCCGGTGATTGGCTTGGTACAGGTGGGGGACCAGTCCCTGGCCGACCGCTACACCTACGTTCCGCTGATCGGATTGTTTCTGATTGTCGCTTGGGGGGCGCCCGAGCTCGTGGCCCGCTGGCGGTACGGCAAGTCGGCGCTGCCGTTCGTGGCGGCGTGCGTGCTTCTGGCGTGTGCGGCGCTGGCAAGGGTCCAAGTCCGCTATTGGAGCGACAGCACAGCCCTCTGGCAACACGCGATCGAGGTGACCGAAGGCAATTATACCGCGCACAACAATTTGGGCGCTGTTCTGGTGAAGCAAGGAAGAGCCGATGAGGCCATCCCCCACTTCGCCGAAGCGCTTCGCATCCGGCCCAATTTCGCGCCGGCTCAGAACAATATGGGAATGGCCTTGATGTGGCAGGGAAAACTCGATGAGGCCGCTCGCTACTTCGGCGAGGCCCTGCGGAACCAGCCGGACTACGTGGACGCTCAGAACAACCTGGGCATGGCGCTGACGTGGCAGGGAAAACTCGACGAGGCCGTTCGGCATTTCGACGAGGCCCTGCGCCTCAATCCCGATTTCGCGGAGGCTCACGACAAACTGGGGAATGCGCTGGCCGGACAAGGCCGGGTCGATGAAGCCATCGCGGAATACACGGAGGCCTTGCGCCTCAAGCCCGGCCTCGCCGAGGCTCACAACGACCTGGGAGTGGCTCTCGGCCGCCAGGGAAAGCTCGATGAGGCCACCCGGCACTTCGTCGAGGCACTGCGAATCCGGCCTGACTACGTGGACGCCAGCAACAACCTGAAGCTGGCCCTGGCCAGCCAGGGAAAGGACGCGCCGTAATCGCGGCAGGGTCGCGATGTTAACCTGAAGGATCTTCCTTATGGCGGCAAAACGTCCACCCAAGGCTGCCAAAGTCACGCCACCCAGCCGTCCGGACCACCGTTGGGACATAGCCAAAGCAGCCTTGCTGTTCGCCGCCGCCCTGATCGCTTATCTGCCGGCGCTCCATGGCGCGTTCATCACCGACGACGACGACCACGTGACCGCGCCGGCGCTCCGGAGCTTACATGGCCTCTGGCTCATCTGGTCCAAGCCGGGCGCCACCATGCAGTACTGGCCGTTCCTGCACAGCGCCTTCTGGGTGGAGCACCGCCTCTGGGGAGATGCCGTGGAAGGCTATCACCTGATCAACGTGCTGCTGCACGTTACCGCGGCCCTCCTGGTAGTGGCCATCATGCGCCGCTTGGGCCTGCCGGGGCCCTGGCTGGCGGGTTATCTCTGGGCGCTGCACCCCGTGTGCGTCCAATCGGTCGCCTGGATTTCCGAGCAGAAGACCACCCTTTCCACGGTTTTCTACCTCGCTTCGGCCTTCGTTTACCTGGATTTCGACAAATCGCGAAGAACATCGCGGTACTTCCTGGCTTTGGGACTGTTTGCGCTGGCCCTGACCAGCAAATCCGTCACGGCCACGCTGCCCGCCGCGCTTTTGGTGATCTTCTGGTGGCGAAATGGACGGCTGAACTGGAAATGGGATATCCGGCCGCTGGTTCCCTGGCTGGCGCTGGGAGCGGCGTATGGTTTATTTACCTCCTGGGTGGAACGGCAGTTCATCGGGGCCGTTGGCCCGGATTTCGCCATGACGCTGGCCGCCCACTGCCTGTTGGCGGCGCGGGTGGTCTGGTTCTATGCGTGCAAACTGTTGTGGCCCGCCGGCCTGGCGTTCTTCTACCCGCGTTGGACCGTGGACTCGGCCCAGGCGTGGCAGTACCTTCCGGCGGTGGGTCTGCTTGCGGCGGCAGGGGCAGCGTTGTGGCTGGCTACCCGTGGGCGGCGCGGGCCGCTTGCGGCGCTTCTGCTGTTCTGCGGAACGCTCGTCCCCGTGCTTGGCTTCCTTAACGTCTATCCGTTTCTGTTTTCCTACGTGTTCGACCATTTTCAATACCTTGCCAGTCTGTACCTGATGGCGCCCCTGGCTTCCTGTCTGGCCCTATTGGTGAGCCGGGTTCCCCCACCGGCGCGGCGGCCCGCGTGGGCCGGTCTGGCAGCTTTAGTTGCGGTTCTGGCCGCGCTCTCCTGGCGCCAGAGCGGGCTATACCGCGACGCCGAGACGCTGTACACCGATTCCCTGGCGCTCAACCCCGATTCCTGGGTCGGGCACTGTAGCCTCGCGGTCGTCCTTTCGGAAACCCCCAGCCGCCTGCCTGAGGCGATTCGCCACTTTGAGACGGCGGTGCGGCTCAACCCCGATAGCCTGGACGTCCGCTACAACCTGGCCAACACGCTCGCGGACACTCCTGGCCGGTTGATGGATGCCATCGGCGAGTATGAGGCGGCGTTGCGCCTCGATCCGACATTCGCCCGAGCCCATTTCAACCTGGCTGGTTGCCTGGTGCATGTCCCCGGGCGCCTACCCGACGCGGTTGCGCACCTGGAAGCCGCCCTGCGGCTCAAGCCAAGCATTGTCGGCGGCGTCATTGAGCCGGATGAAGCCATGGTCCACGCCAACCTGGGGGCGGCCTTGGCGCAAACTCCCGGCCGCTTGCAGGAGGGGATCGGCCACATGGAAACGGCCCTGCGGCTCAAGCCGGATTTTGCCGAGGGGCACTTCAACCTGGCAGGCGCCTATTTGAAGGTTCCCGGCCGGACGGCCGACGCGATCGCCGAGTACCAGGCGGCCCTTCGCATCCGTCCGGATTACTCGCAGGCGCACTTCGACCTGGGCATGGTCCTGTCCGGCCTTCCCGGCCGGCTCCCGGACGCCGTCGCGGAGTTCGAGGCCGCGTTGCGGATCGATCCCGATTACGCCGAAGCGCACTACCGGCTCGGCCAGGCCCTGGCCGCAATTCCCGGACGTCTGCCCGAAGGCATCGGCCACATCGAAACCGCGGCCCGCTTGAGGCCGGATGTGGATGAGATCCGCCAGACGCTCGCTCGCTTGCGAGCTTCCTCGCGCTGATCGGCCATTACCTGGGGATATCGTAGATATAGAATGCATGGCCGACGATCGCCACCGGCGAAATGGTCTGCGGCCAGTTATCCATGGTGGAACCCGGCCCAAGGCATGCGACGGCGTGGGAGCTGATCGCGTACAGTCCCGGCGGCGGATGGTGCATCAATTCGTCGACGGTCATAGGCCGAGCGTCGATGCCATACGCCGCCGGCGGAAATCCGAACGGGTTCTCGATCGTCACCACCCTCCCTTTGGCATTGCGGTCGAGCCAGGCTTTCAGTTGTTTGAGCCCCTGTCCCCAATCGACGTTGCTGTCGCCGAGCCACGCCGGCCCGCACCGGGTTCCCCCGTCGAGCCCGATGTGACTCGGCTCCCGGAGCGCGCAGGCGATTTCGTTGAAGTACGACAAGTGGTCGGGGTACACTCCCGCGTCCGCCAAAACCGCCCATCCACTGAGAGCCAGCGCTACTCCCACGACCCACTTCTTCCGCGCCGCCAGAAGTGTCGCAAGTCCCAGTCCTCCCAGCAGGTGCGCGAACGGAAACACGGTCATGATGTACCGTACCCCAGCATCGTCCGCCCAAAGCGTGTGCCCGGCGAACATCACCAGCGGGGGTACGATCACGAACAGCTTGGAGACGCGCGAAATGCGCTTCGATCCGATCAGGACCGCCATTCCTATCGCGGCCAGCGCGATGATGGCCACCGGCTCTTTCAGAAGATAGGCGACGGCGAAGTAGCTGGCGAATCGATGCTGGAAACCGCCCGCCATGAACGCCTCGAAATCCGGATTGTGATCGGCGTTCACCAGTTGCAGGCCGTGGTAGTAAGCCAGAAAATCCTTCGGGAAGAAGTAGACCGCCTGGATGACCACCACCGCCACTGCGCACATGCCCAGGAAAGCGCACGCAGCCAAAACAAGCCGCCGCTTGAGGCTCCACGGATTGGAATCCGCGTTCGCGCCGCTAGCCCGCTTCGCCTTGCGCGGCTTTACCGCCACCGCCGCTTTCCAGGCATGATATGGATCCCAAACACTGCGCTTGCCGCCCACGGGAGATGCGGCGGGCCAAATCACGGCCGCCAGGAGCAAAGCGGGGGCTACCGGAAGCAGAAGGACCGCCGAGAATTTCGCGCAGAGAACCGCGCCCAGGGCCAGGCCGCACAGGGCCAGCCGTAGCGCGCCGGGTCGGTCGATGTAATTCCAGACCGCAAACAGGAAGAGGATTGAGAAAGCCGCCAGCCCAATATCCATCGTGACCAGGTAGGAATGCCCCAGAATCGTAGGATCCAGAGTGAAGAGCAACAGCGCGCACAGCGCGGCCGGTGCTCCCATCATCTGGCTGCCCCACCGGTAGATCAGGAATCCAAGGCCGCACGCAATCAGCAGAAACGGCAGCCTCGCCCAAAACAAAACACGATCCGGTCCGCCGTAGGCGATGATATGGTCCCCGATTTGCCACTCTGGTTGCGCTTCTCGCGGTATGTCGCCGCGGAGAAAACGCTCGGTGACTTCGTCCCTCGTCCACCGCACGCCTCCCAGAACCATGGACAGGCCGCTGAGTTCCTTCAGTAACGGCGGATGCTGCGGGTTCCCGCGAAACACCCCCGTCTCGACATAGGAGAGCCCCGACGCGATGTGCGGGGGTTCGTCGGAAGTTGGACTCTTGCACCGGCTCTCAGTGTAGATCTGCACCCCAAAGACAAGGACTAGCGCGCCCGCCACCCCGTGCAGCACCCATGGCCTGCGACCCAACGAAAGCATTATTCCCGATTCTAGCATCCGAAAAGGGGACATTTTCGCATTACTGGGCGGCCCGCCCGTCAGTTGCCGGCGAACACGGTTTGCAGGAATGCCTTCTCAATAGGCCAGCGGCCCAGCACGCGAGGCCCGTCGGCGTGAAAGACCCCTGCGGTCAGAACGCCGCTCAAGCCGGCCGGGTCGGGCTGCTGGTGTTCCTTAGCCAGGGCGTCGCGCAACAGTCCGGTGGCGGCGGTAAGCCGCGACGCGATCTCCGCCGCATCGGCCGCCTTGCGGCAGCGGATATCGAGCGTGGCGGCGATGCGGCCGCCTCCGGGGATGAACGCCAGCGTGGCTGAATCGGCTTGTCCCATCGCCTCGGCAAACGGGCGCGCGCCCGCGGGCATGCGGTCGGACGATTTCAGCGTTGAGGCTGGGATGGAAAACCACACCGGGGCGGCGGGCAGCTCCCTTCCATCAGCGGGCGCCGGCGTGGACATGCGCAACGCCGCGCTATCGTCCTGGCTCACCGCCAGCGCCATCAGGTTCGACCACAGCGGAAAGAACGAGATCAGCCGTTCCGGCGCGCTCCCCGTCATCCGGCATAGCGAGTCGTCGCATTGCCCGTTCTGGCTCCGCACGTAGGCGTCCAGGCTTTTCCAATCGAAGCGTCCCCGCAACAGCAGGAACTTGCCGCTGGGGGCGAAGGCCGCCACGGCCACATCCAGATCCCGCGTGTAGTCGAAGCGCGTCCTCTCGACGAAACTCCGGTACTCGGGATCCTGCCCCACCGTGGAACCGTCGAGCAGTTGCAGAATACCGGCGCGCCGCAGGGCGTCGAAGTCGATGTATGCGATCAGCGCATCGCGCCTGGGCAATCGTGCGATCAGGGCAGCGGGACGGAGCGCGCGGGAGCGAAACCACGCCACGCCTCCGCCTGCCAGCAGGCAAACCACGGCTGCGGCCAACACGGCCAGCCAGGCGCGGGATTTGAATCTCACCCCCGCAGTATGGCACAGGACCGCCGGGTCAGGCGACCGCCTGGGCTACCGCCGCGCGCGCCTCTTTCCACAACCCCACATAGGGTTTCAAGTCGCGCATCAACTGCGCGAAATCCTCCAGCTTGAGCGATTGCGCGCCGTCGCTGAAGGCCTTCTCCGGGCAGGGATGGACTTCCACTACCAGGCCGTCTGCGCCGATCGCGACCCCCGCGCGGCAGAGCGCGGCCACCAGGCTGCGCTTGCCCGCCGCATGGCTGGGGTCGAGGATCACCGGCAAATGCGTCAATTCGTTGAGAGCCGGCACGGCCGAGATATCGCACGTGTTGCGCGTGTAGGTCTCAAACGTGCGGATGCCGCGTTCGCAGAGGATCACGTTGGGGTTGCCGTGCGCCACCACATATTCGGCCGACATCAGTAGCTCCTTGATGGTGGCGCTCATGCCCCGCTTGAGCAGCACCGGACGGCCGCACCCTCCCAGCGATTTGAGCAGCGCGAAATTCTGCATGTTGCGCGCGCCCACCTGCATGCAATCGGCGTATTCGGCCACCATGTCCACGTCGCGGTCGCTCATCACCTCGGTGAGGATGCCCAGCCCCGTGGCCTCCTTCGCCTTGCGCAGGAGTTTCAGGCCTTCCAGTTCGAGACCCTGGAAATCGTAAGGCGAGGTGCGCGGTTTGAAAGCCCCGCCGCGCAGCATATGCGCCCCGGCGGCGGCCACGCCTTCGGCCGTCTCCATGATCTGCTTTTCGCTCTCCACCGAGCACGGGCCTGCGATTGTCACGAACTCGTCCCCGCCGATCGCCACGCCGTTCACCTTGATGACGGTGCGCTCCGGCTTGAACTCCCGGCTCACAAACTTGTATGGCGCAGAGATGGCCATGGCGCGTTCCACGCCCGGCGTTGCTTCGAGAGACTCCAGGCACGGGGTGACGTCGCCAATGCCGACCACTCCGATCACTACGCGCTCCTCTCCTTCGATGGAGTGGACCTTGTAGCCGAACTCCCGTATCCGTTCGCATACATGGTCGATTTCTTCCCGCGTGGCGTGCGGCCGCATGGAAATGATCATTGTCTTAGGCCTCCTCAATAAAAAACCCACTCCTGCCGAGTGGGTTGGTTGAAACGCGATTTGAAATGCGGTCTAAACCAACGCCACTCTACCGGGCCCGGTAACCAAACCGGCCCCGGCTGCTAAACGCGTTGGCGAAGGCAAATCGCATCGAAATTCGAGTATACACCGGCAGGCGCGTGAAGCGCAAGTTAAGGCGTTAGTTATCCGGTGGTTGGAAGCGCCACCGCATGGTGGTGGAATGCAGCGATTTGCCTGGGGAAAAGGGTGAGACGTACACTGGACACGTGCGAGTCCCTGTGGTCATGAGCTTTGTCGTCCTTTGGGCCTGGATGTGTCTTGGCCAGACCGCGACAGGCCCACCGGCATTCGACGTGGCCTCAGTCAGGTCCAGCCGGCAAGCGTTGGGCAAGGACGCGGGCAGTCAAGTCTCCTTCGGACCGGCGGGAGTTAGCGGCAAGAATGTGACTTTGAAGCAACTCATCGTCGAGGCGTACCATTTAC
>OBLW0100000846.1_pt1 | contig 26502 bp, 14 predicted proteins | sample 1520161 | NCBI WGS metagenome assembly OBLW01 (sample SAMEA3539309, study PRJEB22396) | soil metagenome | biome: tundra; feature: field; material: soil | place: USA | collected 2010-05 | depth 0.15 m | reverse complement strand
CAGACCTGTCCTATGTTGCAAGGAGGGCCGCAATCCACGTGTAAATCTCTTCAGGGGTTACCGCTTGAGCGGCGATCCATCCTGGACTATCCCCCGGCGGCGGAATGACATAGGCCGAATTCAGAGATTCCGAGACGCAGAGGCTGATGGTCTGTTCGTGTTCCGGGTACCTGGTGGCGGCAAGCCAGATGTAACGGGCGAGAACCAGGGCGTCAATGGCGCTGTTTTCCGGGTCGTCGGTCTCCGGAAGCGAACTGATTGTCTTCTGATTTTCAAAGATGGCGATGCCCGTAAATGGTTTGGGCTTGCTGCTCATACCAAACCGTGCAACGAGAACTCGTGGTCGAGCCCTGCGCAGCGCTTCGCTCGCCGCCCATTCCACAAAGGCATTGGAGAAGATCAGCGCGCCGTTTCCGCTGAGGAAGAGATCGACTATGAAGCTCCGCAGCCTGGGTTCTGCGGCGAGTTGGCCGCACCACGAACTCTCCCAGTCCTTATGGCGCAGCGCCGCGATGATTTGATCGGTGGCTTCAAGATTCTTGGGGATGGTGTTGAACTCGGCCAGAAACTTGTCGGGGACTGGCTGGCGCGGCTTGCCCCCAGTCGTCGAGGCGTTGCCAGTTTCCTGTCAGGATGCTCGAAATCGTGTTGAAGTGCGAAGTCACGCCCGCATTGCGAACGAACGGATAGAACACGCTCTGCGGAAGCAACTCCCGATACAAATGGGGAATGTTCTGGAAGCCACTCTCTGAAAAAGTATCAGCGCGGCGCATTCCGCCGCAGGCCACAACAATAACTCTTCGTGTCGCGCTTTCAACCGATCGGCTTGGAAAGGTGAGGCTGCGCGCTGCAGCCCATTGATCAACCACTAATATCGAAGCCGTCCTCAGGAAATTGCGCCTCGAGGGATCCATGAGTCACCGTGACTTTCCAGCCGGATCGTGCTTGGCGGTCAGAATCGGGTTGGACCGGCTCCGATTGCGAGAGAGAATCCAAGGCATGGTCACACTGCAGAGGCTGCCATCAGCCAAGCAGCGTGAACAGGGCTTCGTTCGCGAGCTTTCCGGTGCGAGCCCAGCCAGGTCACGGCTTATATTGCCGCTGTGGGAAAGGAGCAATTGGCAGACTTCCTCTATATTCGATTGACCGCGCTGGTGCGATCCCAATTCCGTCCCATTATCTACTCACCCGGATTGTTGTTTCGATTTCTTCAAGGGTCTTGCCGCGTGTTTCCGGCAGGCGGAAGTAGATGAATAGCAGGCCTGCCAGGCAGATTGCCGCATAAGTCCAGAAGACGCCACTGGCCCCCAGTGCGGAATTCAAGAGAGGAAACGTGTAGGTTAGCAGGAAGCACGCGGTCCACAAGGCGGTTACTGCAACCGATACGGCACTACTGCGGATGCGATTGGGAAAGATCTCCGCAATCACCACCCAAGTGACCGGCGCCAAAGACAGGGCATAGCAGGCGATGGCTGCGAGAACCAGGACCAGCATGGGTTTGCCTTGCAGATGCAGACGGTAGAGCGTGCCCAGGGCCGTGTATATTACCACCAGCCCGGAAACTCCGCAAAGCAAGAGGAAACGCCTTCCGTAGCGGTCGATGAAGGCCAAGGCGACCAGCGTGAACACAACATTGACTGTGCCTGTGATGACGATGTTGAAGAGCATATCGGAGACTTGATATCCAGCTGCCGCAAATATCTCCTGGGCGTAGTTGAAAATTACGTTGATGCCGCACCACTGCTGGAGAACCGCGAGCGTAATGCCCAGGACAAGAACCTTTGCCATGCCAGGCGAGGAAAGCTCACGCCACACAGACAGCCTCGGAGGCTGTGCGCCATTGGCGGCATTGAAGTCCTTCATGACCTGGCAAGCGTAGTCCGAACCGCCGAGGCGCTCAAGTACGGCAAGAGCCTGTTCGCCGCGACCCTTGGCCGCCAGCCAACGCGGGCTCTCGGGAACCAGGAAGGTGGCGATCAGAAACAGAAAAGAAGGAACAGCGGTGGCCGCAAACATCCAGCGCCAACCCCACTCGCAATTCCACGAAAGAAGAATCTCGTGAGCAGTGGCGCCGGGCGGTACGGGCCGGGCGATCAGCCAGTTCACAACCTGCGCCAACAGAATTCCAAACACGATTGCCAACTGGTTGAGAGATACCAGAGTGCCGCGCAGGTGCGCCGGCGATATCTCTGCGATGTACATGGGAGAGATGCCTGAGGCGAGACCGATGGCGAAGCCGCCCAGTATCCGCCACGCCACAAAGGTGGCGAAGTGCACAGCAAGCCCGGTTCCCAGCGACGAAAGCGCAAAGACCATTGCGGCCAGAGTTAGCAGCCGCTTTCTACCGAAGCGGTCACTCAGGCCTCCAGCGCTGACGGCTCCCATCAAGCAGCCAGTCAACGCACAACTCATCGCCCAGCCCTCCAGCGCTGGCGAATCAAGATGGAAATAGAGTTCATAAAATGGCTTGGCGCCGCCAATAACTACCCAGTCATAGCCAAACAACAGGCCGCCTAACGCGCCAGATGCCGCGGCCAACCACAAATACACGTTGCGGAAGGATCCATACTGCTTCGCACTTGAACGCGAACCAAGAGCGGGTGTGATCATGGCGCGGATTCGACCTCAGCTGCGTAGAGTGTCATTTTTGCTTCCGATTGAATCCAGGAAAGCAACTCGGCTGCATAGTAATGATTGGGGTCCAGAGCAATCACTTGTTCGAACTGCTGGACAGTCGATTTTGCATCGCCTAGCCCATGACTTGCCAACGCGCTAAGCAATACCGAATCCACAAGATTCCGCTTGACCAGGTCATCTTCAAACAGCAGCAGGTTAGGCAGCGATGTTGCGAAGTAATCGATCTTTGGCTCTGTGTTCATCTGCTTCGCGGCAAACTCCGACAACCCTGTCAGAACAACGCGCGCCTCTTCTTCGTTGCCCAGTTCGCGCAGCGAAAGCGCCTGGAACCAGGAGTGAATTCCGAAGGCCGCGAGCGGCGCAGCTGCTGCATTCCAGAAGCGCCGGGCGAGGTCTGAGTCCCCGTGCTTGTACGCCGCCAGACCGGAGAAGTAATCCAAATCGCGTTCCAATGCGAGCAGGTGCTTGCCTTCACCAAGGTTCTCAGGATAATGTCTTGCGGCCTCAAAGTGCCCAAGAGCATCGGCAGGCTTACCGGCCGCCAGCGCCACGCGCCCCAATTCCCGATGGGCGCGCATGTATTGGGCAGGCACCAGCCCTTCGCCGCCCTCCCAGGGACTAAATTGCCGCGCATTCAAGTGGTCCAATGCAGCTTGCCATTCGGAGCACTGGTTCAACAGCGTGATGTACTCCACTGTCAGATCGTCCCTGCACTCCACCAGCGCCTGGTGCTCGTCAAGGAAGCGCAACCGTTGCCGCGGCGAGGCTAGTCCGGCCCTCTTCTTCAACTGATCCCATTCGTACAACACGCGCGCATCATGGGGGTTCGCCGCGAAGGCGCGCGCATACATGCGGTTGGCAGCTTCAGGGTTGTGCATGACGTTGAATTCCGCAATCCCGAGATTCCTCAAGGGAATCGAAAAACCGTCGTCCGATTCAATTGACCGTTGCCAGCAGCGGATGGCATCCTCATAGCGCCGCTTGTCATAGTAGAGATTGCCGAGATAGTAGTTGGCCTTCGCGCTCGACGAGTGTCGTTCAATCGCGTATTCAAGCACAATCATCTCCTCGATGCGCGCCGGAAAACAGTAGCGCGGAGAAGCCGCCTCAGCCAACGCCGCGTACTCTTGAGATTGCGGGCCGTGACCGAGCAAAGCGGCCAACCACGAAAGCGTGTACAAGACCATTGGATGCCGAAAGCACGGCTCCTGGCTGCAAGCTTGCAACAGTACGAAGGCATCGTCGCGGAGACCGGACCAGGCAAGGTCGTAGCTTACGTCCAGCAGAGTTTGAACGTCTCCCTCCAGCGCAGCGATAAATGCGCGCAGGTCTCGAGGTTCACGGCCCGGAAGGGAGCGCTCGGCCATCATGCGGAAGCAAAGCGGATCAAGCGCGAGAGTTTCGTCGATCACATCCTGCGCATCGTCCGCACGGCCTGAGCGTCGTAGCAACGAGGCTTTCAGAGCACGCGCATTTAGATTTGAAGCGTCGGTCAGAAGACTCAGCTTCACCTGCTCCATCGCCAGGGATATGTTTCCACGTCCGGCGCTGATCGATGCAAGCGCATAATAACCCGCGCTCCGCCACGCATAGTTCCAAACGGATTTATGAAAAGCATCGTATGCTTCCGAGGCATTGCCGCTATACATGCGTGCCAGGCCCAGGTTATAGAACGGCTCTCCATCGTAGGGGTTAGGGTTCCTCAAAGTGAGGCGCCGGACAGCACGGGCAAAATGCTCTTCCGCTTTGGCAAATTCGCCTTTGCGCAGGTAGGTCAGCCCAATGGCGTTGTTCAGCCGCGCGTCCTCCGGCTCGCGTTTGAGACCTTCGAGCCAATAGGACTCGGGAGAGACGGTTGCATGGCGATACTGTTCAAGATGCAACCCGGTAAGATAGAGTTCCTCGGTGGTTGTTATTTCATTTGGCGGCAGTGGCTCCGAGGCTGGATCCGGTAGCTCACAGCCTCTCGGCTCTTCCGGCTGATAAGCAATCAGCTCGCTGCCGTTTGCGTCCAGGACAGATAACCGGTATTCCTCGGGCCTTGTTCCAGTGGCTTTAATCGTTTCACAAAATGGCTTGCCGGGCGCCAACTCAATCCGCTTTTCAAACACCATTTGCCGGTTACGAGTGAGGACGAGGCATACCTCGCGGCGCGAAGTCACGCAGACCCCCACGCGCGCGCTCCCTGGTCCAAACTCGAGATTCACAGCCGCCTGCGTATTGGCATTCTTCGCGGGACCGATCTCCTGGATTGGGTACCAGTATTGGCTGAAGGTCTTCGTCTCATACGGCTGCAGCCAGGAAAAGTCGGGTTGGTTGTCGGTAAAAGCACCCGCCATCAGTTCCACGTAGGGGCCGTCTTCGTCGGTCAGATTCCGGTCCCAGGCATATCCGAAGTCCGCATTGCCCCAGGTCCACATCTTCTTGCCCGGCGCTACATGATGGTTGGAAGTATGCACCATCCCCGCCTGGCGCTTGTGATCGTAGCCACCGAAGAAATCGTACTTCGACCCGGTAACCATGTAAGAGGTAGGAACAGGGATGTTCTTATACCAGGAGATATCGGTGCCGGGGCTGTAATCCACCCCATAGTAAGTGCCACGAGCTACCGGAAAGGATGTAACAGCGCGCTTTGCGTGATCCGCGACAAAGGTTACATCGGGCGGGAAGAATGACTGATATTGATCGTGAACCCGTACGGCGACATTGGCCCACCAAAGAAACGTCTGAGGCAGAGGCGTACGGTTGTACAGCCTGACTTTGGCCTCAATGATTGCCTTGCCCGGCGACAGGCAAATGCCGACCATGCCTTTCATTCTCTGCATGGGATCATGCTCGCTCAGCCATACGGTTCGGCTGCCGTCGGAATGCTCCTCGATAGTGGCATGAACCGGCATATAAGTAGACGGGCGATGGTGTTGGGGCCAGTTGAATTCGACACCCCCCGAAATCCATGGACCCAGCAGCCCGACCAGAGCCGGCTTGATCACGCTTTGCCTGTAAAAGAAGTCGTATTGGTTGGTCTTGTCGAGAGCCGCGTGAATTCGTCCGCCAATTTCAGGAAGGATCATCAACTGGATAAACTCGTTTTCCAGCATGATCGTTCGATAACTGACATCGATCTTTTTGAGTGCCAGGCGATCTGTAAAAGGATTTGGATAGACTTTCCCGCTGCTTCCCTGGTAAACCCGCTTCTCTAGAAACATGGGGTTGGGATCCGCCTCCAGAACTGGATAGGAGGGAATAGCTATTTCCTGCTCCCAGCACCGAACCGGGGCCAGCTTTTCCATTTCGTTCATAGGAATTAGACCTCAGCGACAATAGGATTTCACCCAGGGTAGGACCCGGGCATCTACCCATCTAGGCATGTTCGCAGATTTGCATTGCTAGTCGGTAACGTACACGTCAATTTACGGCCTGTCAATCGCGATTGTGCTCGTTTCTCCAGTCGCAACATAGAAAGCGGCCTGGTCACAACGGCCAAAGTTCGGACCCGGCATTCACATAGCGAGAGATTCGTCGTGGTTTGCCGAAGTTGAGCACGGACTCGACAGGTTTCGGGCACGCACGAAACGAACTCGCAGTCTGCCATGCCACCTGAGCTGTCTGCTTTCTACCGGCGGGCCGTCGACACAGTTGACAATTCGCAAATTTGGCACAAGTTGATGAGTTGAATGGGGCCTTCAACCCCGCTGCGGCTCAATGCAACGGGAGGGCATCTGGACGACGGAAACGCCACTCTCCTTCGAGCACAGATCCGGTAAGCGAAGGATGTCCTGGGATGGTCGTCTGCCTGAAGGTCAGCGAAGTGAATGGAAAGCCACAGTTCCGTTTGAGGCAGTCGATTTCGTTGTTAAAAAATCCTGTTACTGTCTCGCAATCCAATTGTCCCACCGAGGGTTGCCGGCGCCTGCTACAAGCCGCGCCGGTCAGTGCTGATCTCTCCTCTTGACAACCATTACTTGACGGAGTAGTGTGGCTGCCGGTAACGTACACAATGCCAAATACTCTGGCCTCAAGCGGTGGGGAGAGCGGTATTGTGCTCATGAGCCGCCATTCCAACCACTGATGCTGAGGTGAACTTCAAATGATGAAACGGATGAATTTTTCACTCGTCGCGGGATTCTTTGCGCTGGCCATTCCCTTGATGGGCTTCTCTCAAACAAGTACGCCCAAGGTAAGCTCCCCAGATGGCCAACTGGTCATGGGATTTTCCATCCAGCCGTCAGCTTCACTTGGAGAAAACGGAAGCGGCAAATTGATGTATACGCTTACATTTCACGGCAAACCTGTCATCGACAATTCAGCGCTCGGCCTCGAGTTGGACGACAAAACGCCGTTGGGTGTGAACGTGACCATCACGGACAGCCAGGAGGGCAGCGGGGTAGAAGACTACTCCCTCGCCCATTCAAAGGTAAGCCATGTTCACGATGCCTATAACAGCCTGCTTGTAAAAGTCACAGAGGCCGGCGTAGACGCCAGGCGGGGAGCGCGTACCATGACGATCGAGGTTCGCGCATTCAACAATGGCATCGCCTTCCGGTATCTGCTCCCGCAGCAAGCGGCGATTCCAAGCCTGCACCTGCGCGCCGAGGATACGGAATTTCGTTTTAGCCAGGACGATACTGCATGGGTGCTCGCGCTCCCCGGCTACCGTTCCAGCTATGAAAGCGAATATGTGCGCTTGAACTTGTCCGCCCTGAGTAATCAGGGAGGCATCCCCAGCAAGTTTCTCATCGGGATGCCGGCGCTCTTGCATCAGCCAGGCGTGGCATGGATCTCTTTGATGGAGGCAGACTTGGAGGGGAACAGCTCGATGTATGTGACCAACCCTTCCGGGAGCTGGGCAGGCCATTACTTCACCGTCAAGCTCTCGCCGAGGTGGGATGATCCGTCCTACGCAGTGATTGGGGATTTGCCGCACCACTCGGCATGGCGAGTGCTTGGGGTTGCGGATGATCCAGGGCGCCTGGTGGAGGCAAATCTGGAGACGGATCTGAGTCCGGCGAACCGGTTGCAGGACACAAGCTGGATCCAGCCTGGAAAGGCTTCCTGGAACTGGTGGGTTGACAACGTTGACAAGGACGGCAACTCGGGAAACAAGTACTTCAACACAGAGACCATGAAGTATTACGTCGACTTCGCTGCCGAGTCCGGCTTCCCGTACTTCTTCCTCGACGCTGGTTGGTCTTCGCCGCGCGATATTACTCAGATGAATGGGCGAGTAGATATTCCGGAACTTGTAAAGTACGCCACAACCAAGAATGTCAAAGTCTGGATCTGGGTGGGTTCTGACGCCGTGTTGCGGCAGATGAAGGATGCATTCCCCGTGTATGAGAAATGGGGCGTGGCTGGAATAAAGATGGACTTTGTCAATCGCGACGACCAGGAGGGGATCCAGCACCTCTACGATGTGGCGCGCTATGGTGCGGAGCATCATCTCATGATTGATTTTCACGGCTGCCACACGCCTTGGGGCCTCATGCGGGCCTATCCGAATGTGATGAGCTATGAAGGAGTGCTGGGCCTGGAGAACAATAAGGTGGGACGACGCGACAGCCCCGTAGATCGCTCGGTATTTCCCTTCACGCGTCTTCTTGCTGGTCCTCTCGATTACACGGCTGGCGCCTTTGACAATGCTACCGAGGCGGGCTATGTGGCGCGCAACGCTTCTCCGATGGCAATGGGAACGCGCGCACAACAGCTTGCTCTTTATGTGGTTTACGAGAATCCGGTCCCGATGGTTTCCGACAGCCCCCAGAACTACAAGGGCCAGCCAGCCTTCCAATTCCTGAAAGATGTTCCGACCATCTGGGATGAGACGCACGTTTTGGCTGGTGCGCCTGGGGAGTATGCCACAATTGCTCGGCGTCACGGCGACGAGTGGTACCTGGGCAGCATGACCAATTGGGATCAGCGCACGCTTTCGGTTCCGCTCCAGTTCCTGGGAGCAGGCAACTATGTGGCCGAAATTTATGAAGATGGCCCGGACGCGGCTACAGAGCCAAAGCATGTGGTGATCCGCAATGAGAACGTGACGGCAAAATCCACCATGACACTGCACCTCGCCCCCGGCGGCGGTGCTGCAATCCGGTTCGTCCTTGCGAAAGGACGTTAGAGTTGCATCAACCCGCTCCTGAGTGGCGAAGGTTCCACGGGCTCGTGTATTACTTTTCTGAGCATCGCCATTTAGGAGCGGTTCATCAATGCACGTGCACTGCCTGCGTGTATGCAAGGTGGCTCTTTCTCGAGGAATAGGCCACTCGACATCATGCTTCCGGTGTACTGCAATTGGAGAACCGTTCAAGGAGCGCATGATTTTCACAGAAGGCAGTTTGCCGTGCCGGCAGAATGTGCGCCCGGCAACTGCCTTCTCTCTCAGATCAGCGTACTGAGGTTCGAACACCAGGCAATCTCCCGGAACAATAGACACTCATGTGTTCCGGCAAGCAACTGCCTCAGTTCTAAGCACGAAGCCAAACCTGTGTCCGATGTCTGCTTTGTACGAAATACAGTTGCAAAAGAAAGGTAGCGGAAACGTGTCCACACGCAGAGATTTCATGCGGGCTGGAGCCGCATCTTTGGCGCTTCTTCGCATTACCCCGGCCTTCGGAAAATTGACGGGGGCAAATCAACAGGAGCTTTGGTATACCCAGCCTGCCAAACGGTGGCTGGAAGCTTTGCCCCTCGGAAACGGACGCTTAGGCGCGATGGTCTTTGGAGGAGCGGCGAGCGAACGCATTGGCCTTTCCGAGTCCACGGCCTGGTCCGGCGAGCCTGGAACCAGCGAAGTGAATCCGGAGGCGCGCGCGCACCTGGCAGAGATTCGGCAACTTATGTTTACCGGGAATTACTCTGAAGCCAATCGTCTATGCCGCAGGTACCTGCTGCCCCATTCGCGAAACTTCGGAACCAATCTGCCGCTTCCGGAAATTCACCTGAACTTCAACGGGATCGAGGACGCAGCAAGCTATAGGCGCTCCCTTGACCTGGATCGAGCAATTGCCGAGATTGGCTTTCGTAACGGCAACAAGGTATTTCGCCGCAGCATGTTTACCTCCCACGCGGACAACGTGCTGGTGGTTCACCTCGGATGCAACCAGCCGCGATCGATCGGCTTTCTCTTGAGCCTCAACCCCAACAATCTGCCTTGCACCATAGAAGCCTCGGACAACAACACGCTCATTCTGCGCGGACGCGCCGTAGAAAAGAAACATAGCGATGGACAAACCGGGGTTTCCTTTGAGATTCACATCAGGGCCCTGGCCGAGGACGGCAAACTGTATCCGCAGAACGACGGCCTGGAGATTAAAGGTGCAACCTCAGCCACCTTGCTGGTCGCGATCGGGACGTCCTTCGCGGGTGGAGATCCTTCCGCCATTTGCAAGAAGGCTCTAGATGCAAGCGCGAGACGAAGCCTGGCTGATTTGATGAGTCGTCACCTGGCGGACTATCAGCCGTTGTACCGGCGCGTTTCTCTAAGCCTTGGAGGCGCGGAATTGGCTCCCAGCGCGAGACCTACCGATGTGCGGCGGCGCGATCTCGAAAATGGCGCCTCCGATCCCGGATTGGTGGCGCTCTTCTTTCAATATGGCCGCTATCTCACAATTGCCGGCTCGCGTGCCGATTCTCCGTTACCTCTCGCATTGCAGGGTATCTGGAATGACGGCTTGGCAAGTTCCATGGGCTGGACCGACGACTTCCATCTGGATATCAATACGCAACAAAACTATTGGCCCGCGGAAGTCTGCAACCTATCGGAATGTCAGACGCCGCTTTTCGGCCTGGTAGATTTGCTGCGGCAGCGCGGGCGCACGACGGCAACCGAAATGTATGGGGCACGCGGATGGGTCGCGCACACGGTCACCAATCCGTGGGGCTACACCGCGCCGGGAGGAGGACAGGGTTGGGGCCTCTGCGTCACGGCCGGTGTCTGGATCGCTCTGCAACTCTGGGAGCACTATTGCTTTACAGGCGACATTGAGTTTCTTCGCACGCGCGCATATCCGGTGTTCCAGCAGGCGGCGGAGTTCTTCCTCGATTACATGGTAGCGGAACCGAAGCATGGATGGCTTGTCACCGGGCCTTCCGATTCCCCAGAGAACTGGTATCGCACCCCGGACGGAAAGAACGCGGCGGAGTCGATGGGGCCAACTGTGGACCGGGTGTTCGTGTATGAGCTTCTAACTATCTGCATGGAATCTTCAACGCTGCTGAATACCGACTCCGAATTGCGGGAGCGGTGGTCTGAGGCGCGCAGCAAGCTGCCGCCTCTTCAGATCGGCCGATATGGCCAATTGCAAGAATGGCTGGAGGATTTCGAGGAGGTAAGTCCGAACCACCGTCATACCTCTCATCTGACATCGCTCTATCCAGAAGACCAGATATCGCCCCGAAGTACGCCCGATCTGGCGCACGCCGCCGAAGTGACAATTCAGCGTCGAGTGAGTGCTCCCAACTGGGAGCAAACAGAGTGGGGCAGGGCCAACTTTGCGGCATTCTACGCGCGCCTTCTGAAAGGCGACATGGCGCACCGCTATCTGATCGAGTTAATTGCAAAGGCCGCGGATGACAACTTGCTCACCTTCTCTGCGGCCGGCGTTGCGGGCGCTTCGCAGAACATCTTTGCCATCGATGGAAACACGGCCGGCACGGCGGCGCTTGCCGAGATGCTTCTGCAATCACAGGGGCCCGAGATGGAACTGCTCCCGGCTCTTCCTTCTGCGTGGCCGCAAGGTTCCATTCGCGGGCTGTGCGCGCGCGGTGGGTACTCCGTGGATATTGAATGGCGCGGTAGTTCTCTGGTATCGGCCCGCATCCACTGCCGGTATTCGGGCCAACTGAAGCTCAGGTATCGCCAAGCTGTGCGAGAGTTCTCGCTGCATGCCGGCCAAGTTCTTCCTATCGACAGTAGCAGTTTCATGGGATCAAGGAGCGAATCATGATACGTCCATCGGTGTTGGGATATGCGCGCATGGGGCTGGCCATCACTCTATCGTTGTTTGTCTTCAGTTGCACCTCAATTAGCCAAACCGGCAATGCGCCTGTGACGTACGACGCAAATACCCGCGTGTTCCGGATGGACGCAGCCGGCGTCACCTATGTCCTGGGCGTCAACGAACATGAGCAAGTCCAGACACTTTACTGGGGCAAGCGCCTCTCTCCCGGCGACGCATTTCCGGCGGCCCGCTCGCCGCGCGGCTATTCCGCCTTCGATCTTCCGATCACGCTTACCCAGCACGAATTCGTAGGGTGGGGCGGCGGTATTGTCCTGGAGCCTGATCTCAAGATCACATTTCCCGATGGGAATCGCGACCTGGCGCTCAAGTACGTTTCGAGCAGTATTAAGGAAAACAAGCTCAACATCGTGATGAAAGATATTTCGCGCGAGGTATATGTCACGCTGCACTACGCAATGGATGCGGAGACCGGCATTGTTCGCCGCTCCGCCGAGATAGAGAATCGGTCGGACGCGGCCTTTACGATCGAACAGGCAGCGGCGGGCACTTACAACCTGCCGCGCGGCACCGATTATCATTTGCACTTCCTGACGGGCCGTTGGGCTGCTGAATGGAGTGTTCAAGACGAGGCCATTCGTGGAGGCAAGATCGTGCTGGAGAGCAGGCGCGGAACTACCGGCTCGCAGAACATCCCGTTCTTCGTCATCGATCGCGACATCTCGAAGGATCAAGAACAGGGGGATGCCTACTTCGGCGCGCTGGCGTGGAGTGGATCGTGGCAGATCAGCATCGAGCAGGATGCGCTTCAGCAGGTGCACATCACCGGCGGGCTGAACGCCTTCGATTTTGGGTATCGCCTCAAGAAAGGCGAAAGGATTGAGACGCCGGAGTTCCTTGCCGGTTTTTCCAGTCAAGGCATTGGAGGCGCATCGCGTCTGATGCATCGTCTTGAGATCGACTCCATTGTTCCGAATGCTCCCAATCCGCGCCTTAGGCCTGTGATTTATAACTCGTGGGAGGCAACCACATTCCATCTCGATGAGGCCGGACAGGTCGCGTTGGCTGAAAAGGCGGCTTCGATCGGTGTCGAACGCTTTGTAATGGACGATGGATGGTTTGGACAGCGGATGAACGACCGTGCAGGGCTCGGCGATTGGTATGTCAACAAAGAGAAGTTTCCGCATGGCTTAAAACCGCTCATCTACAAGGTCCACTCCCTTGGAATGGAGTTTGGCCTTTGGGTGGAACCTGAGATGGTCAATGCGGACAGCGATCTCTATCGCAATCACCCTGACTGGATACTGAACTTCCCGGGACGCCCGCATACGGAAGGCAGAAACCAGATGGTGCTGAACCTTGCACGACCGGACGTGCGCGCCTACGTCATGAGCTTCTTGAACAAATTACTCGCTGAGAATGAAATCGACTTCTTGAAGTGGGACTATAACCGCAACTGGTCAGAACCCGGCTGGTCCGATGTTCCGTTGGAAGATCAGAAAGACGTTTACTATGACTTCACAAAGAACTTCTACAGCATTCTGGAAGAGTTGCGGTCGAAGCATCCCAAGTTGGAGATCGAGAGTTGCTCTGGTGGTGGAAGCCGGGTCGACCTGGGCGTTATGCGATACACCGATCAGGACTGGCCCTCTGACAATACCAACCCTGTGGACCGTCTCGTGATTCAGAATGGGTTCACCTATCCGTACAGCCCTGGGCTCATGGTCGCGTGGGTTACCGATTCATCGAACCTGCCCAATCGCTTGGCCCTTCCGCTTGAATTCCGATTCTTGTCTTCCATGCAGGGCGCACTCGGAGTCGGGGCTAATCTGAACAAATACACGCCGGAAGACTTCGCCGTCGCCAAGCGCCTTATCGCGCAATATAAAACGCTCCGCGAAACGATCCAGAGAGGTTTGCTCTACCGGCTCATTCCACCGGAAGACGGTTCTGAGAGGTCAGCGACCGAGTACGTCTCGCGGGATGGAAAGCAAGTGGTTGTCTTTGCATTTCTCCACTCCAGCATCGAGCGCTATCCGTATCCGACGCTCAAGTTAAGAGGCCTCGATGAAGATGCCGTGTACAAACTCGAGGCATTCGAGGGTAAAGCAACGAATGGCGTGCCAGCCACGGCCAGCGGCTCTTATTGGATGAACCGGGGCCTGGATGTAAATATGAATGGCGATTTTCAAGCCGCGGGTTTCACCCTGACGAAAGTTGCAGCTTTAAAGTAAGTCACAACATTGGGCTCCCGGCGGCGATCCTGCTGGGGGCTTGCACCCGGGGGAAAGCGGCGATCCAAGCTCGCCAAATTGCTTTCCACCAGAACGGCTGGATGTCCGATTGCTACGCAGAACCACAGCCCCGCGCAACGAACCAACGAGTGTATCTTCCGGAAAAGTGGAATTCAAACAGTCATGAATCATTTTCGCAGAGAGTTTCTGAGGATGGCGGGCGGAACGGCAACATCAAGTGCGATTGCCGCTTTCGCAGTCAGCGATGTGAGCGCGCAACGAGCCGAGCCGGCACCCCATAATGCGGCCCATGGCTTCTTTAACGTACGCACCTATGGGGCCGCGGGCGACGGGAAGACAATCGATACCAGGGCGATCAACATTGCGATAGACGAGGCAAGCAGAGCCGGCGGTGGCACGGTCTACTTTCCGGCCGGCACATATGCATCCTTCTCCATTCACCTGAGAAGTAACGTTGTTCTTTACCTGGACCAAGGATGCACGATCCTTGCTGCGGAAACACCCGCAGGCGGAGCAACAAGCGGTGCGTACGACCCTGCTGAATCAAATCAGCCTTGGGAGAAGTATCAGGAGTTTGGGCACAATCATTTTCACAACAGCCTCATTTGGGGCGAGAACATCAGCAACTTCGGCATTATTGGGCCGGGTCTGATCTGGGGAAAGGGGCTCAGCAACGGTCGTCACGATCTGCCGTTGGCGGAAACTCCGGGCGTCGGCAACAAATCGATTGCAATCCGCAACGCTCACAATGGCCTCTTGCGCGACTTTTCCATTCTCAAAGGTGGACACTTCGGCGTTCTTGTAACCGGGGTCGACAATCTGACGATCGACAACCTCAAGATCGACACCGATCGCGACGGCATCGACATTGTCTGCTGCCGCAATGTCAAGGTTTCAAATTGCAGTGTCAACTCGCCTTGGGATGATGCGATCTGTCCCAAGAGCCAGTACATCCTGGGCATTTTGCGTGCAACCGAGAATCTGACAATTACCAACTGCTATGTTACTGGTGGTTACGAGCTGGGATCCATGCTCGACGGAACATGGAAGAGGCTGCCGGAAGATTCAAGACTGCCTCGAACCGGCAGGATCAAGTGCGGAACCGAATCCAATGCAGGGTTCAAGAACATAACCATTTCGAACTGCGTCTTCGATCTCTCCGGAGGATTCGCACTGGAATCCGTTGACGGTGGCCTGTTGGAGGACATCACTTTTACTGGCGTAACCATGCGTGAATGCACGAACACGCCCATCTTCATGCGTCTGGGAGCCAGAATGCGCGCACCCGCCCATTTGCAGATAGGCAGTTTGAAACGCGTAATCATCAGCAATGTGGTTTCATACAAATCGCGGTCCACTTTTGGCGGGGCAGGGCTGATAAGTGGCATTCCCGGTCATCTGATCGAAGACATAACGATCAACCAACTCTACGCGGACCATGCAGGCGGCGGCACAGCAGAGATGGCTGCTATCGTGCCTCCCGAAGAGATCAAGCATTATCCCGAGCCGACAATGTTTGGGAATCTGCCAGCCAGCGGATTCTTCGTGCGCCATTGCAAGAACATTGAGTTCTGTAATGTGGAACTGGCCTGGTCACGACCAGACTTGCGTCCTGCTTTCTGGATGCAGGATGTCGAGGGTGTAGATGTACTGCACTTGAAATTGCCGCGCAACTTTGCGGGGCCCCGCTTTGATCTGCATTCCGTTTCGGACTTCAATCTTGCGGCTACACGGGGGCTGAAGGATTTGCATTTAGATGAAGTGGATTCGAGGACCTTGTAGATAGAACCGCAATCAGAGAGCAAGCTGGTCGGCAGGGCTAAGCTAGAGCCTGAGTGTCGTTCTCCGAATTAGGTTACAGGCGCTTACAGCAGTCCTGCGCGGCAGAGGTGAGTGCGTCTCGCAGCATTGTAGATTTGTGCTTCCTGGGGCGTTGCCGCCAAATCCATTTGATCGGTCAGCAACCCCAAAGAATCCGGCTCGACTTAAGACACTTAACCGCGACTCTATGGGCGCGGGCTCGGATGCGGCGCAACTGAAGTAGATTGCGATTGTAATGGTGACCGGGTCTGGCTGGCGGGACTGATCCCAGCGAGCAGCATCCATGGGGCTCATTTGCGGATGGCGCGCAGTTCTTCTCCGGCCAATTATGTTGGGTAATTGTAGTCCTTAGAGCTCGACTTCGATACCTCGACAAATCCATGCCATGCTAAACGCGAGCGCTGCCAATTGCCATATCCTGTGTACGTTAACGTCGCATAACGCATTTGTTATCTATTAGCTACAAAATCATCGGAAATTCCCTTGACATACGTTTACATATTGTCTAGCATCCGTTGCATCTCTAAGCTCTTACATCCTTAGGCGGCATTTCGAGGGGATCGTCGCGGATGGACCTGACTCTGGCGACTGCGAAGTTGGGCACAGCAGGCTGAAATCTGCTGCGATCTTGCGAGGAGATGCTGAAGATTGGGCTAGAAGACTATTTGAAATCGGAGGACCATCATGGAAAAGCAAGTCGAACAAATGCGGAAATGGATCCGCCTATCGGGGCTTGTGTGTCTCATTGTATTTGTTGTGGGACTACAAACTCTAGTGGCACAGGTTGACCAAGGAGCGGTGACCGGTGTCGTTACGGACACCTCGGGTGCGGCAATCGCGGACGCCCATGTGTCGCTTACCAGCACAGACACTGGCTTTGTCCAGGACCAAAATACAAATGGCTCCGGCATCTATACCTTTTCGCCTGTCAAGATCGGTAACTACACTGTCGCCGCTACCGCAAATGGTTTTGGCACCAGCAGCAAAACAAACGTTGCCGTCCGGATTCAGTCTCGTGTGAGTGTGAATCTGGCGTTGAAGCCCGGTTCAGTCTCTGAATCCGTGACTGTTTCTTCAAGTCTGCCGCTGCTGGAATCACAAACAGGCGCGATCGGACAAGTGATGGAAACCCAACAGATCAACAACACGCCGCTGAATGGCCGGAACTGGGTGTATATTGCTCAGCTTACTGCCGGAACCGTAAGTTCGATGGGAGGGACTCGCGGCGCAGGTTCGGGCGACTTTCTTGCCAATGGTCAACGCGCAACCCAGAATAACTTTATTTTGGACGGCGTAGACAACAATACCAACTTAGTTGACTTCCTGAATGGATCCAGCTACGTTCAGCGCCCTCCACCCGACGCACTTGCCGAGTTCAACCTCCAGACCAACAACTATAGCGCCGAATTCGGCCACTCCGCCGGCGCCGTCATGAACGCGAGCATCAAGTCCGGGACAAACAACATTCACGGCAATGTTTGGGAGTATTTCCGCAGCGACAAGATGAACGCACAAAACTGGAATGCACTAACGGTTCCGGAATACCACGAGAATCAGTTCGGCGCCACGCTTGGCTTCCCGATCCTCAAAGGCAAGCTCTTCTATTTCGGCGATATGGAACTGGACCGGATCATAAACGCTTCTCCGGGAACCTATACCGTGCCCACTGCGAATATGCGCAAGGGCGACTTTTCAGAATTGCTCAACACCTCGCTCACCGGGCAGAGCAAGCCGATCACGTTGTATCAGCCGGGAAGCGGCGGATCGACCCTGCTTACCTGCAATGGTCAGCAGAATGTTTACTGCCCCGGCCAGCTCAATGCGGTAGCAAAGAACATCCTCAGTTTGTATCCTGCTCCAGACGCGAACAATGGAGACACATATAACAACTATGTCATCAACGTGACCAAGCAGGACTACGTGATCCGCTGGGATCAGAGACTGGATTTCAACATCACCGCCAAGGACCAGGCATACGGCCGCTTCAGCTATGTCCACGAAATCAAGAAGAACGCATTGCCGCTGGGAGCCGCTCTCGATGGAAGCCCGTATGGTGGAGAGTATGACACGAACCTTGCCGAAAATGGAATGTTAAGCGAAACACACATTTTCAGCCCAACGACTGTCAACGAATTTCGCTTCGGGTACAACTGGGGATTCTTTGCTTACTTGCAACCCAATGCAAGCAACCCTACTGCTGCAAGTGCGCTGGGTCTGGGAAATGTACCTCAGCCTGGCCCAGGCCTTGATGGGCTCCCTCTTGGGAGTATCAGCAATCTGACGTCGTGGGGTTCAACGGGAACCTCCAATGAGTCGCAGAACGTTGCTCAACTCACTGACAATGTCACTAAGACGATCGGCAATCACTCTCTGAAACTGGGCGCGGCGTTCGAAGATATCCGCTTCTATTACACCTATGCGGCGAATCCACGCGGCAGTTATACATTTAACGGTCAATACACGGGTCTCCCAGGAACCAGCTTCACAGGTTACGGAGCTGCCGATTTCCTCGCCGACAAGATGCAGAACTATGCCGAGACAAATGCCCCGGGGGTTCACGACGGGCAGTGGTATGACTCCGCTTATGCGCAGGACGACTGGCGTGTCGGTCGCCGCCTGACACTGAACCTCGGCGTGCGCTATGACTGGTATCAGCCGTATGCGGAATCGCGCGACAAACAGGCAAACTTCATTGTCACCAGCTCGGCCATGGGAAAGGGGAGCGGCATCTATCAGCTTCCCAACGCTGCGCAGCAGAAATACCCACTCGCCCCATCGTTCCTGGCTGTGCTTGCCAAGGACAACGTCTCGGTGCAATACGTCGGCAACAACCGGTTGGTGTCCACACAATCTACTAACTTTGCCCCGAGGATTGGTTTTGCCTATATGCTTGATCCAAGTACCGTAATTCGCGGTGGCTTTGGCATCTTCTACGGCGGCCTCGAGAGCAACGGCAATTCCAATCTTGGAGCCAACTATCCCTTCAGCCTTACTGCCAATTCCGTGACTCAAACCTGCGCACTTGGAAGCTGTCCTGCCCTTTCTTACACTTTGGAAAGCGGACTGCCTCCACTTACGACGACAAGCGCACCTTCGCAGCCTGGTTTCCACTCTACGGACGTCAACATCAAAACGCCCTATACCGAAAACTACAGCATCTCTGTACAGCGCATCCTCGGGGGAAGCATAGCGGCCTCGGTCGCCTACGTCGGGAATGAGTCTCGCCACCTCTCGACCTACTGGGCACCGAATGCTTCACAGGCGCTGTTGAGAAATGGAACGAGCACACTTGCCTATGAGGCATTTCCCGACTTGGGCGGAACGGGCCAGACTCAGTTTTCCGGCATCAGTTCCTACAACTCGTTGCAGGCAAAGATGGAGAAGAGATGGTCGAATGGTCTCTATTTCCTGACAGCCTATACCTGGTCGCATACGCTCGATGACTCCAGCTCTTCTGGCGGACTCAACACTGCAGTCGGTGATCGTTCTTACTACCTGCTTGGAATTCCTGCCGAGTACACAAACTCGCCTTACGACATTCGGCAACGCTACACATTCAACGGCAACTATCAGCTCCCTTTCGGCCGTGGACGCAAGTTCTTGAACAGTTCGAAGGTCTTGGACACACTAATTGGCGGATGGTCAACAAGCGCTGTCTTCGCGACCCAAACCGGTACCCCATTCTCAGTCAGCAGTCAGCTTTCAACAGCCGCAGGCGGAAGCGCTCGGGCTATTAAGATTGGCAATCCATTTGCAGCGGGTGGCAGCGGTGCCAACTGCGCAACCAGCACGCGTAACCGCACCCACTGGTACAATCCTTGTGCGTTTTCCGACCCACAGCCGGGCAATCTCATCTGCCCGGTCGGCAGCCCTGTCGGCACAGTGGTTAGTGGCGTGGCATGCCAGTATGCTGCTCCAGTCACTGACCGCGCTACGGCGCTTGCTTTACTTGGAGGCAAGTCACTTAATGTCGCGGGTCCTGGCTATTGGCGCACTGACATGTCGCTGTTCAAGAACTTCACAACCTTCCGAGAGCAATACCTACAGTTCCGCGTGGATGGCTTTAACGTCTTCAATCACCCAACGTGGGGCAATCCTTCCACATCCAACACAAGTCCGACAGGTGGCCTGATCACTGGAGCCAAGAGCTTCCAATCAAATACGCCTGACGCACGCTTCCTGCAACTCTCAGGGAAGTACTTCTTTTAACTGAGATTTTGCGTCTACCCTGCGAGGGCGATCTAATCGCCCTCGCTTCGTCTTAGGGGATTTTCGATCAACGCAATAAGTATTCATCCTCCTTCTCGAAGAGTTGCGATTCGACGTTGACATAGTTTGCATGCATACTTGCTTGAAATTGCACTATGAAGACGATACCGGCTCAATGACATCATGTTATTCATCTTCCTCAAAGGGCCGTAAGCCGCTGTAAAATCTACCTAACTGAGATTTGGATTATGAGCGCATCAACATGAAACCTCCCAGCATTCAAGACATTGCTCAATCACTGAGCCTATCGATTGGTACCGTAGATCGTGCCTTGCATGGACGGTCCGGTATCAACCCTACGACAAGAGCCCGCGTCCTGAAGAAGGTCGAGCAGGTCGGTTATCGACCAAATGTTGCCGCACGTTCACTCAAGCTGAACCGCAGGGTGCGAATCGCTGTCTATCTTCCGCGCGATATCGCCTCGTTCTACGATCCACTACGAGCCGGAATAACCTCAGCCGCGTCCGCTTCCATCGGCCTAAATATCGATCTTGTCTTCCGCAGTTTCCCGCGCCTGGATGAAGGAGATCTGGATCTCCTCACAAACGATGCCAATGAGAAGTTCGACGGCATTCTTGTAGCGCCTGGCAACCCGAGTCACATTACACCCGCGCTTCAAACCCTGGCGCGCCAAGGTACGCCGATTATTTGCGTCTCAACCGACGCTCCCAAAAGCGGGCGCCTTGCTTGCGTCGAAGTGGAGGCCCACACCAGCGGTGCCATAGCTGCAGAACTCTTCTCCCGCGTCATCCACACTCCTGGGCAGCTTGCGATCTTCATCGGTGACTTGACCACGGTGGACCATGTCGAAAAGCTTCGCGGCTTCGCTGCCAACCTTGCCGTGTTTGCTCCGCATCTCTCGCTCCTTCGGGCCATCGAATCACACGACCAGCCCGAACTAGCCTATCAACAGGCGGTCGCCCTGCTCTCTAGTGAGCCATTTCCCCTGGGGATCTATATCGGCACTGCCAACAGCATCCCTGTTCTCCGTGCAATCGAGGAAAAGGGCCTCTTCGGCCGGATTCAGGTGATCACGACTCACCTCTTTCCGGAGCTTGCGCCCTACATCGAAACCGGAAAGGTGCTTGCGACTATTTTTCAGGGGCCGTTCACGCAAGGTAAGGCAGCGCTTGAACTTCTGCTTCATTACCTTATCAATGGAGTGTTGCCGGCACCGGTTCGACGCCTTGCTCCCCATATCATCCTGCGCAGCAACCTTGCTCTTTTTATGACCAGTAAGGTCAATGCTCCAGAGGCCGCGGTTCGCCATGATTCTATTCACGGCGGCGATAGTCCGCTTTTTTGACTTCGGAGGAACTTGCCATTGATTCTCTATCGACGATGGTCCGCTCTCGCCTCTGCCAGAACCTGTAGCTTGTGATTCCATTCCGAATCCAACATCGTGTCCCGTTCGCGAATCGGGAGCGACGTCAGACCGCCGGAATTCCGAAGAAGGTGCGCGAATCGTTGCCAGTGCCCATTTCAATTGGCGGCCGCCACTTCCAGTGACATTTCATGAAAAGGAATTCGATTGACGAACTTCACAATGGCCGTAGTTTCCAGGTGCTCACAAGTTATAGGCCGCGTCTGTCTTGTACTCATATTGGTTCATCCGATTGTGCAGGGTCAGTCCTCGCACCATCTCGCTGGCGCGCCCGAGCCGCCGGCGCTGCTGCTCGGCGCGGCCTGGTATCCGGAGCAATGGCCGGAGTCGCGCTGGAACGCGGACCTGGACCTCATGCAGAAGGCCCACATGCATCTGCTGCGCTTGGGCGAATTTGCATGGAGCAGCTTGGAGCCGCAAGAAGGGAAATACGATCTTGACTGGATGGAACGAGCTGTCAATCTTGCGGGAAAACATGGCATCTACGTTGTAATCGGTACGCCTACCTGCGCACCGCCTGCTTGGCTCACCCAGAAGTACCCCGAGACGCTACGCATTTCTGAAGCCGGCCAAGTGGCTGCTCACGGAGAACGTGGACAATTCAACTTTGCGAATGAAAAGTACCGGGAGCTGGCGCGGAAGATCGATGAGCAACTGGCGCGCCGCTTTGGGCACAATCCTTATGTAATTGCATGGCAGATTGACAACGAATACTCTTTTGTTTCCTTCGATCCAAAGACACGGGTTCAATATCAGGATTGGCTCGAAGCGCGTTACAGAACACTCGACAACCTGAATCGCGCGTGGACTACCGCATACTGGAGCCAGACCTATTCTTCATGGGACCAAATTCCCATCGAAACTGCCAACGGCAACCCTGGCTTGATGCTCGACTGGAAACGGTTCGTGAGCGATACGTGGCGCAGTTATCAGCGGAATCAGATCGATGCCATTCACCGCTATGCCGATCCAGGGCAGCACATTACCAATAACATGATGGGCTGGTTTGATGGCTTTGACGATTCCGTTGTGGCCAGGGACCTTGATTTCGCGGCATGGGATGATCCGATCAGTCAGGGGCATCTTGACCCAATTCGGAACGGCGCGACACACGATCTGACACGCGGCTTCAAGAATCGGAATTTCTGGGTGATGGAGACGACCGCCGGGCCTACAACCTGGAATAACGGTGGCACCATCGTAGATAAGGGGGAGATGCGCGCAACGATCTGGCACGACATTGGTCACGGTGCAGACGCTGTGAGCTACTGGCAATGGCGAGATGGCCTGAACGGACAGGAGCAGAATCACGGCGCAATCGTGGATGTGGACGGCGAGCCCGATCCCATCTATGCAGAGATAGCGCAGACAGGCCTGGAAATGGAGAAGGCCGGACCGGTGTTACAGGGTACGACGTTGGAGTCAAGGGTCGCTATCCTTCATTCTTACGATAGCCGCTGGACATTGAATTGGCAGCGAATGAGCAACGGCTATGACGTGATTGATGAATTATTGAGTTATTACAAGCCACTACACGAATTGGGAAACACAATCGATATTCTTCCGCCGGAGAGCGATCTTTCAAAATACAAATTGGTCGTTGCTCCCGCGCTCAATGTGATTTCACAAACCGATGCGGACCATCTTATCCAATATGTAAAGCAGGGTGGGAATCTGGTACTTGGTATCCGTTCCGGCATGAAAGATAGCACTAACGCGCGCTGGCCTGAACGCCAGCCTGGTCCGCTGGCAAACATTCTTGGTGGCCACGTCGAGCAATTCTTCGGCCTCAAGAACCCGGTATCCGTTTCGGGCGTCTGGGGTACAAGCAATGCATCTATCTTTGAAGAGCAACTGACAGTCGCAGCTTCGGACGTGACTGTGTTGATGCGGTATGGCACAAGCAACGGCTGGCTGGATCACCAGCCCGCTGCAATTACTCGCAAGGTTGGGAGGGGCACGATCACCTATATCGGAGTGTGCATGGACGCGACTGGAATGAAGCGAGCCGCACAGTGGATGCTCGCAACGAGCGGGGTGAAGCCGGACCTGCCGCCAGTACCGGATGGGGTAGAGGTCTACCGACGGGCCGGGATGGGGAGAGAGGTATTCATTGTCGAGAATTTCTCGCATCGGACGCAAACCATACTGCTGCCCAAGGTAATGAAAGACGTTTTCGCTGGGGGCGTGGTGCGATCAGTAAGATTACCTGTTTATGGAGTGGTTGTTCTTACCGATCGGAAATAACAATGCCCGCCCCGGACGCGAGCAGAGGTGTGCATGAAGCGAAAATGCACCGGCTCTCGCTTCGCGGCGGGCAAATCCTTCACCTTCGCCCTCGCAGTTTTCTTGGCTCAACGAGTAACTCATGACTGGTTTGTCAGCCTTCCGCTTGAAAATGCCGCGGAACAACACGAGCCCGTCGTTTGCACTGCAGTGTGCACTACTGCATTTTCGATTTAAGTGTATACATATCCGCATGAGGCGAAGAAGTTTGAACACTCGCCCGGCGTAACGGTATTGAGCAGGTCGCCGATTTCCTTCCATAGTGCGTCGATGGATCGTTTGGCTGCATTGCGGAGCGGTGCTTTAAGTTTGGAAAAGAACTTTTCGATCGGGTTGAAGTCGGGAGAGTAGGGCGGCAGATAGAGCAACGTTGCGCCTGTCGCGCGGATCGCTTCCTCAGCACCTGACACCTTGTGGCTGCTGAGGTTGTCGAGGATGACGATGTCTCCCGGCTGCAATGTTGGACACAGGAATTCGCGCACGTAAGCGAGAAACATCTCCCGTTGATCGGTCCGTCGGTGACCATTGGCGCGGTCAATCTTCGGCGGCGCAGAGCACCCACAAAGGTAGTCATTACCTCGATATTGCCCTTATTCAAAATCGTCAGTTCAAATGTGGCGAGTATAACGCCAATGAACGAATCGAAAAGGAAGCCGAGGTCTTCGCGCTGAATTCATTTATCCCGAGCCAGAATTCTTAACCTGTACACAATTGTTGGGTCTAGCGCGGGATCGAACCTGCAAGTCACGGAATCTCCGACGAAGCAACGCACGAAGCTCTCAAACAGGCGATAGCGGCTGGCCGGGGTGGGGTTTGGTTGATGTTGACCGACGAGCAGTAGCAACATTGAAACTGTCTGGCAACAAGATCCAATGACAAAAAATGGCCAGACAAACTAACCACTGACCGGATTAATAAAATGTACGGCCGCTGTCGATAACAATGAACTGGGTGAAATATGGGAAAGACGACAATTGCATGGACAACATACACGTTCAATCCCTGGTGGGGTTGTACACGCGCCTCGACCGGGTGCGACAACTGTTATGCCGAATCCTGGGATGCGAAATGGGGTGGCGAACACTGGGGCAAAGGGAAGCCCCGTCGGACATTTGGCTCGAAACACTTCGCATTCAGGCCGGGCAGAAACGCTACGTCCTCTTCAGATGGCCAAAGGAACGGAAGCAAATCAGCCGCAGTCTCTGCTTTGGGAAGGGTCTGCGCTTTCTGGGCGACGGCGATTCGATACCGTTTCCTCCGTCATGTGACGAAAGTGGGATCAGGCATTTCTACCTCAATCCGCAGCCAGCAGTTGCCCCGGCACCGCATTGGCTGATCGATCTAATCTTCAAACCAGAAAGCGATGTTGATTCCTCGCAATCACTACCTTCCGACGGCACCGGGCTGGGACGGTTGCCTCATCCTTTCGAGGTGAACCACGAGCATTGCTACGAAAACGTGCTTGGAGCGAGGAACGGGGCGAAAGCTCAGATGTAGCCTTCTCCGCGTGGTTGGACGCGGGGTGCGGCACACGCGACCGAGGCTGCCACGCGTCAGTGTACATTGCTGTCGTAACCTGCCGAGTACTCAATAAGATGCGCCGGCGAGGTTTGGGCTGATGCTTGCGCCCCGTCCAACGTGAAAATAAAGCTCAAAATGCACTAATTATGATGCAACTCCGGTCCGGTTTTTGGTCCGCCCCCCAATTGAGCTCAATTTTCGCCGATTTACCACGATTGAGGGCGAAAAAGCCACACTTGGGACAGACGTGGAAATCACGCTAAGTTTCAGAAGCTATTGAATTTAATGGAAAAGTTTGGAGGCGCGGGCCGGGATCGAACCGGCGCATAAAGGTTTTGCAGACCTAACATGAATGGCACCTAACGCCTTTTGTTTGTTGCTGATAGTTCTGCGATGCCTCATCTCAGTCCGCTTTTGGTCCGCCCCGGTTTGGGTGTCGGATGAAGGCGCCTTCCTCTCGATGCTCTGGTCTCTGCGAAAACCTCGCCAACAATACAGGCTTGGAGGACCTCGCTGACACCACTACACCTTCTTGGCGGTCTTCATGTAATCATGAAAACATGCGAGCATAAAGTCACTGACCGTCGGAAAGTCGAGCTGGATGGCCGCCAACTTAGCCGCCTTGACGTCGCTCGCCGGCCACCGTACCTGGAGTGGCACCACCTTCGCCTTCGATGCCGGTTTGCCCCGCTTCGGCTCGACCGGTGCAGTGGGTACCTGCGCCGCCTTGGGTTCAGGCACCGGTCCGTTCATGATGTCTCGGTCTAGTGCAGTTGCCTTGGCCATATGGCGCTACCCCCTGCGTGTTTCCATGGTCTCATGCAGGCATGATTTCACGTTGGTCCACAAGGCCGCCATCTCCTTTGCAGCAGTTCCCCACGGCTCCGCCTCGGTAATGGTCTGGCCTTTGGGGTACGGTGACTTTTACGCGGTGCGGTCGCCAACGAAGGTCTCGGCAACCTGACCATGCTTCGACAACACGGCTGCCATTCCCTCGCAAAGCCACTCTTGGCCACGCACGGAAATCTTCTTATTGTCAAAAACTCCTTCATTCGCATCATGGGTCTTGGTACCCGTTAATCGTGACCTGCGACTTTAGTACCATTGACGCTCGCCAAACTCTGCCACATCCTAAACCTAACTCTTCTGGGCATAGGAATTCCAAAACCGTCGGATTCGCATTATTGATCCGACGATCTTCTTGTGAAGGCGTGGCTTTCTCAGGCGGCGGTGTGTCAGCTTGCGTCAGACAGCCGAATAGCCGCCCGCACACCGCATAGATTGGAAGCGTATAGGGCCCCGGATACGAATGAGAGATAGGTAATGAAGCTCACGGTGGCTTTATGGGGAGCGCATGGCAAGAAGCGATCGG
>OBLW0100000844.1_pt1 | contig 26514 bp, 19 predicted proteins | sample 1520161 | NCBI WGS metagenome assembly OBLW01 (sample SAMEA3539309, study PRJEB22396) | soil metagenome | biome: tundra; feature: field; material: soil | place: USA | collected 2010-05 | depth 0.15 m | reverse complement strand
TTCGACGGCATGCTCTACATCATGAGCATGCTGCACTGCAGCGGCAACTTCCGCATCATCGAGCCGGCGACGCAGAACTCCTCCAAACCACGCAGGCACTGAGCGACACGCGCGGTGGATGCCTAGCCCGGGTTTGCCAGAAAGACTGCGAGCGCCAGGACGCCAAGTTGCCGCCAATCCCCGGGCAGGGCCTCCGGCTGAAAATAATAGCAGAGCGGAGACTCAGAGGATAACGTCTTGTCACGCTGCACCTACCGATAACCCGAAATAACGCGGTCGCCAAACCGATCGCGATCCGCCTTCAGCGGGCCACATTCCGAGCAGGCGACGCCGCGGCCGAAACTGTAAAGCAGATGCACCTCCGGCCCGCTATCTGGCTTTCTTCAGTTCCTCGTCGATGACCTTCCGCATCGCCGGCAGGTCCAGCGCGCCGTTGTATTTTCGACCGTTGAGGAATACCGAGGGGGTGCCCTCCACGCCCGCGCGGTCGCCGTCCTCCATGTCTCGCGCGATGGTGGCCTTAGTTTTCGCGGAATCAAGGTCTGCCTCGAAACGCTGCATATCGAGGCCGGCAGTTCGGGCCAGGGCCAGGATCACGGGACGGGACAACTCGCGGCGGTGAGCAAAGAGGGCATCATGCACTGGCCAGAATCTTCCCTGCTGATGGGCCGCGATGGCGGCGGCAGCGGCCAAAGCAGCCTGTGAGTGCATATCCAAGGGAAACTGCTTGAAGATTAGCTTGATCGTCCCCGGATATGCTTCCAGTAACGCATTCAGTTTGGCCACTGCGATCCAACAATAGGGACATTGAAAATCGGAAAACTCCACCAGGGTCAGCACCGCGCTCTCGGGACCGCGGACAGGCGACCCGGCGGTGGGAATGGTCACTGGGTCATCCAGAAGCTTGGGAGGCTGCGGCCCCCGGGCCCATTTCGATACCTTCGCGGCTTCGATGGCCTCGTTCTCGTCCTTGCCCGCGCGAATTGCATCCCCCATCGTAGCGGCCAGACCCTTGCTCCACGCGCAGTTCGGGTCCTTGATGCGGCACTCGGCCACCTTCATGCCGCATCCGCAGGCGCAGTCGTGGTTGCGGAGTAGGCGCAGCAGCGCGCGGGTCTTCACCGGCGACATGCCGGAGAAGTCCACCCCCGGCAGGTTGACCACGGTCCTCCAATCCTGTTGAGCGAGCAGCATCGCGGCTCCTAAAACGCAGCAAACGGCGATACTGGTTCCCCTCGCGGGCAGGTGCATAAAGAACATTGTAGCGATCAATCACGCATGGCTTGCCCTCAGCGCCGCCCGGGAATCTTCCAGGTTCCTACTTTCGACTGGGGCCGTCGTCAACTAAGCCGAGTTGGCGGCAACTCACATCTTCGCCGCAAACTGCACGGCGAAGATGGGGTTTCAGCATTTTGTGGGAGATACCCACAGCCCGGACCATTCGCCCCTCGTCTTAGGGCGTTTGCTTCTTCTTCAGAATGAGGACCGTGCCAAGTTGGTTGAGGGCCGCCTCGCTCACTTTTCCTGCGGCGTCCCGTTTGAACTCGATGGTGATGCCGGGAATGTCGGCGAGCTGGAAGGTAGTGCCGCGCTTAGGATTCAGTTTGTAATCGGGTTGTCCGGGAACGCTGACGATGAGGGAGTTCTCACCGCGGAGCGAGACTTTCAGCGGCACCGGAGATCCCTGAATCTCATAGTCGCCGGCGAACGCCTCGATGAAGCTGCGCTGGGTGAGCTGCCGGTCGGGCACGCGGATAAAGACGATGTCCTTCACGTCGGGTTGCAGCGGCATGGAGAGACTGGAGATGTCTCCGTCCATGTCGGTGAGGAAGACGACTTTCATCTTTTCAAGATTATCGAGCGGGTCAGCCGGCACCTGGAACACATCATAGTGATAGTGCTCCAGCGAGCGAGTCACCTTGTTGAGTGTCACCTTGAATTTGTCGCCGTCGGGTGCAATGGAAACAGTCCCATAGCCGGGGTTGGAGTAATCGCCGGCATAATCCTTCAAATCGTGAGACGGATGGGTTCCCAGTTTTCGTGGTGTGTAGCCCTTGTCTTTCGCCTCCTGCTCGGATTTCTTTCCTCCCGTTTCAGCGGCCAGCCCACGCTGGTTCCATGGAATCTGATCGAGGCCGAGCAGCCGGTCGAAGACGTTGTTGGCGACGATTCCGGGCAGCGGGTTCCCGTCCAGATTGGTCAGGACGACAATGCCAATTTGGTCGGACGGAAGAAACGCCAGCTCCGCGCTGAAGCCGTCGATGTTCCCGCCATGCTCCACCTCCTTGTGCCCGCGGTAAGAAGAAAGGAAGAAACCCATTCCATAACTGGCTTCACCGAGTTCTTTATAGGCAGGCGCACCTTGAATGACCATTTGCGGATTTTGCATCTGCACAGAGTTGTTTTCGGAAAGCAGTTGTTTGCCCGCGACCTTGCCGTGGTTCATGTGGAAGAGCAGATACTTGCTCATATCCTCGACGTTCGAGTTGATTTCGCCGGCCGGACCCATGGCGCAGCGGTTCGGGCATTGTGCGTCGAAGGGGATGCGTCTCAATTCGGCCTTCAAGTCACTGCCCTTGCGATAAGGCTGGGCAAAGTCGGCGCTGTTCTGGGTGTCCAGTTCCGAAAAATTCGTGGCGGTCATTTCCAGCGGCTTGAAGATGCGCTGCGTGATCGCATCCTCCCAACTGGTGCCGTTCAACTGGCCGGCAATATAGCCCGCCGTCATAAACATCAGGTTGTTGTACTGGAATGTCGTGCGCAGGGGCTTGCTGGGCTCCAGATACTGCAAGCGGCGCAACAGATCCTCGCGCGGGAAGTCCGACGTGTACCAGATAAAATCATGACGCGGAAGACCGGAGCGATGCGTAATCAGATCCCGGATGGTCATCTGCTCGGTGAGCACCGGTTCGTACAGCTTGAAGGTGGGCAGATAATCGCGGACCGGCTTGTCCCAGTCGACTTTGCCTTCGTCCATCTCCATGCCCAATGTTGTCACGGTGAAGGACTTGGTGATCGAGCCGATCGCGAAGAGAGTATTCGGCGTGGCCGGCAACTGTTTCTCCAGATCGCGGTAGCCGTAGCCCTTTTTGAGAACTACTTTGTCGCCCTGCACGACTGCGATAGCCAGTCCCGGCACCTTCCAATCCTTCATGGCCTGCGTGATGAAGTCGTCCAGTCCGTCCAGACCGGCCTTTATTGGTTGTGCCGGTGCGGCATTGGCTGCGGATTGCGCGGGCGCACGCTTGAAATTGAGTTCTAGCGATTGGCCCTGCGACCAGGTGCCTGCGATTTCCGTTGCTTCTTTGTTAACGTTGCCTTCGTAAGTCCCATGAACGGCATCGACGGTCAGGCTTAGCTTGGAATCCTTGAGCGAGATTGCGCTCACTGGGATGCCGTTGGCGCCCTGATCGACGCTGTCCAATGTCGCCGTGAGGATTCCGCCCTTGCCTGCGACTATGTGCAGGACCAAGTGAAGTTGGGGCCCCCCGGCAGTCAGCGTTCCCACCCAATCACCGGCAATCTGCGATTGCGCAAGGCACACCGGCGAGAGAGCCAATGCGGAAAGCACAATCGGGGTGAGTTTTCTCAGGATACTGATCTTCATCGGATCTCCTTATCTGCATGGGGGACAGTCACGGACTCCTCCGCGTTGTTCCAGTCGTTGGTCAAAAACACGAGAACAGACTGAGGCCGCAGTTCCCGCTCGCCGCTAGATCGTACGCACTCTACGGCTGAATGGTTCCGTCTTTCATGATATGGACGCGGCGAGTCGGCGATCCCCATACTGCACCCTCGCAGGTCCAAGCGTGCTCCAGGTCCTGCACTCGATCCCGATTAGGTCTCCCCTCAGCACGAACTGGAACATCGTGGCGCTGTCATGTTGATACATGTCCATGGGCGTTTACGGCTCACCAGTGTCTGCTTTCTCGGCCGGCGCAGGTGCGGGCGTGCTGTCCCCACCGTGCATAAACAGCGTCAACTTTGCCGAACCCCACTAGACTCAGGCGCATGGTCGTCTCCGCGTTTAATGGCGTCTACGATCATCCGGGTGACGCAATCCTCGCCGAATTCCGAACTGATCAGCATGTGATACAGGTGCGGATCGTTCCAATTGCACCCGAAATACATCCGGATGTAGTCGGCGCGCTGCCGATCGGTCATTCGGATCAGACGGTCGATGTCCGCGGCAGCCGCCACCCGTTTCTGGACACGGCGATTCGATCCCGGCACGGAGTAAATGAAAACATGAAGGACGTCCTTCATGTCTTGCAGCACGCATTGGCCTCCCCGGCCGACGATCACACAATTTCCCCTCGAATACGCTTCGGCGATGAGGTCCCGGCCGCGCGCAGCCATGGCTTCCGCATCGAAGACTTCTAGGCCAGTGACCGTCGCGACTCCCTCGAATGCCCCGTGCCAAAGGCCGCTCCGGCTGGCGCGGTGCGCGGAAAGGTCCAACATCATGCAAGCGGAAAAGCGGATCGATCGGAAATTCGAAGTAGCTGGAACAGAGCGCGCAGCAATCGTGTACTTATCCACACCATCATGCCGCGGTGTCAACATGGATTCCCACCCGACCAACGATTCTATGTCCTTATTCCTTAGCCAGTTGTTTGAATCCTAGGGTCGAGCCCGCGAAGCACGGATGCTACTGTTTGGACGGCGGGAACCGGACTGCGGTCTGCCCCCCCAAAAAACCTCGCCTCACGATGCAGGCCCGGCTTTTCTACTGATGAACCATGTGCTTCCCGGAAGATCCTTCGATGCCGCCATCGGTCGACTGGTGGCTGGTGCGCAACAACGCGACGTTTGCCAGGGAGGGCCGGTGTCTGCTATTCGCCTGCCACTCCCAATCGCTTAGAGACTGTCACGCTTGCCGCACGATTGCCTGGTGCAAATACTATGACCATTCAGGAGTGCGCCAGCACGATCGGCTGGCGCTCGCAAGATGGGACGACGACGGAGGGCAACCGTGCCCGCTATTGTGAGATAGAGATTAGGTTCGCCCTTCCTACTGCTCGCCCTTGCGGTAAGTGTGACTTTGGCCACAGTACCCCCTGCCGCATTACACCCTTGTGGACGAAGAAACCGGTGATATACTTCCAATAACTTGTTTCTCCTGGGGGGGCCTGTGTCAGCCGGACTGGACAATCTCAAGCACGTCGTTGTACTCATGATGGAGAACCGCTCCTTTGATCATATGTTGGGGGCTCTCCACGCCGAAGATGCCCGAATCAACGGCCTCGCCGGCAATGAGACCAATCCGGACACGACCAACGAACCGGCCCAAGTCGCGCCGCAGGCCGAGTTCCAGAGCCAGCTCGATCCCGACCCCGACCATTCCTTCCCCGCGGTGCAGAAGCAACTGTTTTTCGGCACTCCGGGGCCGCCGGCGGTTGCCGCAATGCAGGGCTTCGTGCAGAGCTACTGGGACCAGCAGCACAACGTCGCGCACTCCCATAAGATCATGTACTACTTTGCGCCCGGCAAGCTTCCCGTGCTGCACACGCTGGCGCAAAGCTACGCCGTGTTCAATGGCTGGTTCTCTTCCATCCCGGGTCCCACGGTCTGCAACCGCGCCTTCGCTCATTACGGAACTTCGTTCGGTCAGGTGAACCTGGATATTTTCTACGTTAAGGACGCCTCCGAGAGCATCTACGAGCGGATGCTCGCGGCCGGACGCACCACCAAGCTCTATTATTTCGATCCGTCAAGTTCCACGCAGGAAGTGGTCAATCTGCTAAAAAACCAGCCGCAGATCTTTGGCACCTACCAGCAGTTCCTGGATGACTGCAAGAATAACGCGCTGCCCGACTATAGTTTCGTCGAGCCCAACTACAGCGATCACCCCGGAGACGACGGCGGAGAATTGCTGGCGTCGGACCAGCATCCGGATCACGACGTGCAAGCGGGCGAAGTCTTCATCGCGTCGATCTACGACGCCATCCGCCAAAATCCGGATCTCTGGCAAAGCACCGCGCTGCTGATCACCTACGATGAGCACGGCGGGATTTACGATCACGTGCCGCCGCCGGCCTGCATCCCGGATGGATTCCATGCTCCGCTCGCGGACACTAACAACATGCCGTTCGCCTTCGACCGGCTGGGCGTGCGCGTGCCCTCGATTCTCGTTTCGCCCTGGATTGCCAAAGGAACCGTGGTGCCAGGCCCGGAAGATCCGGCAAACGGGCGCGTGTTCGAGCACGCTTCCATTCCCGCGACCATTACGCAGCACTTCATCGGCAATTACGACAACCGCACCCCGCGCGAGAAGGCCGCGCAAACCTTTCTCGACTTGCTGACCGATGAAATGCGGCCCGATTCAGACTGCCCGACCATCGAGTTCGAATAGGAGATACCTAGATGGCACAGCCGCCAGTGATCCGCGTTCCGAAACCGGCACGCAGTTCTTACCAGCCGAACCGGCCGCTCTCGAAGAGTTCCTTGCTGCAGAGCCAGGTGAAGCATTTTCGCGACTTGGAGAAGGATCTCCCGCCCGAGCGGCAGACCGGCATCCCCATTGACTCGATCACCACAGAGGGCCAGGCGGCCGAGTACATCCGGCGCATGACCGTGCAGTTCCATCGGCCTCCCGGAGGAGTGTAGAGATGCGAAAGACCGGCATCCCCGTTTTCGTTGCCTGCCTCGCACTCTCGGCTGGCGCTTACGCGCAGGAGACCCAGTTGGGCTCCGATTTCCGCCGTGAGGGCGCGGCGCTCGAGCAGGATTGCTCGAGCTTCAACTTCAAATCATTGGGCAGTTGCGCCTACACCCTGTTTACGGACCACCCCATGCACATCGCCGCCGGCAGCATCGCTGCGCAGGACGGCTTCGGTCTTGGGCCGGCGTTCGTGGCGCATTGGACGCCCAACGAATCCTGGCGTCTGAGTTGGGATGTGGATGCGATCGTCTCCACCAACGCATCCTGGCGCGCGGGCGCGTACATGACGGCGATTTGGGATCGCCACAGCCGCATCGTGGTCAAACCGGGCGGAACCGGCGCGGGCGCGCCCAACCTCACGGTCCGCGAGGATCCGGTATTTCACTTACTGGTGCAGAACATTTCCCTGAAAACGCTGGACTATTTCGGTATGGGTCCTGACACCGGCGATACGGCTCGCTCCTACTTCGGAATGCGCGAAACCATCGCCGGAGTGGACGCGACTTGGCCCATTCTGCAGCAGTGGCACATATCGCTTTACGCGGAGGCCAATGGCCGCTTCGTCGACATTCGCCCGAGCACCGGGCAGTCCAGCCCGTCCATCGAGCAACTATACTCGCCGGCCACGGCGCCCGGGTTGGGTAGCCAACCGGCGTTTGCGCAGTTCGGTGAAGGAGTGCACATCGCTCCGTCTTTCGCCGGCGGCCACGTCCGGCTGAATTATTCCGTGATGTTCAAAGAATACGAGGCGCCAGGCGATTCCACGTATTCGTTCGAACGCTGGACTACCGATCTGTCCCACCAGTTCCCGATCTACCGGCGGACCCGTGCGCTGGCGCGGAACGGCTTCAACGGGCCCGACGACTGCTCGGTGAGCGCAGGCGAGCATACCTGCCCCGCCGTGACCCGTAACCTGGAGGGCAGTTTCACAGCGCGGTTCCTGATGAACCAGTCGATCACGCCGGCGGGGCACGTGGTGCCCTTCTACTTTCAGCCGACGCTGGGCGGCTCGGATATCGACGGCAATTCGGCACTCCCGAGCTACCAGGACTATCGCTTTCGCGGGCCGAACGATCTGCTGTTGCAAGCGGCCTTCGAACATTCGATTTACGGCCCGCTCGGATTTACAGCGATGGTGGACGAAGGAAAAGTCGCGCTGCGGCGGAGCGATCTCGATTTCACGCATCTGCGCCATAGCTATTCGGTGGGGCTGACGCTGCGCGCGGGAGCATTTCCGATGGTCCGGCTGCTGTTTTCGTTTGGCGGCCGGGAAGGCACTCACACAACCTCCGCCATGGATGGCTCGCTTCTGGGCGCCTCCGCGCGCCCGAGCCTGTACTGACAACGCGCGGTTCAGCTTTGCGCAGCGATGTTTCCGGCGAGGACCCCCATCGACTTGACGCGGCGCCGTGATTCCCAATACGGCATTTCACCGCGAGCCGCCGCGAAGGAGCATTGGCTGTTCAGAGGCGTCGCGCTGCTCTCAGCTCCAGCCGGTACCGTCGCAGCGCAAGCCGACGTTCAGTCCGCTGCGCCCACCACATCGAAAAATAGGCGTACAGATCAGCCAATATTGAATCCGCCGTTCCGGAGGCCATACGACAAATGTTATAGGCACCATCTGCGGATTTCTAGCCGGATGCCGGACAAATCGGTACTGGAAAGGTACTATGTCGCCTGGTGGATGCGGCTCGCGAAGAAAAGTTCCGGGGGACGGCACGATCGCTTGTGCCGAGGCGATATCGACGGGGCGCTATGCTGCGGTTGAATTTAGCGGGCGCGCAACTCGACGTCGGGGGCCTCGGGGTAGCCGAATGGTTGCCGATATTGGCAGACAACGGGTGCTTACTGCGCCAGCCACAGCAGCGGCGTGAGCCCCGCCACCGCCAGGGCGCCCAGCAGGCTCAAACTCAGCACGCCGGTCTTGCGGTCGCTCAAGGAGAAGGAGTAAATGCCTTTGACCAGGTTATTGCTGGAGGCGGCAATCAGAATCGCCGCCGCCGCCACGCCCAATGGTGCGCTGCCGCCGCCTGCCTGCGTCATTCCCATGATGAACGGATCCACGTCCGTCACGCCCATCAGGGCCGCCAGCGAGTACACCCCCGCCTTGCCGAGGTAAGTCACCACCAGGTGGGTGGCCACCAGCATGGTGACGAAGAGCACCGCGAAGCCCAGGGCTGCGCGCAGTTCCAAGGGGTTCTTTGGCTCGAACTCACGCGCGACGTCTCCCGCCTTGGCATCGGGAACCCGGCTCCACAACCACCCGGACGCGATGCTGGCTCCCGCAAGGACCAGAAACGGCACTCCCAGAAGGGTGATCAGGCTTCGGTTGAAGATCATCACCAGGCCGGCCAGCCGCAGATACATCATGCCGGAGGCGACCAGGGTGACTCCGGAGAACAGGTGCGGCCGATTCTCCCGTTTGGCGCGCTTGGCCAGGACCACCGTAGTCACCGTGGAAGAATAGGCGCCTCCCAGCAATGCCGCCAGCATCACACCGCCCTGTCCCTTGGTGACCTTCTGGATCACGTAACTGCCGTAGGAGACCGTGCTCACCGCCACCACCACCAGCCAGACCTTGGCCGGATTGATGGCGAACGCTCCAAATTCGCGGTTGGGAAGCACGGGCAGAATCACCGCCGTGACCAGCAGAAACTTGGTGAAGGTGAGGATCTCTTCCGGTGCGACACGCTGGGTGAGGCCTTCCAGCGCGCTCTTCAACTCCAGCAGCAGCATGCTGGCCACGGTGAGAGTGGTGGCGATCCAGAACTGTTCGCGATACACCAGCGCGGCTGCTATGTAAGTGGTCAGCGCCGACATCTCGGAGGTCACGCCGGCCGTTCCGGATTGCAGCTTGTTGCGGTACGACAGCATCAGGAAGCCTGCCACCACCGCGAAGCCCAGGGTCACCGGCAGAATTTCTCCTCCCGCCAGGAGGGAGATGCCATAGGCGATGAGGCCGATGAGAGGATAGGTGCGCACGCCGCCGAACGAGAACTGTCCGGTGCCGGTGCGGCGCTCCTCACGCTCCAACCCGGTCAGGAAGGCAAGAAACAGGACCAGCAGAATCTTGACGCCTTCCGGCGGCAACAATTTATAGAGATCGTTGAGCAATCAGTACAAGCATATCCGATTTCTCCACAGCGGATAGGATGGGTGGCGTCGTGACCGGATTGGCGCGGCCGCTGCGCAGGTTAGCGCGCCTTGCGCCAGATCCTTCAATTCTCGGAAGGCTTTTCTACGCGGTCAATGACGAGGACCTCGACGGGCGCCTTGGTAGGTTGCAGCTTCAACCCCAGTTGCTCCTGGATTGCGGTGAACAGATCCGGAGGCGCCGAGGGATCGTCGCTCGGGGCCGGGACCCTAACCCCAAGGCCGCCGAACTGAGTCTCATCGGGCGTCCATTTCAACTCGAAGTCGAACCTTCCCGAGAGCCCGCTTTGATCCACCACCGGCCGATCCAGGACGGCGGTCTGCATCGCGCCGGCGAAGTCCGCCATGGTTGCATTCCTGGCGGGCAACACCCCGAGTCCTCGGAAAAACAGGCCGGGAAGGCCGTTCGGATCGCCGGCGCTCTTGGTGAGCTTTGGTCCATTCTTTCCAACCACGATCGCGAACACGGAAAGCTCTTTCTTGTCGCGATGGAAGGTGAGCTGGAAGCGATCCGTCAGCAACTTCTGCACCATGGTCTTCCACTGCTTATCGTTGGGCTGACCCTCCCCGTCGGGCTTGGCACTCAGATCGTACTTCTCCGATTCGATCCAGGCCGGCCCTCCCGTGATCTGCCGTGCATGAAGCCCGTAGGCGAACGTGATGAGATCGCTCAGAGACGTATTGATCGTGGAAAAATTACGGCCGCGCACCATAAGACCTTTGCCCTGCGTTTCAGGACTGCTCGGCTTGATGGTGGCCACTTCAAACACCGGATTGGCATCCGCCGCCATCGGCTTCAGCCGTACCGGAGGCTCCGGAATCGGCCACGCCGTCTCGTCGGTGACATGCTTCAGGTTCAGGGGTATCGGTGAGCCTCCCTGGGTCCAGATGCCTGTGATCGAGGCGCCGTCCGCATTCACCTTTCCCTCATATGTGCCGCCTATTCCAGGGATCGATATTTTTACAGTCGAACCTTGCACAGTGACCGCGCCAGCGACGCCCTGCCCTGATTGGTCGATGCTGTAAAAGACGGCTTTCAGGCCGCCCCCATCGGCCTTCGAAACCTTGACCACCGTCCGCAGTTCTTGTTTGCCAGCCAGTAACGTGCCCTGCCAAGTGCCGGTTATATCCTGGGCGAACAATGCGCCTCCCGGCAACGCAGCGAGGGCGATAATCAACAGCATCAGCTTCTTCATGCGCGATCTCCCGGAAAAACTTGCTGTATTCTGGCCAAATCTCGCCGATTGAGGCGATGAGGTACCTTCGTGATGGTATCTCATGGCCCTGCTGCCGGTTCACCGGGAAGGATAAACGCAGCCGCCGTGATGACGCACCATGTGCTGACGGCGCTCAAACGGTTGGCGCTGCCGGAGAAATGGCTGACCGCGCGAGGGAAGCGGCTGCGGTTCCGGAAAAGAGTTCCAGCAGTTTGCCGTGCATGACGTCCGCCAGCAGGCCATGCTTCATGCGCTGCATCTCTTATGGCTGAATGGTCGCCCTCAGGACTTCCGAGCCGCTTGGAGCTTTTGCTCTAAGTTCCTGCTCGGCGGTAACAAACACATCGAAACTCTTCAACGGAGTGACGGTTTCGAAGGTCGCCTTTAGGTTCTTATCCATTTTCAGTTGGCCTTGATTCTCGGAGTTTCCGCCCCGTTCCTGCAACCAAACAACATACGCGGCTGCGCGTGGCGTCAGATTCGCAAGATTGGCGAGATGCCGAACTGTCATCTTCAGCCTCGTGTTGCCGTTCTTGTCCTTGCTGATCGCAACCTCGGCCCGAGCACCTGGAACGATAGACGCCGCAGTCATTGGATACTTCTTGGCTGCATACGCGACCGCACAGAGCAGCGCGAACGTCAAACAGATTGTGTAAAGCTTTCGCATCGGACACCTCATACTTCCGGGATTCCATTTTGGACTCCCAGGTCGTGTTCAGTATACACCCGGTCGCCATCCTTTGATCCTTGCTGGTCCGCTACCAATGCTCATCGAGCGCGACGCGAACGGGAGCACTCACGCTTCTTGCGGAGTGCCTCCAAGGGATGTACCTTGAAATTGATCGCAAGGTATTCTTATGAAAACAGACAAACCCGAACCAACATCCTGTCCATTGATGACCACATCGTCCGGCCGCCCCGTCGGCGACAACCAGAACTCCGTCACCGCGGGTCCCCGGGGCCCGGTCCTGATGGAAGATTATCTTCTTTTCGAGAAGATGGCCCAGTTCAATCGCGAGCGCATCCCGGAACGCGTCGTACATGCTAAGGGAGCCGGCGCGCACGGCAGGTTCACCGTTACCGGCGACATCGCCAAGTACACAAGCGCCAAGCTCTTCAGCCAAATCGGCAAGCAGACAGACGTATTAGCCCGCTTCTCCATCGTGGCCGGCGAAAAGGGCTCGGCCGACACCGCCCGCGACCCCCGCGGATTCTCCATTAAGTTCTATACCGAGGAAGGCAACTGGGACATGACCGGCAACAACACTCCCATCTTCTTCGTCCGCGACCCGCTCAAGTTCAGCGACTTCATCCACTCCCAGAAGCGCATCCCCGCGACGAACCTGCGCGAGCCAACGGTCATGTGGGATTTCTGGTCCCTCTCCCCCGAATCGCTCCACCAGGTCACAATTCTCTTCTCCGACCGAGGCACTCCCGATGGCTACCGCCATATGCACGGCTTCTCCAGCCACACCTTTAGCCTGATCAACGCCAAGGGCGAACGCTACTATTGCAAGTGGCACTTCCTTACTCTTCAGGGCATCAAGAACCTGACTGCGGAGCGCGCCGCTGAGCTCGCCGGAACCGATCCCGACTACGCCACTCGCGATCTCCACGACGCCATCGAGCGCGGCGATTTCCCCAAGTGGCGCGTCTCCCTACAGATCATGCCCGAGGCCGAAGCCGCGACTTATCACATCCACCCGTTCGACCTCACCAAGGTTTGGCCGCACAAAGACTACCCGCTGATCGAAGTCGGCGTGATGGAACTGAACCGCAACCCGAAGAACTATTTCAATGAAGTCGAACAGGCGGCTTTCTCGCCCGTCAATATCGTGCCTGGAATGGGTTACTCGCCGGATAAGATGCTGCAAGCCCGTCTCATTAGTTATCCCGATGCTCATCGCTACCGTCTCGGCGTCAATTTCGAGACGCTCCCGGTCAACCGGCCCCAGTGCCCCGTACATACCTACAACCGCGATGGCTTCATGCGCGCCGACGAAAACGGTGGCGACAGTCCAAACTATGAACCGAATAGCTTCGGCGGAGCCGCTCAAGACCCACGCTACCGCGAAGCCCCCTACAAGGTATCCGGCGATGTCAACCGGTATGACCACAGAGAAGGGAATGACGATTACGGGCAGGCCGGCGACCTCTTCCGCCTCATGACCCCAGCGGAAAAGAAAGCGCTCATTAGTAACCTCGCGGGTCACATGAAGGGTATCCCGGAGCGCATCGCCAAGCTCCAGATTGAACACTTCGGCAAAGCCGATCCTGCTTATGGCCGTGGCGTTGCGGAAGCCCTTGGCATCGAGGTTCCCGATCCCGCGCTTGCATCCGTGACTTAGTACTTACACGTTCAGGTCAGCTCTAGCGGAAGCCCATGTTGCGATCGGCTTCCGCTTGATCGAAAACGGCTGGCTCGACATGCAACAGGCCCTCAAAGCCGGCGCCCAAGTCCAAACCGGCACCAACCAGAGAATCGCCAGCCTCGCCGAATCCATCGGCCGGTACGCATATGCGGCAGACGTGCCCACCCCGCGCCGGGCTAGGGGAGGCCCAAAGCACTACCAGTACTCACAATCTGGGCTGGGCTCCCTTTCCCACCCTAACAGGCCTTGAAATCGGCTTCGCTTGGAGCTTAGCATGAATGGCGGAGCCAATTTCGGGCTCCGGCGGGCCTGGCTGAGAACCGAGGCAGAGACACGAATGAGATTGCAGGCACTTCTATTGGCGGTTGGGGTTGCCGTTTTGCTGACCGCTTGTTCCAGCGGGCCTACAACTCCCGATCCGGGAACGCCGGCCTTTTTGTGGAATGCCGCCGAACGAGCCTATCACAACGGCGACATCATGAAGGCCAACGACGAGCTTTCGGAATTGCAGCAAACCGACAACGAATTCTCCCCCAGGGCGCGGATCTGGCAGACTGTGCTCGCCGGCGGCATGGCGCGGGGCTATTGCGAACTGGCTGACGGCTACGAATCCGGTGGCCGGCTGAAGCCCGCCAGTTCGCTTGAATTTCACAAGCAGGTGACGAACCTGCGTGCGATGGCGGCTCACGCCGCGATGGATTTCACGCAGGCAGTGCACTGGTTCGCAACCAGGGACCCGTCGGCCGACGTGCAGCTTGCCTTCGACCTGCCGCCCGGCTCGGCCGCCGACCCGGCTGCGCTACGCAAAGCGTACGCCGGCATCCTGATGCCGGACGCCGAGGCGCAGTCGCTCGAAACGGCGATGGTCGAGCGCGGCGTCATCCGCGCGGTGTGCCAAGCCAACGGTACGGAGGGCGATTCAGCCCAAGCGCTCGAAAGGTTCAGGGCGGGCGAGGTCAAGACGCCGCGCGCCACTTTCCTCTACGCCGCCGCCAAGACGCTCTTCGACGTGTCCGACGTCTTCAGCGCCAACAAGTTGGACCAGCCGCAGCGTCGAAGGGTGATGCTCGATGAAGCCCTGGCCTCGCTGCACTCGAGTCCCGAGACCACGGAAGCCGCGGCGCTGGCTACGAAAATCCAGGCCGTGCTGAAAAAGATCCCAAACAAGTAACGCGAGTTTGAGCCGCCAAAGAGAAGGCCTACGCTTCCGCCAGTCCGTGCCCGGTGCCGCAGACGTTCACCTGGATTCCCATCTCGCGAAACATGGCGGCTTTGGCGGCCAGCGCCCGATTGGCGCCGGCGGCATCGGGAGCGTAAGCCACCTGAATGTGGTTGGCCTTGTGCTTGGCCATCATCTGGTCGCGGGAAACGCCATACATCACGGCGTGCATCACGGGCCATTGCGGGGTGGTGATTTTCCATCGGCGCTCGGTTTCCTCGGCCGGCAGCGCGATCGATTTCGCGCGGCCGATGTCGGCGTGCAGGCCGCCGCCCGCCACGTAGATGCGGCTCCATATGATTTCGCCGGGCTTGCTGACGCCCTTGATGCCGCCGCCGCCCAGCCGGAAGTACATCGGCGGCTGCCGCTCGCTGACCGCCCCTGCGTAGCCGCCGGTCAGATGATTGGGCGGCACGGAACCCGATATCTCGAACACCCAAACGAAATCGCCGCCGTACGCTTCGCCATAGCGCACATCGTGCAGCGTGGTTTCCGCTTCGTAGCCGAGCCTGGTCCAGACGCGGTTGGTAGCCAGCGCGTCCAGGCCGGCGCATTCGTCCACCTCGTTGAAATGCGGCAGGGGGCGCTCCGCATAGAGTACGCGCCCGTTGCCGGCGGCCTTCACCGGCGGCCGGTCGGTGTTGTTGAGCAGGCCCTCGGCCAGGTCGGAGGCGGGGGCCAGATCCTTCAACCCCTGCTGGTATTGGATGCCGATCACGTCGCAGCCGAAATCGTCGGCAATGCGCAGCGCCGCGATATACATCTTGCACTGTCCCAGAATCTGATCGTCGGTGAGATCGGTTTCCGGATTCGGTCCCACCAGAAATTTCATCCCCTTGCGGTCCAGCCAGTAGCGCACAGCGCCGGCTTCCTCATCGCTCACCGTACACATAGCGGCGTAAAGGCTGGACTGGCTGAGCCGCTCTTTGAACACGCCGAGCGGCATCAGCATTTCGTCGGGAATGATGGCGTTGTACATGCCCATGCAGCCTTCGTCGAAAATGCCCATGATGGCGCGGTCACGGCGTAGTTCCTCGGCGAGTTGAATGCCGGCCGCCTCCGGCTCGGCAGGCAGCCGGAAAGATGTGAGCGGACGCGCGTGGCTGACGTCGTGGCGCACAGCCTCGCCGCGCAGCCACTGGCGCAGGCCCGCGAGAAAGATCTCGTCGCCGAAGTTTTCGCTCCACAGCGTGGAGTATGGAACGCCCGCCTTGGTCAGGCAGCCATTCAAATTGAGCATGCCCACCAGGCCCGGCCACTGGCCGCTCCAGTTCGCCACGGTGAGAATAGGGCCCTGGTGGCCCACCAGTCCGGGCAGCACGTGGTGACTGTATTGCCAGACGGCTTCGCACACCACCAGCGGCGCGTCCTTCGGGATATGGCGAAACACTTCGATGCCATATTTCTGGCTGTCGATGAAGCCGTGCTGTTTTTCGCTGTCGAACGGATGGCCCCGCTCGACCTGGCGGCCTTCGCTGCGGATGGCTTGCATGAGGGCGTTTTCGGCGTCCTGCTGCGCGGCCCAACACACACGGTTGGCGGAAAGGCGCAGATCGCCACTGGCAATCAGATAAATGAGGGCGGACATATCGAATACTCTAACAGACCGAGCCTGTCAACGACACGGGCGAAACGCTAAAGCGGCGCCGCCGGCAGTTCGCTTCTGCACCCGGATATAATCATGGTGTTCCCTAAGAAACAAAGCATGAATTGAAGGAGGCAATGGGCATGCAGTCCCGGCGTCTGTTTATCGGCAAAGTAGCCACCGGCCTGGCCGGCACTCTGGCGGCGTCCAATGTGATGGGCGCGAACGAGCGTCTCCGCATCGGCATCATCGGCGCCGGCGACCGCGGCAAAGAGATTCTACGCCAGGCGCTGGCGCTGGAGAACGTCGAGTGCATCGGCGCCGCCGACGTCTACACGCGCCGCCTGGAGGAGGTCCAGCAGATCGCTCCCGGCGTCAAGACCTACCTCGACTACCGGCGCTTGCTCGAAGACAAGGCCGTGGATGCCGTGTTGATCGCCACGCCGCAGCACCTGCACGCCGAGCACTTTGTCGCCGCGCTCGATGCCGGCAAACACGTCTACCAGGAAAAGACCATGGCGTTCACCGTCGAGCACGCCAAGCGTATGCGCGCCACCTGGCAGCGCGCCGGCGCGGGCCGCACGGTGCAGATTGGCCACCAGTGGACCTCCACCGGCCAGATGGCCGACACCGCGCAGTTCCTCCGGCCCGAGCTGATGGGCAAAATCACCGTCATTCACGGCCACATGTACCGCAACACGCCGCACGGCAAGCCGCAGTGGTCGCGCGCCATCTACCCCGACATGACGGCCGCGAACATCGTCTGGAAATCATTCCTCGGCGAGTCGCCCGAGCGGCCCTTCGACGCCAACCGGTACATCAACTGGCGCTTCTTCTGGGACTACTCCGGCGGCAACATCTACGAGAACTTGTGCCACCAGCTCGCGTTCTGGTACAAGGCGATGGGCCTCGGCATTCCGCGCAAGGTGACGATGACCGGCGGCCTGTACCTTTGGAAAGACGGCCGCGAAGTGCCCGACACGATGAACGTCTCCATGGAGCACGCCGAAGAGTTGCTCTATAGTTGGGATTCCAGTTTCGGCAACGAGCGCCTGGGCGTCACCGAAGACGTGCTCGGCGATAACGGAGCCATCACCCACACCATGCAGAGCATCCGCTACCAGCCGGAAAAGAAGAACCGCCCGGACGGAACCGAGATGGCGGGTATGTCGCGTTCCGATCCGAAGGCGCACATGCAGAACTTCGTGGATCACATTCGCGGCAGCGCCCGCGAGGTGAACTGCCCGTTCGAGGTGGGCTATCGCGTCGCCATCGCCTGCCGTATGGCCGTGGACAGCTACCGCAGCGGGCGCACGGTGTGCTGGGACCCGGCGAAGGAAGAGATCGTTTGACGGAAGGCCGGGTGCCGCGAAGGAATAATGGCCACGGATGAACACAGATAAACACGGATAAGAAAAGAGGGATTTTATCTGTGTTCATCGGTGTTTATCTGTGGCTCGAATACTGAGGAGATCATCACGTGAAAGCGGAAATCGGAATCATCGGCGGCAGCGGGCTCTATACCATGCCGGGCTTTGCGGCGCAGCAGGAGGCCACTATCGACACGCCCTTCGGCGCGCCCTCGGACAGCTTCGTGGTGGGATCGCTGGCCGGGCGCCAGGTGGCTTTTCTGGCGCGCCACGGCCGCGGCCATCGCATCTCGCCCTCGGAGATTAACTTCCGCGCCAACATTTATGCCATGAAATCACTCGGCGTGGAGCGCATCATTTCGCTCAGCGCGGTCGGCTCGCTCAAGGAAGAGCACCGCCCGCTCGATTTCGTTCTCCCCGACCAGTTCTTCGACCGTACGCGCGGCCGCGCTTCCACTTTCTTCGGCGAGGGCCTGGTGGCCCACGTCAGTTTCGCCGATCCCATCTGCCCGGAGCTGGTTGGCGTTCTCACGCGAGCCTGCGACGAATCCGGCGTGTCCGCCAAGTCGGGTGGCACGTATCTCTGCATGGAAGGGCCGGCGTTTTCCACCAAGGCCGAGTCCAACGTTTATCGAAGCTGGGGCATGGATGTGATCGGTATGACCAACCTCACCGAAGCCAAGCTGGCGCGTGAAGCCGAGCTCTGCTACGTCACGGTGGCCATGGTGACCGATTACGACTGCTGGCATCCGCACCATGGCGCGGTTACCGTCAACGAGATCATCGCTAACCTCATGAAGAACGCGGAAAATGCGTGCAAGGTGGTAACGGCCGCGGTGGCGCGCATGCCCGCCGGCCGTTCGTGCAAGTGCGGCGAGGCGCTGGCCCACGCCATCATCACCGACCGCAAGCTGGTGAGCCAAGCCACACGCCAAAAGCTGGGGATTCTGGTTGACAAGTACTTCGTGTAAGGTCGTCGCGGAGCAAGTGCTGGCGCAGTGCCTGGCGGGCGATCCGCCCTCCGCGCTGCCGCCAGCGCTGCTCGAAGAGGCGTGCGCTCCGGCGCTGTTCTCGATCCTGGTGGAAGGCCTGGCCGACCGCTTCGAGCCGGCGCTGTGCGACGCGTACGTCCGCCTGTTTTCGCACGCCATCGAGCAGACGGCCGGCGATCTCGATGCCGCCGCGCTCGAAGCGCGTTATCAGCGCGTGCGGCGCGTGCGCGCCGTCAGCGTGGAACCGACGCGCGTCTTCGTGCTTTCGCGCATTACGCTGGGCGCCGATGTGGCCGTAACCAGCGTGCTGCTGGACGCAGCCAAGCGCCGCTTCCCCAGTGCCCGCATCGTCTTCGTGGGCCCGCACAAGAACTATGAGCTGTTCGCCGGCGATACTCGTCTCGAACACGCCCCGGTCGAATACCAGCGCGGGAGCCTGCGCGGCCGGCTCGCCGTGTGGAGCGAATTGAGCGCGTTGTGCGACGCCGCCGACGCACTGGTCCTCGATCCGGATTCGCGGCTGACGCAGCTCGGCCTGCTCCCGATCTGCCCTGACGAACGTTACCACTTATTCGAAAGCCGCGCGTATGGCGCGTATCGGAGCCGCGACCGTCAGGGAGCGGTCGCTGACTCAAACGCCGGCAACGCCACTAACGGCCAATCTCTCCCCGAGCTGGCCGCCTCCTGGGTACGCGAAACCTTGCAAGTGGAGGGCGGCCGCTCTTATCTGTCGCTCGCCACGCCGGCCCCAACACAACCGGGCATCACTGTCAGCCTGGGCGTGGGCGAAAACCCCGCCAAGCGTCTGCCGGATCCATTCGAAGAGAAGCTGCTGACTCTGCTCGCCACGACTGGTCTTCCGCTGACGATTGACAAAGGCGCCGGCGGCGAAGAAGCCGCGCGCGTGAAGGAAGCCTGTCGCCGCGCGGGCATTGCGGCAACGTTTTGGGAAGGATCGTTCGGAGGCTTCGCCGCGCTGATCGCCGCCAGCAGCCTGTATGTCGGCTACGATTCCGCCGGCCAGCACGTCGCCGCGGCCACAGGCGTCCCTCTGATCTCGATCTTCGCCGGCTTCCCCGCCCCGCGCATGTTCGACCGCTGGCGTCCCACCACGCCAACCGCCCACGTCATCCGCGTGGACCACCCGGATGTCGAAGCCACGCTGGCCCAGGTGCGCGAGGCGCTGGCAAGGGTCGCGTAGGGCGAGCCTCAGGCGAAAAGGAGCCGTCCTTTCGGCTTCGGCACAGGGCGGCCCAGTTCACGAGCCGTTTCCAGCCATTCTGAAATGACGACCTCCGCGTTACCGAGTGCTTCCTGCCTAGTGGGTCCGTCCGCCATACAACCTGGCAGCTCCGGCACTTCCGCGATAAACGCCCCGTCTTCGTCGCTCCAGTACAGGATGATCTCGTATTTCGTCATTGAACACCTTCCGCTAGTTTATAACGAACGATCACCGCTCGAACCTGCTTGACCTGGTACGGCTTCGCCAGAGAGCCGCGTGGTTGAAGATTGAGGATCTCCGCGACGTCTGGCTTAACAAAAATATGATGACTGCCCTTCACGCGCTCGAGAAAACCGAGAGAAGTCAGTAGGGAACGCAACTCATCGAAACGAATGTTGGCGTCCGCAGTACCACGAAGAACCCGGAGCAGGACTTGCTTGCGCACAACCCTCATTATTGCGCTGTTCGGCCGTCCCGGTCAGCGCCACTTGACAGTCGGCTTGTGGGGCGGGCGCCCTCGCCCGCGTCGGACCCCCTGGTCCGACAGCACGAGCCAGGGGCTCGGCCCAAGGCAGGTCGGGGACCTGCCCCACTTACTTCGGCCGCCGCGTGATGAGTTCGGCGCTGTCTTTCGACAAGCCTTCAGACGTAGCGACGATCTTGATCCTCCCGGTTTCGCCCGCTTTGGAGCGCACGATCAGCAGCGCCATACCGCTGAACGCTTTGCGGTGATCGGCCTGGAACGGCTCTGTGGTAGCGGCGTTGCCGTTGTCGACCGCCGCGATGGTTCCGGCGCCGGTAACATCGAAATGCACCAGGTTATCGGCCATAGGACACAGGTTGCCGTGCTGGTCTTCGATCCGCACTGTGACAAACGACAGGTCGTCGCCATCGGCTTGAATAACGGCGCGGTCCGCCGCCAGTTTCACCTTAGCGGGCGCGCCGGCGGTACGCACTTCATCCACCGCGACCGATTTGCTATTCTGATATGCCACTGCCTTTAAGATGCCTGGCTCATAGGGCACTTGCCAGACGCGGCGATACTTGGTGACGAACTTACCGGTCTCACTCACCTTGGTCCCCACCGGCATCTCCCACAGGTCGGAGAATCGCGCCTTCTTACCGAGCGATTTGCCGTTGAGGAATAACTCAACTTCCTCCGCGTTCGAGTAAGCCATCACCGGAATCGCCTGACCTTCCTTGCCCTCCCAATTCCAATGCGGCAGCACGTGCACCATGGGCTTGGCGCTCCACTGGCTCTGGTAGAGGTAGTAACGATCTTTGGGGAATCCGGCTAAGTCGATAAAGCCGAAATACGAGCTGCGCGACGGCCAGTCCTGCGGATTCTTGTCCTGCCAGCCCCAGAAGGGCGTCGGCTCGCCGATATAATCGAAGCCGGTCCAGACGAACTCGCCGAGCACCTGCGGGAACTTGTCCTGGTAAGTAAACTCGACATCCGGGCAATATGCCCAGTCCGGGGCGACCGTGTCATAACTCGAAATCTGGAGCGACTTGGGCTTTTCGTAAGCTACGATCGGCAGATGATAGACGCCGCGTGAGCTGACGCAAGAGTCCGTCTCCGTAGCGACGATGGTCCAGTCCGGGTGCTCCTTGAGGATCTGCTCGTAATGCATCGGCGAGTAATTGAAGCCGGGGATATCGACTTCGGCGGCCATCTTGTTCTTGATAGCGTTGTCCCAGCTATTGAAAGCCGAGGTAGTGGGCCGCGTGGGGTCCTCCTCGTGGAAGAAACCGGTGAGGCGGCGCGCGTCGCGCCAGCCCTGGGCCTCCGGGTGGTCCTGCTCGGGAATTTCGTTGCCGATGCTCCACAGGATGATGCTCGGATGATTGCGGTCGCGGCGCGCCATGTCGCGCGCATCGTCTTCCGACCAGTCGGCGAAGTACTTGCTGTAGCCGTTGGGCACCTTCGGCATGCGCCACATATCGAAGGCCTCGTCCATCACCAGCAGGCCGAGCCGGTCGCAGTATTCGAGAATCTCCGGCGCCGGAGGGTTGTGGCTGGTGCGCAGCGCATTGACGCCGGCGGCTTTGAGGATCTGCAACTGGCGTTCGATAGCGCGCCGGTTGACGGCCGTGCCCAGCGCGCCGAGGTCGTGGTGGTCGCAGACGCCTTGCAGTTTCAGGTGGCGGCCGTTCAAGGAGAAGCCCTTCTCTTTATCGAAACCAATCGTGCGAATGCCGAACGGCGTGGTGTAGCGGTCCACAGCCAGATCGTTCTCAAGCACCTCGGTCACCAGCGTGTAGAGATAGGGATGGTCAATGTCCCAGCGCTTCGGCTGATTCACGGTGACCACGGATGGGACGGTCACGGGAGTCGTCCTCGGGCCCTCGGCTGGAATCGTCACGTGTACGATGTTGCGGCTCACTGTGTTCCCGTCGGAATCGCGCACCCAGGTCTGCACCGTGGCCTTGACCTCCTGGCCGGTGCGGTTGCGCAGCGTGGTTTTCACTGACACGGAGGCCTGGTCGTCGCTCACCTTGGGCGTGGTGACATAGGTGCCCCAATGGGCGACATACACAGCGCCAGTTACATCGAGCCACACGTTGCGGTAGATGCCCGCGCCCGGATACCAGCGCGACGAGTGATCCTCGGGCGTGAGCCGCACCGCGATCACGTTGGCCGCACCATCGAAATTCAGGTACGGCGTGAGGTCCAGGCTGAAACCGATGTAGCCGTAAGGACGCCCGCCCAGCTCATGCCCGTTCAACCACACCTTCGAATTGGACATGGCGCCGTCGAACTCGATGCTGAAGTACTTTCCCTTGGCGCCGGCCGGAAGCGCGAACGACTTGCGATACCAGCCGGTGCCGAACATGGGCAGCGCGCCGGTCTGCGGGTTGAGCGTGGAATCGAACGGCCCTTCGATCGCCCAATCGTGGGGCAGCCGGACGGGGCGCCACGCGGAATCGTCGAACTCCGGTTTCTCCGCGCCCGCCGCTTCACCTTTGTAGAACCGCCAGCCATCGTTGAAGCTCAGGCGGCGCTCACCGGAAAGCGCAATCGTCGGGGCGGCCGCGTTCACTTGCGGCAGCATAGCCAGAAATGCCAGTGCGCCACAGGCGGCGCTGACACGGCTTCGGCAGTTACTCATCGAATCTCCTCGGGAAACTTGAGATCGCACCCTTTTTATCCTAATACCGATACGGTTTCACGTGCAGGCCACCTGGGCCGCGATGAGGGAACCGTCTCCCGCCACTTCGCGCGAAACGCGCGCCTTCGCCTACCGGTGAAAACTCTCCGGAGGCCCCAGGTAGCTCGGTTTAACGCCGCCCAGGTCGACCACGAGTTTTTCGAGCACGATGCCGGGGTCCACCATCCGGAACTTCAATGTATGAATTCCGGGAGCGGCCAGCGTGTGCGTGGAGCGCACCTTGCGGACGCTGTCCTTCACCGAGGTCTCCCAGTCGCCCTGCTCGTTGTGCGCGAGGGCGTCGATGACCTGTGGCGGCTCGTCATCGAACGAGATTGCGTAGCGCAGTCCGCGCTCGGGAGTGAAGTTCAGCGTCGGTGAGAGGATCGCTTCCACTTCGACCCGTCCGGCATGGAAGAGAAACATCCGATACTCCAGACATGGCGCCCCGGCCGGCGGCATTACGCTTTCGGCGGTGACCGGAAAGATCGACATCGCGGATAGCGTGCGGCCATAATCCGGGATCCGCTCCCACTTCACTGGCCCCGCGTCAACCTTGCGGGTGTAATGTTCCGCCTCCATCGAAACGTACCCGGACGTTTCGACGAAGCCTTTGATCTCCGACCCCGAAGGCCGATTCGGGTAGAAAACATCGACTTCCACCGCAATGGGAGCGGCTCCCGCGCCTTCGATGGTGACGGCGCCTTTGTCCACTCCATGCGGAGCCTTGTCCCAATCGATGCTCACCCACAGGCGTGCTTCTTTTTCGACGGAGCCGCGCGTCGCGCTCAGCACGATCCAGGGTGCACTCGCAGCGGCAGTGAACTCGAACGGAGCGCGCCCGCGATTGAACACATCGATAAAATGCCGCGGCTCGTTGTACGAATCGAAGGTAGGCAGCACCGCCGGCCCCGCGCTGCCCGGCCACGCGGCACTCGATCCTTCGATGGCGACGCCCATTGACGCCGTCGCGGGGAGAGTGATCTCGGTGACTGGCGGCATGGTGTTCTTCGGCGGCTCCTGCCAGTACGTGTAACCAATGTGCGTCTGATCCATCATGTGGTCCCACTTGCCGTGCGCCAGCGTGTGGTTGAAGCGGTCAGCCAGGTCCGCGTCGGCCTGAAAGAGCCGGCGCGTCCGCGCCGCCATGTCATTCGCGCTGGCGCGGCCCTGTGCCACGTAGAGATGGTTCTTCGCCGCCGCCACATACATCGCGGTGACAATTGCATTGGCTTTTGCCGGATGCAGGACCAGTTCGAAGAACGAATCCCGCGCCTCGGCCGGTAACTCGCGCTCGATGGCTTCCGCGCGAGACACAATCGCGTCGTAGTCCGCGACCACCCGGTCCGCTTCCAGATAGTCAATCACGCTGTAAGTGCTGGGCTCCAGGAGCTCCGGCTTGCGGCGGCCATTGTACTTCAAGGTCTTCGCAACCAGACCGGCTATCTCCGCCGCGTGAGCCTGGCCGAACTCTCTGGTGGCCCATAGCTCCGTGAACTCGGCCGTTTTCTCCTTGGGCCAGCGCGCTGGATCGCGGGCCAAACTCAAGAAGAACTCGGTCGGAAACTCCATCGGCTTCAGGTCGCCGACGTTCACGATCCAGATGCGATTCGCTCCGTATTCCGCGGCAAGGTGCATCTGTTCCCAGACCTTGGGAATCGGATTCGTGTCAATCCACTTATAATTGCGCGGGCCGCCGACGTAATCGAAGTGATAATAGATGCCCGCGCCGCCGCCGCGCTTGCGTTCTTCGGGCGTCGGCAGACGGCGGATGTTGCCCCAGTTGTCGTCGCACCATAGAAGCGTCACGTCATCCGGGACGCGCATGCCCTTCTCGTAGTATTCCTGGACTTCCTTGTAAAGCGCCCAGTCTTGCGGAACCTTGGTGACATCGGGGTTCACTTCCGCGGCGATGATCTTGCGCTGATCGGCAACGATGCGCTCCAGCAACGCTGTGTTGGACTCTCGGGACATGGGCATGTCCCCGTCGCCGCGCATGCCGAGCGTGATGATACTCTCGTAAGCCTTGTTGCGGCGAACGCCCTCTTCCCAGAAGGCGCGCAAGACGTCCTCGTTGCGGGAATAGTCCCACGGCCCTTTCCCATGCCGCTTCCACTCTTGCTGGGCGCGCAGCATGGGTTCGTGATGCGACGTGCCCATCACGATCCCGTATTCGTCCGCGAGTTTGGCGTTGAGAGGATCGTCCTCGTTGAATGCGTTGTTCCACATCGCGGGCCACAAGTAGTTCGCCTTCAGGCGTAGCAGGAGTTCGAACACTTTTTCGTAGAACTCGTGGTTGTAATTCCCGTACGTTGCCTTCACCCAACCGGTGAGAGCGGGCGCTTCGTCGTTCAGGAAGATTCCGCGGTACTTGACCGCCGGCTCTTCCTCCACGTAACGCCCCGGCCTGACGAAGAGCGCGTCTCGATGCACCACGGGTACATCGGCCCAGAAGTACCAGGGCGAAACGCCGATCTGTTCGGAGAGATCGTAAATCCCGTAGATGGTTCCGCGCTTGTCGCTCCCGGCGATCACCAGCGCGGAGTCAATGCCGGACTGCGGGTGTGGCACAACTTGAATCAGGAACGATTCCCATTTGCCCATTATCCCGGAAACGTCGATTCGCCGTTCGCGAATCAACCGGTCGATGATCGCGTTCTTTCCGATCGTGCCGGCGATGATGGTTTCGCGCGCGCCAAGAGCCTGCGTTGGCGTCAACCCCGAGACTCGGGCGATATCGCCGCGGAGCGTATTCGCGGCTCTGGCGACGCCCGGGAAGTCGCTCGGATCCACGTACACCGCCGCTACAGACTTGTGGTGGACAATGGGAAAACTCCCAGGGCCCGAGGTCGGGAAAACATAGCGCGGTTGACCTAAAGCAAAGAGGGATGCCGGCACGAAAAGGCCGCAGACCGCGGCCCAGATCACGGTCTTGCGCACCGCCGCGACCGAGTTTGCGGAAACTTGAGATCGCACCTTTCTATCCTAGTGCCGAAACGGCGTTTGCGGTAAACTGCGGCCGCCATTGCATGCCCGGCCCACACGGACGCGTTTGGGCATTATCCGGATCAGAGCGGGCCATCGCCGATCAAACTCAACTGGCGGGGATCGTGCGCCGGCACTTTGGGCGGGAGCTTCTTGAGATCGTCGTGCCGGGGATTGAACTTGCGGATGAGCTGGTTCAGCTTGAGCGAGGATTCCCAGATCTCAAACAGCAGGTGGCATCGCGGGCAGCCGCCCTCAGTCGCGGGGCGACCGTCGGTGGCGGGATTGTAGCGCTTGTGGCGCCCGCAACGGCCGTCGAACTTGCGCGATCGGATCTTCAAAGGCTCGCGTTATACCCTTTCGAGTTCTCCGGATTCGCCCTTGCTGGCGGATATCCAGTAACTTGGCGGCCCAAGTTACACGCACATTGTAACCCGCAGCGGCGAAAGCGGGGATCATGATTGTGAGTTGGGTGAGTGCAGTCCGGCCCCCGGGCGGGGGCCGGAATCTGCGTGGCGGGACGCACAAAAAAATGGTTCCAAGTGACCCGATTCCCAGCACTGCCCACCGCCGTCATGCACGG
>OBLW0100000843.1_pt1 | contig 26538 bp, 20 predicted proteins | sample 1520161 | NCBI WGS metagenome assembly OBLW01 (sample SAMEA3539309, study PRJEB22396) | soil metagenome | biome: tundra; feature: field; material: soil | place: USA | collected 2010-05 | depth 0.15 m | reverse complement strand
TCGAGCTTGACTCTTCAGAAGGTCCCAGGCAAGGCGGCCAGAAAACCACGCTTACTGATGAACGGCATCGCGGGGATTGAGTTCGTGCCGGAGTTCAACGACAGACAAGTAGTCGGCCAACTTCAGATGGCACTACAACAGTCAGAGAGGCTCCGCGCTGCCGTCGCGTATTGGTGCGACTGAGCAGGTCTTGTAATGGAGTGCGACGGGAGGGGAAGGAATTAAGGAAGTGGTTGAAGCAGGGGAAAACGCACCATCTTGCCGCCAGCCGACCGGGCGCGCAGGTCAGGGGTATGGGCAGAGTCGGAGGTTCGAAGACGCACAGGGGTGCGATGGACGGCAGTTCGGAAGCTGCCCCAATGAGCTGGATGGAATCTCTGGCCAGGTCGAGGTAGCTGACGACACCGACCGCTAAGGTCAGTAGACGGAAATCGATTGGGGAGGCGTATCAGTTTCTCGTGGCGATGAGGGTAATGGCCCGGGGCTTCGAGGTCGAAAGACGTCGAAGAACCGTGAACCCCTTTTGAGCCGGAAAGATGCATTTCGGTTTCCTAAGAGCAGCCTTCGTTATTGAGGATCAAAAGCTGCCTGCAAACAGTTGATGCATCACATTCCCTTAGGATTACAACTCAATCAAAGCAACCTGCACCGCTTGGGAATGTCTCCGATTTCGACCTGAGAGAACACACCGGAACGGGTTAAGGCCTTCTTCAGAGACCCCAGAGTCGCATACGCCACTTAACACTCTTTACGGGCCGGATCAATAATGAGGGTGGAGCGCCCGGAATGGAGACCCGCGAAGAATCCGAATCGAGGTTTCTTCGCGGGTAGCAGTATTTAGAAGTAGAACTTCAGTGAACCCTGCAACTCCCGCGAGTTGGTTGAAATCGCAGTAGAGGTGATGACTCCCACCTGACTGGACTGAATATCCGTATTTGGCTGGCTGAACCACGGGTGATTGAACACATTGAATGCATCAATGCGCAGTTCCAGATAGTCGTGCTCCGTGAAATGGATATCTTTCATCGCAGTCGTATCCCAGATGTCCTCACCGGGGCCGCGCAATATGTTCCTTTTTGACGTGCCAAGCACTCCCGAATTGTTTGGATCTACGGTAAATGCTGTCGAATCGAACCATTGATGAATGGTTGGGGAGCCGAGTGTGCCCGGTCCGATTCTGTTGGGAAGCGTGCCATAGGACCCGCCGCTGCCAAACGGATCGGTTTCTTCAGTTACGCTGAAAGGAGTTCCGCTTTCGGCATTGCCAATCGCGGAAACGCGCCACCCACCGAAAACGGCATCCATACCGCTGGACATCTTGGAGCCGAATCTCATGCCGCGTCCGAAGGGCAATGCATAGATCACGTCGTTCGTGATCCGGAACTCAACATCTTCCGATCCCAGAGAGCGATTCAAGTTCAGGTTAGTCGGGCTTGGGACGGGGACTGCGCCGCCAATCGTCGAGTCGTCGTAACTGCCATTGTCGATCAACTTCGACCAGGTAAAGTTCGATGTGAACTGCAATCCGTGTGAGTATCTCTTGTCAATCGTGGCTTCCAACGCATGGTAGATGGAAGACGCGACGTTGGTATAGTTAGTGAGACCCTCGTTGTAACCCACATTCGTCCATTGCGGTCCGAGATTCACTCCGTTGACCCAGCGATTGTCATTGATGGGCATCGGAATATCGATGTGGCTTCCCTTATTACCCACATAGGCCACTTGAATGGAAAGATTGGGGGCCAGCTCCCGCTGGATGGCTAAATTCCATTGTTGATTGTTGGGCGGATTGATATATGTATCCCCCTCTTCAATCAGCGGCAGACCGCTGCCGCCGACCGGGAAGTTAAAGTATTGAGCGAACTTATTCGAAGAGGATACAGCCGTCGTGCCGGTAGGAATGCTCTTCGACTCATCCCAGATGAATGGAATATTGATCAGCGCATCGCTTACGGTGTAGTTCCCGGATTGCAAGTCATAAAAGATCCCGTAACCAGCGCGGATAACGGTCTTGTCATTGCCAAAGGGCCGGTAGGCAATTCCGAGACGCGGTGCGAACGTCTTCTTACTCATGCTTTGAATGTTGTTGGAAAGTCCAACGCTCCCCGGACTAATAATCATGGTTGATGCACCGAGCTGCGAATGCATGTTCGCGAACGCGGCATAGGCCGCGGCAGCGATTCCTTGCGTTACCAAGTTAGGCAGGTTGTTTTGATTGTTCGAGACAACCCACTGATCGGTCGCCATGTTGAAGTTGCTATTCTGGTTAAAATCCTGGACAGGCGCGGCAGAAAGATCATAGCGTAAACCGATATTCAGAGTGAGATTGTCTCTAAACTTCCAGTTGTCCTGAATAAAGATTGGGAAATTCAGCTCCTTCGCACCGAACAGGTTTCGCGGAAAATCCCTGGATGCAGACGTCGGGAGACCTTCCAGAAAGTTCACAAATCCGTTTCCGCTGTACGTATTGGCGTTGAAGGTGAAATTTCCACGAGAATGCGCTGAGTTGGTGGATGTGAAGTGGTAATGCCTCATGTCGAAACCAATCGACATTGAGTGCTTTCCCTTGTTCCAGGTAATCATGTCACTCACTTCGTACATGTGGGTTGGATTGATGAGTGGCGCATAGTCATTACCGTTGGTGATGGTGTAGTTCGAAACGCTCAGGGTAGGGAAACCTGGATACTGCGCAGATTCCTGAGCATAGCCGAGAATTCCTGACATGGAGGTGTAATTCGTACCCAGACCTTGAGGAGAATTGGCGGAGTAGAACCCTCCGTAACCAAGATGAAGTTCATTCAGCAGGCTGGGGGAGAAGGTATGGGTATAACCGAACGCATAATTCCTCGTGTTTTGAACTTCAGAAGTACCGCCGGAAACAGGCGTCGCACCGGGAGAGTATGCGACCAGGTCTTGCAACGAGACGCGGCCAAAGAAGGTGTCGCTTTTGCCCAGCGTGTAATCGACTCTGGCGTTTCCCTGGTCGACGTTCAGCGTCGAGGCCGGCGAAAACACGTAGTGCAGGTTATCCGGTTGATTCGGGAGCGGGACAAAATACTTGTTGGTCAAAGAGCAGGCGGAACAATTCGGTCCCAGAAAGAACTGGGCAACCGGGTCGAGTTCCCCTGAAGGAACTGTCTGGTTGACAAAGGGCGCACCGGTATTGGGATCATTTCCAGGCGTCGCGCCCTGCACGCCTGCGAAGTTACCACCGCGCTCCGCCAGGGTTGGCTCCTGGTGACTCTGCGTAGTAGGAATTGATTCGCGTGTTCCCTGGTAGTCCAGAAAGTAAAAGAGCTGGTTCTTGAGGACAGGCCCACCAAGCGACCCGCCGAATTGATTCTGGTGTAGTGAAGCCAGAGGGGTGCCTGGCGCCGCAAAGTAATTCTTGGCATCCGATTGAAAGCCCGGAGTGTCGAGGCGAATAAACTCGAAGGCTGTTCCGTGAAGTGCGTTGGTTCCGCTCCGGCTGCTCATCAGAACGATGGCGGAACCGCGCCCGTATTGCGCTGGGGCATCATTTGCAATCACGTTGAATTCCTGAACAAAGTCCTCAGCCGGCTCAAATTGCAAGCCGTTATACAGTTGCTCCGAATCGACGATTCCGTCAAACTGGTAGTCAGTATGCGAGGCGGATCCGCCAGAGATGCTGGCTTCAGGGAGTCCCGGCGAAATGTTGTTCGAACTCTTCGGTGGGCCGCCGTTGCCGCTATTTACCGATCCTACGAGCGGACTCGTAATTGCCCCTGGAGTCAACCCGATCAACCCCGCGACATGGAGGCTGTTGAGAGGTAGGCCGGCAACCTGCTGAACCGCAACCACCTGGCCTACGGATGCCGTCTCTGTTTGGATCAGTGGCGCAACATCCGAAACGGTTACAGTCTCGGTTGATCCTCCGGTCACAAGCGCAAGATCGATCCGGGCCTGCTGCCCAACCTCCAAGGTAAAAACAGGAACCTCAGTCTTCTTGAAGCCGTTTTGCGCCGCGGAAAGGGTATAGCGACCGATCGGCAGAGATGTAGCTGTGTAAAGTCCGTCGGAGCCTGTCGTGACCGTCCGGGTGAATCCGGTGTCGACGTTGCTGATGGTGATGTGGACACCGACCACCAAAGCGCCAGTCGTATCATGAACAGCTCCCACGATTGAAGCCGTATTTTGCGCATGCAGATTGGCGGCGAGGAAACCTAGGGTTGCCAGAACGGCGCAAGCAACGATGCGCTTTGAGACGCAAACGATCCGGGGGATGCCGGCTGCAACTGCGATTGGCATCGAGGTGAGGAAGTTCTTCATTGGACGACACTCCTTTGATTTGGGCGGGGACATATTTCGATGTTGCTCTGCTTGGCAACCTGAACAGCCCGATTCTGCATCATGCCGGGCTATATTAAAAGACCGTTAAGCCGCCAGGAACGGGAAACGTCCAGCCCATTGAACAGAAGCCGTCTATATATGGTTGCGTAAATGAAGGCAGTGCGGCCGGCCAGAACGCCCTCCGGATCAATGGAATACAGGAGTCAAGGGTTTCGTCGCCGTCACGTTAAGCATTGATGCTTGAGAGATTGTCCTTTGCCGGGAAAGCGCTCGTACTTGATGAGTTAATCATTTGCCAGCACCAAATTCACTCGTCATCTGCTCGGCAATTGCGCGCAATGCCGGCCCCTGTCCCCAGGGAAACACGCCCAGACCGAGCGATTGATAGAGGGCCAGGTCACCTTCCGGCGTGGCCTCCGAGACCAACATTTCGCCGCTTGCCGAAATAGATCTGGTAAGCGCGTTCCAGCTCCGGGCCGCGCATTCGCCGAACGTGTCGTTGAGGAGACCTGCTCGCATTCCCTTCAGAAATGCAGCACAAACAAAACAGGCGATCGAATGTTCTAGATAAGTTTCAGGACAATTCAGGACCGTGTGCCATTCTCCATTTTCAGCTTGCAGATCGCGTAATGCTGACGCCATACTCCGAAGTTTGGAGACAAGGTCATCGCGGCCGCTGATCTCTGCCGGCATCCCGGCCAGTGTGTCGACCAATCCAAGAAGCGCCCAACCAACTCCGCGGCCCCATAAGAGGCCAATGTGCCTGTGGGATGCATCGCTGTAGCCGTGGTACAGCAACGGAGCGTCCGCATCCACAAGCGCATTCCAGAATTCCAAAGCATAAGCGGCCGCATGATTGAACCAGCCTGGTTCGCCGGTTACTTGTGCCAGCCGGCAGAAAAGCGGAGGATCCGAGTACAGGCAATCGACGTAGATGTGATTATTGGCGTCGGGGCGCAGAAGTCGTGCCCCTACTGAGCTTCGAGGCGATTCCAAGAGCAGGCGCGCAAGGGCGAGGGCGCGATCCAGATAGATCTCGCGGCCTGTAGACTCGAATAGCTCAACGAGCGCGACACCCGGAGCCACATGATCCGCCGGAATCAATTGCTCGCGTTTCGAAATCCATCCTGCTATCAATCCTTCAACGAATCCTTGGTACCGCGGATTCTCGCAAATACGGGCGGCTTCGAGCAGGCCTTCAAGTGCGATCCATTCACCATATCCCCAGGCTTTGTACCGATACTCGGGATAATAGAGTGTGGCGTCGGCCACCCGAGCCATGAGTTCTCGAGTCGCGGCTCGATTCATAAGATCATCCCCGATCGCGGGATAAAGCGATCCCCGGGCCCCTTTGCGAACACCCGATCCTCGCCCTCGATTTGAGCGTAGCGGTCCACCTTTGCGGGCGCAAGTTCCACTCCCAGGCCCGGCTTCTGCGGTACGGTCAGGCAGGCGTCCTTGTCAAAGATAAAAGGCGAGGCAAGATAATCGTCTTTCACCAGGCCGTATGCCGTATCTGAGGCATGTTCAAAATTGCGCGAGCTGGCCACCAGGTGAAGTACCGCCGCCTGCCCAACCCCGCCTTCTCCCCATGTCCCCATGACACAAGCGATCCCCGCGGTATTCGCGATGGCAACAATCTCGCGGGCACGTGTAATTCCCCCTGATTCTGTTATGTAAACGTTGAATGCCTCCACGGCGCGGGCCTCGGCCAGCCGCCAGGCATCCCGAACTGTCATGCAGCTTTCGTCCGCCGATAAAGGTGTGTCCACCGCGCGCGCGACCTCGACCAACCCCTCAATGTCCCACGCAGGTACCGGCTGTTCAACCCATTGCAGATTCAGCTTTTCCATTCGCCGGATCCATCGGACTGCAGTCTTGGGGCTCCATGCCATGTTCGGGTCAATGCGGAACGGAATCGCCGGACCAACGGCATCACGGATTTCCGTGAGCCGCTCCATGTCTTTTTCGAGATCGAATCCAACTTTGACTTTCAATACCTTGTGACCTTGCCCAACCAGGCGAATCGCGGAAGCGACGTCCTCTTCAACATCGTGTAGATGGATCAGACCTGTTGTTTCCATTTTGGCCCGGTACTGACCGCCCAGAAGCTCATAAACCGGCACCCCCAGTGCCTTGCCCTTAATGTCATACAACGCCATGTCAATAGCCGAGAGCGGGTAGGCTGCAAATGTATTCCAAAGGAGAAAATGCTCGGTCTTGTGCGTCAGGAATTCAATTTGCAGGGGATCTTCACCCATAAGCAGTGGTTTCAACTCCGAATGAATAAAGGCCTCGGCTGTCTCATAAAACAAGCCGTCATGCTCGCCATACCCGACAATGCCTTCGTCAGTTTCGATTGTGACCAGCAGATACGATGCGTGCGTGCGCGCTCCATAAGCTGCGCGCAGCAATTCCGTGAATGGAATCCGCATCAGGCGTGTTTGAATCGCAGTGATTCGCATGAAAGGTGTTTGTCTCTCCCTGGTTTGGTCCCTTCAATCGTGGATTGATAGCCTCTTACTATTCGGTGATTTCGACCCAGTAAATCTCATATGGATGCAAAGTCAGTTGGATGGGATGGTCCGGCAGATTTGAGATCGGTACGTAGCGGACCTGTTCGAGGTTGTCCGATGGCGCTGCGGCGTTCAATCGAACGACCCGAGCCCAGCCTCCCTTTTCCTCGGGAAATCGGACCGTCACATCGTGCGATGTTCCATTTTCACCCTGCGGATAATTCCACAGAACCAGGTTGACCCAGTGCCCGCCGCGTGCCGCAAAGGCATGTATCTCCGGGCCGGTTCCAGTCACAGACAGTTTTTCCCCTCGAATGAGACTGACAAGCTTGAATGCGAAGTAATCCGGTTTCACGCGATCCTGGTTGTCGTAGATACCTTCATACTGCGGCATCTCGTTCCACCAGCGCGCCATGTTCGCTGTGCCTCTGGGCGACAAGAACGGAGTAAACTCCGTTTCGTCGACGAAGTAGTCGCGTATATGGAAAAAAGCGGCGCCGCCAAGCCCAGTCTCGTAGAAGACCCTCGTTATTTCCATAACAAACGCTGGTTGGAAATTGGGGTCCTGGTTGGGAGGCGAAGGGGAATTCCAATTAAAGTTCCACTGATCGATAAACGTCTGCACACGGCTCAACGAGGGATACCGCGCGAGCTTGGCCTGCATGGTCTCAATCATGTGGCGAAACGCTTCGGGATCATTGCTGTAGCTGTGAAATGACAGCACATCCAGGGGCACTTTGCCTTCCCCGGCGGCAGCTACCAAAGCGTCTACCTGATCACTATGCGAATTCGCAGGAGACGGGCCTCCGATCTTGGCGTTCGGGTCGGCTCGCCGAATGGCGCTGGCCGTGTGCTTGTAGTAATCAAGATAACTTTCAGTCGTTGGGAACTTGAACGGAACACCGCCTGGCTCACCAAGATCACCCTCATTGCTCAAGATCCAGCATTTGACTCCGAATTTGCGATCCTCGTTGACGTGCTTCACCAGGTGATAGATCACGTCTTCCCATTCCGGCCAACTGGTCGGGGTAACCAGATTCTGATCAATCCTGGGGAAAAGCACTCTAGGCTTGAAAACCAGGCTCACTACAGGTGTGGCTCCGGTGGCGCGTACCGCTTCCAGCGTCTTGTCAAGCGATTCCCAGTGATACTGGTGGTGGGCGGGATAAATGTTGAAGTACTCCTGCAAGAAAATATGGATGGTCTGTGGGTGCAATTGCTTAATCTGCTCGATGCGGTCCGTGATCATCGGTTGAGCGCTAAGTCCACCCTGCCCAAGCGCATAACGCGTAAGATCGATCGATTCCGACGAGTGAGCCGTGTCGACAACGATATCCGTAGACTGGCTCAACAATGCCGAATATCCCGCCATCGATGCAGCCATCACAGCGAGCGACCGTAGCAGAGCCCGGAACGATTGAGATTTATTGATCATAAAGATTCCTCACCGTCATTGCGCCAATATCCGACCTCGCCATCCGTCGACTGTCACTTCGTGGTGAACCCAATTCCCAAGTCCGCTGAAATATCTTCTGCCGTTTCCGCGAAAAGCGTGCATGGCGCGCTATCGAGGCCCTCGAATTGCCATGGAATCAGGTAGATCTTTTTCAGCGATGGCATCGGCTCCCGGAAGCGAATGTCCTCAACCAAAAGCACAGGCCGATTGCTGTAGCGACCACAACCTAGAAACACGCGATGTGCCTCGCATCCTTCTTCCATGTGGGCGAAAGAGGCGATCGATGCGAAATCGACTGCCAGAGCCTTGAGTTCTCGAAATCGCTCCATCAGAAAATCGGCGGCGGCAGCAGAAAATCCTGGATTGTGCTCAATGTAGGTTTCCGCGTTCGAGCGGTACTTTCCGAATCCCGATCGCACGAACAAAACATCGCAATCGCCTCTACACGCGCTCCAACTTCCCAGATGTTCCGGCAAGATCAACTCGTCGGCGGCAACCTGGATGTCGAGTAGCGCCGACCGCGTAAACACAAGCTCTGAGAGTTCATAGTCAGCAATCCTCCGTCCGTCAGGATTGAAGTGATTCGGAGCGTCAACGTGTGTACCGGCATGATTGCTCGTCGTCAGGTAAAAAGAGTTGCAAGCGTCTCCCTTTGAGAGATCGTATAACTGCTCTAGGCGAGGGCCACGAAGCGTCTTGTAGAAAGGCGTCGACTCCGATAGCGGATAGGAAAGACTGATAAGCATCTGGCGTTCAGTTTAGAATCCGCGCAGAACTACTGCCGGCTCCAGAGGCCCTGGGACTGAGATTCTGTCCGAGGTATCGGAACCAATTCGAAGTATCGTCCGAATCACATTCTCCGCTGACAAGAAAGCTCATTTAATCTTGAGCCGAGTAGGAATCGGAGCCACTTTGTCTCGCTTGCTTGCATTGACGAACTTCGGTGATACAAGTAGGGGGCACCCTGGCTCTTTGCGCGCGGTTCGGACTCTGAATCGAAGTCGCACGCCGAGCGCTGTCCCTGCCAAAGCGTGGCTCAATTGCGCAACCATCCTCTTCGGGTTGATGCTTGCGAATCTTTGCCAAGCGGCGGAACGCCCGCAGATTGCGCTGGACGGCGAGTGGAGTTTTCGACTCGACCCACAGAACGTGGGAATCAGTGAGCGCTGGTTCGAAAGGCCGAATGCGTTATCCAGCACAATCAAGGTTCCTGGCGCGTGGCAGGCGCAAGGCTACGGTAAACGCGCCGGCATCCTAAGGCATCAATATGCAGGCGCGGCCTGGTACGCTCGAAAAGTCGCGGTTCCCTCCAGTTGGAGCGGCAAGATCGTGAACTTGCGAATCGGTGGCGCGCACCGCCTCACGCGGGTATTCGTCAACGGGGTCGATTTTGGTGAACACAACGGATTCAATGCACCGTTCAGTTTTGACGTAACCCACGCGATCCACGCCGGTGCCGAGAACATCATCGTGCTGCGCGTCGAGAATCCTCCCGTCGACGTTCAGACTTCTCCCGACAGGCAGATCCCCACTCTCCCCGTCGGCATGCTTGACTACATTGCAAATTGGGGTGGCATCTACGGCGATGTAACGTTGGAGGCCGAGGATCGCGCACACATTGAATCGGTGCAGATCGGCAGCGACACAGACAAGCGGATTGCCACCTTCCGGCTAAAGCTCGCAACCGATGCGGCACCGGGCCTGTCGGTGCGCGTCAGCATTCCCGACGTCCCGCCGATTAATCGCGAAGTAACGGTCGAACCAAACGGGGAAGCAGAGGCAAGCATTGAAGTGCCACTACCGAACGCACCGTTGTGGTCTCCAGATGATCCCAATCTGCTTACCGCAAGCGTTCAACTGCTGCGCGGAGATAACGAAATCGATCGGCTGGATCAACGATTTGGCTTTCGCCAGGTAACAACTCGCGGAAACGTGCTGCTGCTCAATGGCAAGCCGCTCTATTTGCGCGCCTACGGAGACGACGATGTCGAGGCACTAAACGGGTTTCCGCCAGCCTCGCCGCAAGTTTGTTTGGAACGGATGAGGCTAGCAAAAAGTTTCGGATTCAACGCAGTTCGCTTTCACTCTATGACTCCGCCTGAGTGTTATTTCAATGCGGCCGATGAAGCAGGCATCCTGATCATGGCGGAGCTTCCGGCAGTTTACACACAATATTTTTTCGCGCACCGGGACTTCCTCCGGGACGAACTGCAGCGCACTCTGATTGCATACCGCAACCATCCGTCGCTCTTGTCGCTCGCGTTTGGAAATGAATTCAATCTTAGATGGCTCAAGACAGATGCTGACCGGCAGGAAATGATGGCGTCGCTCTCTGAGTTCTATCGCTTCGCAAAACAGTTTGCTCCATCTACGCTCATCATGAGCAATGACGGATTCGATCTGCGCCCCACTGACATGGTGAGTCTGAGCGGCCCTCCCCCGCCCGACCGTCCTACCGTCCGGCATGAGTTCGGCGGATATTACTGCTCACTGCCGAATCCAACCCTCATCGACCAGCTCACCGGCGTCATGATACCCGAGTGGCTCGAACTCAAAAGGCAGTGGATCTCCTCGAATCACCTCGAAGATATCTATCCGAAATATCTGCAAAACTCAATCCGGCTACAGCAGCTTGGGAGAAAATTTCAGATTGAGAACGTCCGCGCCGATCGTTCAGTCACAGGTTATGATTTCTGGTTGATCGTGGATTACCCAGGCGGCACCGGCGAAGGCGACTCGTGGGAAGAAGGCTGGTTCGATTACTTCTGGCATCCCAAGGTGTCTTCAGACCAGGGGCGTGAACTGAACAGCCCTGTGCTGACAATCATCAGTGCCGGTGTGGACCAGCGCACGCTGTGGGCGGGCGGAAGTATGCACCTTGGCTTGCGCATTTCCAACTATGGCGAGAACGCGATTGAGAATGGCTTAGTTTCGTGGGCGCTTACATCGGAAGGCACTCGCCTCGATGGCGGAGAAATTCACGGAGTGCAAGTGCCGCTCGGGGATGTGGCTGACGTCGCGCAGATCATTTTGCACGCACCCGAAACCGACCACCCGCGCAAGCTCGAGCTTGTGACCACAGTGATGGCTGGCGCCGCACGCTACAGCAACCGCTGGGACTTTTGGGCATTTCCAAAAAAGAATCTGCTGGCCGAAGTTCCAGTACCAATCGAGTTGCAGGCCGAGTGGCCTCAATTGCGCCATGTTTACCCTTGGCTGCGCGCGAACTCAGACAAGACAACTCCAGAGTCGCTGCTCATCACTGAAAGCCTTAACGAAGGGGCGATTGCTCACCTTCACCAGGGCGGACGCGTGTTGTTGGCCATGAAACAACAGCCTTCTGACCACGGTATTCCATTTTTTCCCGCTTCGGGCGGAGCGATGGGCACGCTCATCGCTGATTCTCCCGCGCTCGGAGATTTCCCGAATCAAGGTTTTGCCGATTTGCAGTTCCACAGCCTGCTTAACGGTACTTCGCCGATTCCGCTGGATGCATGGCCTGCGGAATTGGATCCTATTGTGGGCGCAATACGAACCACATCTGAATTTCTCAGTCAGCAAAAAGGCCTCTCGCGTGTCGGTTACGTTTTCCAGGTCCGCGTGGGTAGAGGCGAACTGCTAGTCACTTCACCGGGCCTCTGGAACCATTATGACGATCTCCATCCCGAAGCAATTTACCTGTTCGACCGTCTGCTTCGCTATGCTTCCAGCAGCAACTTGGCACCTGGGGTTGAGGTTTCAAATGACCTGCTTCAAAGTCTGCAAGCTAAGTAATCGGCGAGATAGTCCCTTCGTGATGTTTGATGTCAGTAACTTGCAATAATTGAATAACTCTCCCTGCCAATGTTGGGGATTTGTACCCACTCCTCATGCACATCGAAATCGTGCCACTCCTTGCCGTTAACCGTGACGCTCCGGATCGGTTTTCCTTCGGGGTGGCGCAGGCGCAGGAGGACGGTCGTCCCGGGCCGCTCGCTCTCGAGCTGGAAGGTTGCTTCAATGCTGCCGATCTTCGCTCGGCTGTGCACGTTGTATGTGAGCCGTCCGAACTCAGTGAGCGAGTTCTTTACCGAAATGTCTTTTCCGTCCTCCAGCCACGCTCGCGGTGTTGCCTGCGCAAGAATTAACGTATGGTCATCCTTCTCCCGGAGCAGCATGTTTCGGTATAACTCAAACCAAGCGCCGTCAGTGCTTGGTGGGCCGAAATACTGTCCCCAGCGCCAACGATGTTCCACAGGCTCAAAAACACTTTGGCTGAAGCCGCCGGCCATCATGCTATAGAAGGCGCGAACCACGGCTTTCGGGCTATCGCGAAGAAGGTACACCGTGGCCTGCTGATTGTAGACTGGCTCATTTGCAAGTCCCCATCCGTGTAAATAGAGATTGTCTTCGTGATCGTTGAGAAGCGCGTCGGCAAGCTCGCCTTGCGCATGCAATGCTCGTAGGCGCAGTAAGTGGACTGCTCCCGTATCTACATCCGCCGGATACCACTGCTGATAGTTGCGGCCTGGATCAGATGCGTTCGAAGGCACGTAGGGTGTCCATGTATGGTCGCGGAGTTCAACTAACGGCGAACGAGCACTGGCGATGCTCATGGCCCGCGCGATAGCCTCGCGATATTCCTGCGCGATCTTGAGGCAGTCCGCAGCCCGCGGATTGCCGTCGCGTTCCAGCGCCTTGCCCATTGCTTCAACGCCCGCATACAGATAGGCCTGATTGAAGGCCCAGTATCCCTCGCCGGTCAGATCGTTGAGCTTGCCGTGGGCCAGCCCTGCTGTTGGACCCGGCGATGACGCCGTGCTGCGTATTTGCTCAATACACCAGTCGAGTGCCTTAAGCGTGTCAGGAAGCAATTGCTCGAAGCTCGCACGGTCGTCCGAAACAAGATAATTCTCCGCAACCGCGTACAACATGCCCGGAGTGTAGGCGAACCAATCCGCATTTCCGCCAAGGTGTCCATCCGGCCCCTGGTTATTACGGTAGATTGCTTGAATTTCCTCGGTTGCAATGTTGTTATAGCCGCGCAGGCCATAGAGCATGTAGTCAACATAAACGGCCTGATTAATCGGCCATGGAGTGCCGGTTTGTTGGTAAGCGAAGTTCGAGTAAGGTAAATCAATCCGGCCATCAGCCTGCCGGCGCGGCAAGGTGAGGGCGTGCCAGAGATTGGCGCGAAAGAGATCGTTGACAGCTTCTTCCGGAACCTCAAATTGCGCGCCCCGTGCAAGATAATCGGACCAAAACTTAACTGTGTGGCTTCGGGCAGCGTCGTAGTCCAGGCGAGTTAAGGCATCACGTGCGTCCGATGTCACGGTCGGGGATGGCAATGCAACGGTGAACTCCCTCGCCCCGTTTGCGGGCAGCTCAATCCCCAGAGTGATATCCACTCGGGTCGTCTTCTGGCCAGCTTCTGTCGCACCCTTGAGTTGCTGCCCCGGACCATTGACGCCAACCCAATGCGCGTCGGCGCCCTTTGGCTCTATGGCCAGCAAAGTTCCATGATCTGCCGCCGCCTCCAGCAGGAGCCAACCATTGAGGCGCTCGGCTGTTATCCCGGAATCGTCCTGAGACGGCAACGCTCGCTCATGCACCATGGTTACGGGCACAGTACGCGCCTTCCCTGAGAGATCTGTCAGCCGCACGCGCTGCATTAGAACCATATCCACATCGCCTCTCCGATCCGGCGCTGGACCATGCAGAGGATATGCGAACTGCTCTACTTCGTAGCGGACATTGTCGCGCACGAAGACGGTCGTAATGACTGGCAGGCCTCTGTCCAGCGTCTGGCTCTTCCAGTAGGGAACGATTCTTTCAGAGAGATTTCCAAACTCGAACCAAAATCGGAAACTATCGGGATTGCCGTAGTCGCTCCATGCGCCGGCTCCGCGGTCTATTCCGAATTTATGAATCGCGGAATCCCAGGTAAGACAGACAATTTGACCGGGACCTTCCTGCGCAGGGTGAACGTAGGAGGGATTCCCCATATCTTCCCATTTTGCCTTGAACTCGCTGTAACTCGCCTCCGGGAGTCGCTCTACCTGCTCAAGAATCCTGGCTCCCGCATGCTCAGCCAACTCATGTTGCGCATCAGCGAACGTGACCGGGGACTCTCCTGTGCTTAAGAAGACATCTAAAGATGGAATCCAGAAGGCTCTTTCATGAAGCAATTGATCGATCGTAAGCGAGAACCCGCGAGTCCCGTCCGAATTCAACTCGATGGTTACTTTGCGTGCATCCGGGCGCGCCGCAGGATCCTGAATCAGACGGTCAACCGTATCCGCATCGCTATGGGCCAGAAGGTAGGCCCAGATAACCTGCATGTTCTGGATCGGTTTGATCTCGGCATCTGGGTAAGTCACACTGTAGGTCCGGCTTTCAACATTACCAGCGCCCGCTGTGCCTTGCCACACTTCCTGGTCGCTGGAATTCACTCCGCCGGATCCCACGAGACGAACATAGAAACGAGTCTGCTTGACCGCCCCATGGCCGATGGAGATTTTAATCTTCAATTCCTTTTGGGGCTGCGCTTTAATTGAGAAGGGAGCGAGAACCGCGAAGATAAGAACCCCGACAGCCACCGCATAGGAGTTTCTTCGGCTTGCCGGCGCGTGGGTTGTCGAGTGTTGAGCCGCATCCAAAGTTGATCTCTCAAAACATGCCATCGATTCCCCCATCTCGATCCTTCCTCTATTTCAGCACGCAAGAATGCGGGTTGCAAAGACGGTTTGGGATTTCATCCGAATAGTCGGATGCTGACCATCTAAAAGTATGAACTGCTTCCGAAGATACTTACAATGGATCGGAGTACGCAGTTTCGCGATGCCGCGCGTATATAGGAGGTGCAACCTTGATTCGCAATTACTGGACGCTTGGCGGATGGAATGTGGGGATTCTGCGGCGCAGCGCACTGGCTTGCGCCTTGTTCTCCACCGTGATCGGGGCTCAATTGACGTGGGCTCAGGCCAAACTTTCTCCGCATTGGGAAGACCTGACGGGACCTGATTTCATTTCGGCCATTCACCGGTCTCAAGGCGTTTGTCTTCTGCCTTTCGGCATCCTCGAAAAACACGGCCCGCATTTACCTATCGGGACCGACTTGTTTAATGCACGGTACGTCGCGGAGAAGGCCGCCGATCTGGAATATGCGGTCATCTTCCCCGCCTACTATTTTGGACAGATCGCCGAGGCCCGGCACCAACCGGGAACCATCTCATACAGCATGCACCTGCAGCTTGATCTTTTGCAGGAGACCACCGACGAGATGGCACGCAATGGTTGCAAGAAGATCGTAATCGTGAATGCCCACGGAGGTAACCTCCAGTTACTCCCCTACTTTGCCCAGGCGCAACTCGAAACGCCGCATGACTACGTGGTCTATGTGTACTGGTGGAACCACAACCAACCGGGCCGGCCGGCGATGCACTCATCGGACTCGCATGCCGGCGAAGGAGAAACCTCCGACACCATGGTGTCGCGTCCCGATCTCGTTCATCTTGATCGGGCCGGGCAGGAATCCGGCACGGATCTGCATCGCCTGAATCTGCCTGACGGCCTCTACACCGGCATCTGGTGGTACGCGCGCTTTCCCAATCACTACGGGGGCGATGCAAATGCCGCCAACTTGCAGCTCGGCGAATTCGATATGAAGGCATGGACAGCCGGCGTCGCCGCGGTCATCCGCGCAGTGAAAGCTGATATGACCAGCCTGGAACTGCAAAACCAGCTCTATGACGATGCAAAGCATCCACTGGACACCACACAGTAATGAGCCCCTTGGTGACTCCATAGTATTGATGCGAAGCATCTACGGAGTATTGACGCGAAGCATGTACGGTTGCAGTGGAAAGCTTCCTGTTACTTAGTACATGGAGGAATCGCATTTTGATTCGGCTTCAATCTTCTGCATTGCAGGTCGACGTTCTCCCCGAGGTGGGCGGAAAGGTCGGGCAAATCCGGCATAAGCTGTCCGGTTGCGACCTTCTGATTCCGCCGAAGAGGCCCTATCGAACCATTCCCATCGATGGTGACTGGCTCGAGTACGACACAAGCGGCATGGACGATTGTTTTCCAAACGTCGCTGGAGGTGCGTATCCCGAGCCACCGTGGACCACGGCAAAGTTGCCCGATCTTGGCGAGTGGACCCACTCCGAGTGGAGCGTTCGGCACATGGAGCCCGCGCGGTTGGCCATGGAAAGGGCAGGGCACACACTACCCTACTTTGCTGTCAAAACGATCGGCTTTGCGGATCAACAAACCCTGGAGTTTTCGTACAGCGTCGAAAACCGCGGCCAGTTCCCTCTCCGATATATCTGGTCCGCGCACCCGTTAATCGCCGTGCAGGAGAGATTCAAGCTGCTGCTTCCCGCCGGGCCATTGAGCTTTCGGCTTTTCCCTCCGACCTCGGCTGTCTATTCATGGCCTTCGTATATGGGCACGGATATCTCATCCAAATGGAATCCTCCGGGTACGACGTTGAAGATATTTATAACCGGTCTCAGTGAAGGATGGTGCGCACTCGAATTGCCCGAACACACCTTGCGCTTTTCATTCGATATTCAAGCCGTGCCGGTAGTAGGCATCTGGTTCAACAATTTCGGATTCCCCCGAAGTGACGGCCGACCGTTTCGCTGCATTGCAGTAGAGCCGTGTACGTCGGCTTCGGATCTGCTCGATCATCTCGACCCGGCTGCCTACCCGAGAATCGCTTCCGGCTCTATCGTCGAATGGTCGATGCGGCTGACCGTCTCTCCTCGATCCAGAGAAAATCCATGACCCAAAGCCCGCAGCCCGGCATCGACGCAGTGCGCAATTCAACCCAGACTCAGCAGAACCAGTGAGAGAATCCCCGTCAGGATCCCCGCGATGCCATAGGGCCCAACCTTTTCGCGAAAGATGAAGATGCCGGCGGCGGCTACCAGAAACAGATTTCCGCCCGTCGTCATTGGGAAGACAATATATCCGGGCACATTCCTCTCAAGCGCCAGCAGACTGAAAAGCTGTCCGCCAAAACTTCCCATGCCGATTCCAAAGGCCATGACAAGCTCCTGCGCGCGGAATCTGCCGCGAGTTGCCAGGAACCATGCAAGTCCAAACAGCAGGCCGCCGGCATACCACAAAATCAGATACTGAAAATGATACTTCTCCGAAAGCCCCTTTTCGGCCATAATCTTCAACCCGAATGGTCCCAGGCCGTTCGCCACAAAGGCGAAAAGCATCAGGCGCATCCACGTGGATGAGCGGCTCATGCGGCACCCCCGGGCGCGCCGGCCGCAACCTGCTTTGCCTCATCGGATTGCTTGTCTTTCCATAGCAGGAACACCGAAATGATCGCCAGGGCCACTACCGCGATCCTCTGCGGACTGACGTGCTCATGGTAGAAAACGATTGAGCCGATCGCTGGAATCGCGGCCGACAAGTTGATGATGAGCCAGCTCGTTGAGATTTTTCCGTAACGAACGCCGGCGAGAAATACGATCCCGCCAATCACGCTGGCGACACCGAAGGGCAGCGCAATCGCATAAACCGCGATTGGCACATTAAAATCAGCGCCCCTGAAGAGCACAAACAGCGTCCCGAACAGGACACACCAGGCGTAAGCAAGGGTATAAACTGCGCCTGGTTTGCAACCGCGCAGATCGGCAAACTTCGCGAAGATCCCGATGAAGCCAAAGCACGTTAGCGACAGAATCATGTATAAATAACCCATCGTTCGTGTCTTCCTTTCCGGCCCTCTGTGAAAGCTCTACGTGGTTCCTGGTTGCTTTCTGACTGTACCCTATATCATTTCTCCAGCGGTCGTCGGCCGATTATGAAGTGCGAGAAACTATCCAATCATCCGGACAGTCTCTGCCACCCACCTGGATTGACACGGCACGTGATCGATTTTGGAGAGCACAATAACAGGATGGCCCCTCGAAGCCAAATCTCGACTCCTGAAGATGAGCTCGTTATTCTCCACCATCCCGACCAGTTGGATTTCGATACGCCCGGCAAGCACCACTACCGTGTCGGATTCCACCTGGACTCGGGCTGGGGCTTTTCGCTGGTGCCGCTTACAGTGATCAATGGCACGCGGCCTCCGGCTTCAGGCTCCCAGCCGCCGGGCCTGGCGGTGTTTGGAGGAACCCACGGCAATGAGTGGGAGGGCCAGGTCGCCGTGAAGCGGCTGTGCCGCGAACTCGACCCCAATCAGATTTGCGGACGAATCATTCTGATGCCGCAATTGAGCCAAAGCGCCTGCGCCGCCAATCAGCGAGTCTCGCCGTACGACAACGCAAATATGAATCGAGCTTTTCCAGGCAATTCCCGCGGAACCCTCTCTTACAGGATCGCGAGCTTCGTAAAGTCCAGCATCTTTCCGAGGGTGCGCATTGTGATCGACCTGCATGCCGGTGGCCGCGAAGGCGGATTTGCACTTTGCACTTCATTCCATCCCGTGCCCGATCCCGACCAGTTCGCAGAGATCCATAATGCCGCTTCGCTCTTCGATACCCCATTCATCCTCATTTACTCCAGTCAAATGGCTTCGGGCCTATTGACAGATGAGGCGGAAGCCGAAGGCAAGATCGCGATTGGCGGGGAATTCGGCTTCGGAGAAGGCGTCAATCGCAAGGGAACCGAGCACGCATACGAAGGCGTTCGCAACGTCATGAAGTACTACGGGCTCCTTTCCGGCGAGATTGTCAAAATCGACACCACCCGTGGCTCCGCTCCGCGCCTGGTCGATGCCCGCAACCTGGAAGACTATACCCCCTGTCCGCGCTCCGGGGTTTGGGAACCGTTAATCGACCTTGGCGAAGAAGTCAAGGAAGGCGGCCTGATCGGGCGTTTGCACGATTTTTCGAATCAAGCATCGGAGCCGCTGGAAATCCACGCCCACCGAGCGGGCGTCATGATCATGATGTGTGGAGGCGCTGTTTGCCAGGAGGGGACAACGCTTTTTGTCATCGCTCGCGATGCGAAAATCCCAGGCAAGGCGTGAGCGTGTCCAATTAGCTGGATGCCAGGGTTCCTCGCGGCTGGCTTTACTCCCCGGCTCCAATTTCGAAATGCTAGAGTAGCGGAGGACAGACTCCGCACAAGGAGAGCGAATCTTGCTGGTCGATTGCCACTCGCATGTATGGGAATATCCCGGACATATTTCCGATGAGTTTGTGAATGAAGCCAACGCGCGATCACGGGGCCACAAGCTGGATCTCAATATCCCGCCGGAGAAACACTTCAAGGCGATGGCGGGCGTCGACAAGGTCATCGCATTCGGCCTTCGCGCATTTCATTCCGGTCTATGGGTTCCGAATGATTTCGTCGCCCGCTACGCTGCCAGTCATCCTGAAAAAGTCATCGGATTCGGAGCCATCGATCCAGCCGCGGATCCGATTGACGAGACGCTCGATGAGATCGTTCGACTGAAGCTGCGCGGCGTCAAACTCGGGCCAATTTATCAGAACATTCACCCCACCGATCCGCGGATGCTGCAAGTCTACAAATTCTGCGAAGCAAATCATTTGCCCATTCTCATTCACCAGGGCACGACATTCGTTCGCACGGGCCCGCTGAAATATGCCCTACCAACCCAGTTGGAGGATGTGGCAATCGAGTTCCCGGAGTTGAGAATGATCATTGCCCATCTAGGGCATCCCTGGATCGCCGATACGCTGGTTCTCATCCGCAAGCATCCCCACCTTTACTCTGACATCTCGGCGCTGCATTATCGTCCATGGCAGTTTTACAACGCCCTGATCATGGCCAAGGAATACGGCGTCCTCGATAAGCTTCTGTTTGGCTCCGACTATCCATTCACCACTCCTGAAGCCTCGATTGACGGGCTGCGCAATATCAATCACTTCGCCGAAGGCACAAATCTGCCTCGCCTCACCACGGATGAGATTGAGCGTCTCATCTACAGTCCAACGCTGACCTGTCTTGGCCTGGAGAACGCATGAAAATCTCCGATGTTGACGTGATAATCCTCGAATCGCCCGAGGATTATCAGGCCACCGCCGGCGCCGAAGAGGCGCATGGCATCAAGTACCTGGGCCTCGTCAAAGTGGAGACGGATGCGGGCATTGTCGGCTATGCCGATCTTGAAACGCAGCCTCATGTGGCACGAACCATAGTCAATGCACCCTCTGAGGGGTCGGTGCTCGGCTTCAAAGGCCTTCGCTCTCTCCTCATCGGTGAGGACCCTTTTGACGTCGAGCGGCTGTGGCACAAGATGTACATGGGCTCGGTTTACTACGGCCGGCGAGGCGCCGCGATGCAGGTCATCTCCGGCATCGACATCGCCCTATGGGATATCGTCGGCAAAAAAATCGGCGAGCCTGTCTACAGGCTTCTTGGGGGAGCCTACCGTGATCGCGTTCGTCCATACGCCAGCACGCTGTTCCGTTCTACACCCGCGGGAATGACCGAAGCGAGTCGCGGTTATCTTGAACAGGGCTTCACGGCCGTGAAGTTCGGATGGGGAGTGTTTGGAGAGGATCCGGAGCGCGACGTAGATCTCGTGGCAGCGGCCCGAAAAGCGCTTGGAGCGCGAGCGGACCTGCTTATCGATACGGGCTGGTACATTCACCGTACGGCGAAGGAAGCGATACAAATGGTGCGGCGGTTGGAGCCGTTTCGTCCGTTCCTGATAGAAGAACCGCTTTCGCCCGAGGACTACGATGGCTACGCTGAGCTGGCCGGCGCAGTCGACACGTTAATTGCCTGCGGCGAACAGGAAGCGACGGAGTGGGGTTTTCACACTCTGATCGAACGCGGACATGTAGATGTGATTCAACCGGATCTTTCCCGCTGTGGCGGACTCACGACCGGACGCAAAATTGTGCATATGGCGGAACTCTACAATCGCCTCTGCATTCCTCATGCCTGGACCTCCGATCTCTTAACTGCCGCCTCGCTTCACCTGAACGCCTCTATGCGGCGATCGGTCTTTCAGGAATTCAACATTACTGTTGGGCCATTGAGCCGCGAATTATGCCTCAATCCCATACATCTCGAAGATGGAATGTTGCGCGTTCCACAAGGGCCAGGCCTGGGCGTTGAAGTGGATGAGTCGGTGATTAAAAAGTACAGGGTGGAATAAGCCATGGACAGACTCAAAGGCAAAGTTGCGATTGTGACCGGTGGCGCCAACGGCATTGGCAGGGCGATTTGTGAACTTTTCGCGGAGGAAGGCGCCTGGGTTCTGGTGGCCGACATCGAAGAACATGCGGGACAGAGCGTCGTAGACGCAGTGCACGCCCATGGCGGAAAAGCAGAATTTTGCCGTGCCGACGTTTCGAATCAGGAGCAGGTTCGAAACGCTGTTGAAATGGCTGCTGCTCATAACGGCTCGATTGATGTCCTCTGTAACAACGCAGCTTATCTTTCGCCGAACTTTCATGCGGCTCTGGAATCGACCGAAGAGGAATGGCGCAAGTGCATTGATGTGGCGCTGATGGGGACGCACTACTTTACCAGGACCGTTTTGCCTTACATGCTGGCTCGAGAGAAAGGCTCCATCGTGAACGTCGCCTCCATCCAGGCAATAGAAGGCATGATGACCTCCGCCGCCTATACGGCAACGAAGGCGGCGCTGCTCGGCTACACCATGAGCGTCTGTTACGACTACGGACTGCGGAACATCCGCGCCAATTCCCTTTGCCCAGGTCCAATTCAAACGCGCATCTCCGCGGGAGCAGCCGATCCGCACCATCAATGGCAATGCGATCAAACGACTCTCGGCCGAGTTGGTCAGCCAAGGGAAGTTGCATGCGCCGCGCTGTTTCTCGCGTCAGATGAGTCGTCTTACGTCACGGGCATTACGCTCCCTGTAGACGGAGGCTGGACTGCAAGCGCCGCGAGAAAACGCGGCTAGAGTATCTCTGTACTCCGGCTCCACCTGAGATTGCGCCGGGCTCAAATCACGCATTTAACTACGCGACTCCGAGGACTTTAGAATGAGACTTTCTCACTTTCTGGCCGTTGTCACAGTGGTCATAGCGACCATTCCAGGGGTTGCGCAAAATCGCACCGCGACACTCACGCTCGATTTCACAAAGAACCTCGGCCCCATCCAGATGGACCATATATCGCTTGGCCAGGGAGGCTTGTCTCCTGACCCGATGTGGGATAACCGCATCGCCGAAATCCGTGCGCTTCATCCACATTTGATTCGGTTGTTCGTGCAGGAGTACTTCGACGTAATGCCGGCAATCGGAAAATATCATTTCGCGACGCTCGATCGTTCGGTCGATGAGATTTTTCAAGCCGGCGCAATCCCGCTCATGTCCATTACCATCCGTCCCAGGGCGCTTTATCCAAAGATCGATCAGAATATTGTTGACCCAACTAACTACCCCGCCTGGGAGGCCTTGATCTCCGCAATGGTAACTCATTACAAAGAGCGGGGTGTGCACGGCGCCTACTGGGAAGTTGGGAACGAAGGAGATATCGGCGAATCAGGCGGATCTCCATACCACTTCACGCCCGAAAACTATGTGCGCTATTACCAGCATACCGTCGCGGCGATTCTGCGTGCAGACCCTGGAGCCCATGTAGGAGGCCCGGCTATTGCCAATTACAAGTCGCCGCTTCTGCCGGCGCTGCTCGATGCTGCCGACAGCCAGAAGATTCCGCTCAGCTTCATTTCATGGCATATCTACAACAGCGATCCTAAGACCGTTCAGGCAACAATCGAATACCAGAAAGACCAACTCGCCAAACACCCCTCGCTTCATCCTGAAACGATCCTCGATGAATGGAACATGGCCTTGACGGTACCGCCAAAAGACCCGCGCATTCAGCCTGCGTACGTGGCAGAAACTGCCTGGCGCATGAAAGAGTCAGGCCTGAATTACTCCTGCTTCTACCACATTCGCGACTATCATGTGGACCGCGATCGATTTGCGAGCTACACCTCGCCGGGTGGCGCTTCCTTCATGGCCAGTTGGTGGAACCGCATGCCGCAATACTCGGGACTGTTCGACTATCAGAACGTCATGCGGCCGGCATACTTTTCCTTTGAGTTGCTCGCGCGCGTTACCGGAGATCGCCTTCGGGCGACGAGCGACGATGATTCGGTCCACGCCTTCCTCTCCTACGATGAACTTTACAAGTACTACAGCCTCATGTTCTGGAATTTCTCGCCATCGCCAGTCACCCTCAAAATAGATCCCCGGGGCCTTCCGGGCACGCTCACTGTCCATCGCCGCATGCTGGATGCCGAGACTCCGATTCAAGATGAAAATGCCCGCCTTCGCCCACTGGACGACACATCGCTTTCGCAAGATTCCGCGCCCATCGAAATCAATCTCGAGCCGTATGGAGTCCAGTTCTGGTCCCTGGAACCGCTCCACTGGAGAGCTGAACTCACGGGCCAGGAGCCGAGACACATCGAGCCGCCAAAGTGAGTTTTGAGCGGGACCGCTTCCATGCACGCTGATCGATTCAGAGCGCAACCTGACTGAGATCAGGCATTAGAGTGACGCGGGATTCCTGGAGTCAGGAAATCGGCGCGGATCAATTGAAGTTCTATTGAAATTGAGGAGCAGTCATCGAACCTTGCATTAGAGAACGCATCGGCAGGATCGCTCTATAAAACGCCGTACTTCGCAAACACATCCTTCAAGTATGCACCGCGCATGAGTTCCGTTCGGCTTCCATTTTCTTTTGCGACTTTCTCGCTGGCCATTTGAATCACGGTCGGGAGAATTTTCGCAGGAACTGCAATCACGCCGTCATAGTCGGCCACGATCAGGTCGCCAGGAGAAACTCGCACCCCCGCGCACTCCACCGGCACGTTGTAATCAATAATCGTGCCTCTTCCCTTTGAGTCGACAGGCTTGATGCCCCGGGCAAATACGGGAAACCCCATACTCTGAATCTTTTTTACATCGCGAACGAGACCATCGATCACCGCTCCCCGGGCGCCGCGCGCGCGCGCAGCGGTGGATAGCAATTCGCCCCAGGGCGCGTTTTGCAACGAACCTGCCGTCGAAGCCACAACCACTTCACCGGGAAGAATCGAGTCGATCGCCTCGATCTCCATGGCATAGGGAGCGGGCGGAATATGGTAGACATCCGCATAGGCGAGCGTGCGCGCCCAACCCGCAAACCGGTCATCGGCCGACAGTGGCCGGATGAACTCTCGCAGCGCCTGGTTTCTATGTCCCAGCTCGTCAAGAGCGTCGGAGATAACAGCAGTGTAAAGCTGCTCTTCGATCTGCTTGAACAACTCCAAATCTGCTTCGGTGGCCGGGGTCCTTGACGGGCGAATCGATTCGCTTAGCATGGATTGATGGTAATGAAAAAGAGAAACAAGAGAGGTTCGGAAGCAATCAAAAAATACTGAAGTGTCCGATAGCGTGGACGCTTCTGGAATGCCATGCCTCTCTTGGAGCCATCATGCGGTTTCCACCGCTTCTTAGGATGTCGCCTCGACCCAAATGCTTCCAGCTGGAAAGCCCGAGTGAGCCCACGCGGTGGGCAAATGGCGCTCTTCTGAAACGGTGCCGATTTGCTGCGACAAAGCTGCGGCGGCACTCATCACGTGCGCCGCTCTTGCGGGGATATTTTCAAGTTGCGCCTTGGTTCCCGAAATGCTGATCGCCGCCACCACTTCTCCGGAGCTGTTGCGAACCAGAGCTCCTATGCAGCGCACGCCTATCTCTTCTTCTTCATCGTCGATGGCGTAGCCCAATCGCTGCACATTTTCGCAGGCCAGCCGAAGCGCGCGACGCGAGGCTATCGTGTTCTCGTTGTGGCGCATCAGCCCCTGCTTGCGGATCAATTCATCGAGCACTTCTGGCGGTAGTTCCGAGATTAGTGCTTTCCCCAGTGCCGTGCAGTGAAGCCCCATCCGCTTTCCAACCCAAGTGGCAAGATGAGGTGTTCCCGGTGCCTCAATCCTGTCAATCAGGATAGCCTCACCATCCTCCATTACCGCCAGGTGGACGGCGAGCCCTGTATCCACCATTAGCTGGCGCAGATATGGCGCGGCTTGAGTGCGCAGGCTGGTTCCACACAGCGCCAGGTTTGCCAACGCCTGCAAACGAAAACCCAGGCAATATCGGCCTGTCTTTTCGCATCGTTGAACGTAGCCTGTGCGTTGATAGGTCAGCAGAAGAGCGTGACCGGTACTTCGGGGAAGTTGGAGTTTACGCGTCAACTGGGACAATGTGACGCCACGCCGGGATTGGGCCAAGAACTCTAGAATAAGCAGTCCCCTTTCCAGTGCCGGCACTGATTGCGTTCTGAGTCCAGTCCAAGCATTCATGCGGAATATTAGCATGGCCTTGGATTTCTGGAGACTAGAAGAAAAGGCGAAAGTATCCAGCTAATCGGACGGTGAAGCTCAGGAGTCGGAGCAGATCCTCCGCAAACTGAATCAAACTGAGCCGTTAGTCCTATTCATTTTGGGTTAAAGTCATTTAGGATTCAAGCTTCTAAGATACTCTGCGAGTTCCTCGTGTATCTGCGGCCGGTCCCATAAGAATTTCTGAGAAAACTGATCTGTCAATTTGTATGGCGCCGGGGCCGGTGGCACCCTCTGGGCCATATCTTCTCGTCTTATTACATAGTCACCGATTCTGCACCCATACATATCGAGATGCCGAATCCCGAGTCGGAAAGCGGCTTCGCAGATCATGCGAATTTGGTCAGCGGTCGGATACTCTGCTGGACCGGGCTTGCGCTCCTCTGGTTGGTTCGCAACCCAGAACGTACAGATGATCTGCTTTTTGTCACCGATCATTTTGCGGATCGTAGTCAAAGCCTCGACCGTTTGTTCCGCAGCTTTTTCTCCGGAATCGCGCGAAGAATCCCAACTTGTCGTCGTGTAGCCACCCGCCGCATCAAAGTATTGCGCGACCTTGTCGGATTCTTCCGGAATTCGACGTTCGCGTTCTTCCGCTGCGATGCCATCCTTCAAGCGAAACAACACGCGAGGCCCAAAAGCTAAGCGAAGCGCCTTGCCGTCTGGAGAACTCGGATGAAGCAAAGCCGCAATTATTTCCCCATGGACGCGAAGGATGATGTCCTCGCCCTGGTTTGGCTTATTCATTCCGACGTGCTTACGAAGCAGGTGGAGGATGCTTTCAGTGGCTCTGGTGCAAATGGCCACGCCGCGTCGGTTACATTGACCTTTGGAGAGTTGAGGACCAACGGTGAGCGAACTTGGTAGTGTCGAGGAGTTGTTTCGAGGGCGGCATTTCGACCGCGAGGTGATCATCCTGTGCGTGCGCTGGTACCTGCGCTACAAGCTCAGCTTCCGCG
>OBLW0100000842.1_pt1 | contig 26547 bp, 22 predicted proteins | sample 1520161 | NCBI WGS metagenome assembly OBLW01 (sample SAMEA3539309, study PRJEB22396) | soil metagenome | biome: tundra; feature: field; material: soil | place: USA | collected 2010-05 | depth 0.15 m | reverse complement strand
CTTCCGATCTACCGAATTTTCTAAGAACAGCGAGGCACTCAACCCGGCACGTCGACTTGCAAAGCGTGTCGGAGTCTCTCGGGACGTGGGCATAAGCACATTGTCCGAATATGTCGCCGTTCAGGTGGCGTGGCAGCAAATGTGACCAAAATGTAACCAACCGAAAAATGCACCCTCCTACAACAAACAACTTACAACAACTTTAGTCACACTGTGCCGTGCGGAGCCTGGTTTAGCAAGTCGCTAATTATGAGCTACTTGCAGCTGATTTATGCGGGGCGTTTCCAGGACTCATAATCCCTTGGTTGGGGGTTCAAATCCCTCCGGGCCCACCACTGAGGCACTGGGATTCAGTGGTTTCTATCTTGGCAAATTCGATTTTTTCTAGCGCATTCTTCATTTTTTCCTGCCTCTGCGATTCGTCTCTCTTTGATTCTTTCCGCTCCATTGAATTGGATCGATGGATCTCCTCTGTACTGCTTTGCCGAAAAATTTGCCCCGCCTGATGCAGCAACGGAGGTTTCGGAAGAGGGACTGCATCGTGACGCTATTCTTTCCTTATGTGCGGCCGATTCGCTCGCAAATCGACACAGGAGGTTCTAGCTGACTGGTTTGGCGTGGAGCTGGAAGACATGCCTTGGTTCGCGCCCACCTACAACGCCGCTCCGCAGAGCGTGCAGCCGGTGGTGCGTCTGAATCGCGACTCTGGCCAGCGCGAAGTCGCTTTGCTGCGGTGGGGGCTGGTGCCGTATTGGGCCAAGGACGAAAAGCTCGCCTACACCACGATCAACGCACGAGCCGAAGAAGTTGCCGCGAAGCCTGCGTTCCGGGAGGCGCTGAAGAGAAGGCGCTGCCTGGTGCCCGCCGATGTCTTTTACGAGTGGCAGAAGCTCGACGAGAAGACCAAGCGGCCCCATGCAATCGCGCTCCGCAGCGGCGACCCCTACGCATTTGCCGGGCTGTGGGAGCGCTGGCAACCCAAAGAAGGCTCGCCACTCGAGACCTTCACGATCATCACGACCGATGCCAACGAAGTAACAGAGCCGCTTCACGACCGGATGCCGGTGATCCTGGAACGGCGCGACTACGACCGCTGGCTTGATGCCGGCGACCCGGCGCGCGCACCGATTGACCTGCTCCGCCCCTACCCCGCTGAGAAAATGCTGGCCTGGCCTGTCAGTAACCGCGTGGGGAACGTCCGCAACGACGATCCCGATCTGCTTGGGCACGCGCGGGGGGAGTAACTCCGTTCCAAATACAGCGAATTCTCTTGACATTGAGTTAGTTTCGGGGTTTGCTGATTCCTAATCCAAACCTCGCTGAGTTCCGTGCAATATGGGAACGAATCGAGGCCGGGGGCGGAATCGATAACTCGCACCGCGACTTAGACTCGCATCCTCGAAAATCAGCTTCAGGGCCTTCGGATGCCGGTTGAAGGAGAACGTTGCCCAGAAGCGTCTGGATGGCTGCGTCGGCCTTTGTCCCCCGATGGCTGATCAAACTCCAAGTCGTAGCGCTTTACGGTTCCTCCGAATAGCACGAGTTACGAGGAGAACCTATGACAGACCAAATCCCTTCCAGCTTGAATCAGACCGGCTTATCGGACAATGCGGCCGGCGGGCTGGCTTATGTCACGATCATCCCGGCGATCGTCTTCCTGATCGTGGCGCCTTACAACAGAAACCCCTACGTGCGTTTCCATTCCTGGCAATGCATCTTTTTAGCCATTGCCTATTTTGCCGTAGACATGGTCATGATGATTCTTGGCAGGATGCCAATTCTCGGCTGGTCCGCGTTGTTCCTTTGGCCGCTTGTAGCGCTTGGATTCTTTATTGTTTGGATCATTGTGCTGATCAAGGCGTTCAACGGGGAACGGTTCAAGCTGCCGATTATCGGCGATCTGGCCGAAAAGCAGGCCAACTCCTAACGCACCTGGGCCACAGTATTAATGAAGGCGGTTTGTAGTGAAGCCGTCTTCGCGACCGGGACTTGATGTTGCACTGCGCTTTCGACCGGCATTGCATTCATCAAGGACCTGGGCAAGTCTCCCCTATGGTTTGGAACTGAGTCGTAAAGGAGCTACCGTGTCCAATTTCACCCAGTCTCCGTCCCCGGCCGCGCAAGCCGGGCTCTCCAACGAAGCTGCCGGCGCCCTGGCGTATGTCACGATGGTCCCGGCGATCGTCTTCCTGCTCATCGAGCCTTATAACAAGAACTCTTTCGTGCGATTTCATTCGTGGCAATCCATTTTTCTGGGAATCGCCGCTTTCGCCATCAACACCGTGCTCACGATTATTCCCGTGATTGGGTGGATTCTCATCCCGTTTGTGGGTCTAGGGTTCCTCGCAATCTGGGTGTTCGTGTTGCTCAAGGCACTCAAAGGGGAGCGTTATGAGCTGCCCGTTATCGGCAAGCTGGCGGAACAACAAGCAGGGGCTTGACTCTCCGCGCACCACCCTGTAACCAAGTGCTGCCGAGGCGGGAATGCCTCAGCGCCGCTTACCCTTTCTGGGTGGTCGCTTCTTGCTCTTCGAGACCGGGTGCGGGACGTCTCTGCGCCTGCCCTTCTTCAGCTTCGGCAGAGATTTGCCGGCGGGCTTCCCGGTAAGGGGCAGACCCTCCTCCACGATTGAGAACTGCAATTTCCGTTCCTGGGCAAGGATCCGGTCAAGTATAACCTGCACGCGATCGCCTGCCCTGAAGCGCCGCCCCCAGCGCTCACCGACAATCTCATGGGTGTTTTCGCGCCAGGTATAGTGGTCATCGCGTAGCGTGTCGATGGGTACCAGCCCCTCCACAAACAGGTCGGTCAGTTCGACGAACAGGCCAAATTTTGCAGGGTTCAGCACCAGCGCGGCAAACTCCTCGCCAACGCGGTCCTGCATGAAGCGCACTTTCTTCCACTCCACCAACTCGCGCTCGGCCTCGGCGGCGCGGCGCTCGGTCTGGCTGGTCTCTTCGGCAATCTGCGCCAGTTCGAGCTCGGGAATGGGCGGCTCGATGTTCCCAGGTCCCAAAAGCGGGACCTGGGGCACTCGTTTTATTTGCGGAACGCGACTACCGCCTTCATTGGGGTGTGTCCACGGTGAGCTGTGGCGGCCCGCGGCAACCTGGCCGCGACCCGGCACGCCGGCCCGAAGCAGCGACTTGGTGATGCGATGCACGATCAGGTCAGGATAGCGGCGGATGGGTGAAGTGAAATGCGTATAGGTAGGCGCGGCCAGCGCAAAGTGGCCCTCGTTGATCTCGGAGTAGCGCGCCTGCTTGAGCGAGCGCAGCATCAAGTAGCTCAGAATGCGCTCTTCCGGTTTGCCCTCGATGCGCGCCGCCAGCTTTTGATACATCTTGGGCGTGATGGGGATGTCTTCGGCGACTTCGTGGGTGCGGGGATTGCGTCCGCTGCGCTGCGCGTCGCGGCGGTCTCCACGAGTTTGAATGCGCTTGACCGGCAGAGCGCCCAGGCCGAGGGAGTAGCCAAAACTCGCCGCCAGTTCTTCGAATTGGACAACACGGCGCGGCTCCGGCTTCTCGTGGATGCGATAGAGCGAGGGCACGCCCAGGTCTTCAAGCCATGTGGCCACGCTCTCGTTGGCGGCCAGCATGAACTCTTCGATGAGCCGGTTGGCCCACGTGCGCTCGGCCTTGGTCACGCCGCGCATCTGGCCCTGCTCGTCAAATTCGATCACCGGCTCGGGAAGGTCGAAGTCGATGCTGCCGCGCTCCTCGCGCCGCTTGTTCATCAGGACAGCGAGGTTGCGCATCCGTTCGAAGTCTGCCACCAGGCTTGGGTAGCGAGCACGCGTCTCGGGATCGCCTTCCAGGATCGCATGGACGTCAGTGTAGGTCATGCGCGCGGCAGAGCGGATGACACCTTCGACGATTTCGTAGCTCTCGATGCGGCCCTCCGCGCTGATCTGCATGATGCAACTCAGAACCAGCCGATCTTCGCCGGGACGCAGGCTGCAAATGTCCGTTGAGAGCTCCTGGGGCAGCATGGGAATGGCGCGATCGGGGAAATAGACGCTGGTTCCGCGAAGGCGCGCCTCCAGGTCGAGATCGGTGCCGGCGCGGACATATTCAGACACGTCGGCAATGTGCACCTGCAGCTCGTAGCCCTCGCCCAGTGGACGTTCGCGCACCAAAACGGCGTCATCGAAATCACGAGCCGTCTCGCCGTCGATGGTCACGATGGGAAGGCCGCGAAAATCCCGGCGACGCGCGACTTCTTGTTCGTCGAGGTGCGCCACGGCGCGCGCTTCGGCCAGCACATTGTCGGGAAAGACCCGCGGCAACTGGTGCTTGCGGATCATCATTTCGACATCGACGCCGAAGTCATCGGGGTCGCCCAGCACCTCAATGACGCGGCCCACGGGAGGCTTGAACGGCGTGGGCCAACTGGTGATCTCAACATCGACGACGAGGCCCTCCAAATTGTCGTGGGCAGCATGAGTTGCCGCTTCCGTCCCGAGGACCCGGTGAGGCGTTACGTCTTCCGCGGCGGGCGGCAACTCCTGTCCGGTTGGGATCAGGATGGGTTGCGTCATGCGCTCGTCGAAGGGAATAACGACGTTGCTGGGGTGACGATCGCCACGAGAATAGTGAAATGTGCCGATCACCGTGGGATTGCGCCGCTCGAGCACGTGCGCAATGCGGCCCATGCGGCGCCCATCGGCGCGCGGTGGCTCCAGCTCGACCAGCACCTGGTCGCCCTGCATGGCGCCATTGATCTCATTGGGAGGAATAAAAACGTCGTCTACCACCTCACGGACGCGGACCTGTCCGTGGGGGCCCCGGGTGTCGGTCACACCGGAAGCTTGCCGTGGGTCCACCGCGGTGGATCTTCGATTCGGTCGCACAAAGCCGTAGCCATCGCGGTGCAGATCGAGGCGGCCGGCAATAAGGTTTTCGCGGCCGCCGGGCGCGCGCGGAATGCTCCAGTGCTCGCGATCGAGCTTGGTCAGGTCGCCGCGCACCGTCAGCCGGGCGAGTTGCTCCAACAACAGGCGCCGCTCGCGCCCGCCGCCCAGGCCGAGCTCGCGCACAAGCTGCTTGTATCCGGCCTTGCCGCCTGGGGAGCGAGCGATGCGCGCGATAAGTTCGCGATCGGTCATGGATTAAGACTAGGGCATAACGGGGGTAAGTTGAGGTCTGTGCGTTTCCCGATCTCGAAATAGCAACCGGAGCATTCGCCTGCATGATCAGGATCTCAAGAACCGCGGTGCAACGAAAAGGCCCTAATAGATGTTCCTGGTTGGGTGGCTGAAAGGTGACCGAAGAATAGCCGGCTATTCAGGCGTCATGGCTCGTTTGCTCGAGCGCCCTCATGCCAGCGCAGGCTCGACTAGCATGAGGAGTTGAATTTCGCCCCAACCTCTCGGCGTGCCAAAACTACGCCGCAATGGAAGGCTCGCAACGCTGGTGACGTTACCGGAAGCGTCCGAAATCGTACGCAACGCCAATGTCGACTCCGCTTGGATTCAATGCGTGATGGTTAAAAAAGTTCGGCCAGAACTGATACTCGTAGTTTACGCGCAACCAGAAGCTTTTGTAGAAACGGGTGTCCGCGCCTACACCGGGGACATACATTTCCCGGGTGTCATGCGTATAGTTTGGAAAATTAGGGAGTGAAAAGTCGATGCTGCCATCGCCGACCAGGAACTTCATATAGGGATGGAATCTGCGATAGAAATGCGTGGTATAAATCACGCCACCCTCCACAGTGTCCATGCGCAGTTTCGGGTCCCCCCCGGTGCGGTCGAGGTTCAGATCGCGACCCTCAATTTCGAGGCCGAAGCCATCCAGCAACGGCGGGAGCTTGTAAAAGTTCCAGTCAGCCCAGACCACGCCCCCGCTTAGATATCCGCTCCAATCGGTCTCGTAATTGGAATATCCGAGGCCCACGCTCAATGGCGGCCCTTTACCCGTGCGCCCAGCCGGCTCAACCTGGGAGAAGGCGGGGATTGAAGCGCAGACCAAGAGTACCGCGAGAAGCAGGGGACATTTCGCCATGAACTACCTTTACTTACTATTCTTATAAGCGAGATTTGATTCCAGACCGAGATATTTCCAGTTCCGAGGGCAACCTCTTGTTTGATGCACATTGCCGGTCTCCGGTAGCCTCCTAACTTCAGCTTCTGGACAAAGTTCCCCCATGAGCGGAACGCTGTCTCACGTCTCTACGCCGGCAACCGGGTATTGCTACGGCACGTACCCTTCGCCGCGCAACACCTTGCCGGGCAGAGCGCCAGTCATCTTGCCGTCGGCAACCACCGGGACGCCGTTGACCAGCACATCGTCCATGCCCTCGGAGAACTGGTTCGGATTCTCGTAGGTGGACTTGTCGGTGATGGTAGCAGGATCGAATACCACCACGTCAGCCCACATACCTATTTTCAGCACGCCGCGATCAGTAAGGCACATTCGCTGTGCGGGAAGCGCGGAGAATTTGCGGATGGCGTCGGGCAGGCTCAGTTCGCGTTCTTCGCGGACATATTTGCGCAGGATGCGCGGGAAGGTGCCATAGGCGCGGGGATGCGGATGCTCCTGACCAAGCTGGCCGGTGGGAGCGGTACCCTGCGAGTCGTTGTCGACGGAGACCCAGGGCTGCTTCAGGGCCAACAGGACATCCGGCTCGTCCATACCGAAAACGGCTACTTCGGTGAAGGCCTTGTCTTTGATGAGGATGTCGCAGAGCGCGTCGACGGGGTCTTCCTTCCATCGCTCCGCGATTTCACTCAACCGCTTCCCTTGCAATGGCAGAAGTTCGGGGTTCTGCACGACGGCAATGAGGACTCCTTCAGGCCCCGGCACCTCTTGCCACTCGTTGTCCCAGGTCTCGCCTGCCGAGTCCCTGCCCGGTGTCAGCATGTCTTTGCGAATGCGGGCGCGCGTGGCCGGGTCCTTGAGGCGCTCGATGAGTTTGGCGTCGCCGCCATCGTGCGCCCAGGGTGGAATGAAGGCGGAAAAGGTGTTGAACCATGCAGTATAGGCGTAGGTGTTGGCACTGATGTCCACGCCGGAGGCCCGCGCCCCATCAATGCGCGCCACGATCTGCGGCATCTTGCCCCAGTTGGCTTTGCCCGCGGCCTTCAAATGCCAAATCTCCACCGGGATGTGCGCCTCGCGGCCGATGCGTGCCGACTCATCAACGGACTCCAGCACCATATCGCCCTCGCTCCGCATGTGCGAGGCGTAGATGCCGCCGTATTGCCCTGCCACCGACGCCAGCGCAATCAGTTCGTCGGTCTTCGCGTAGGGTGCGGGTGCATATTGCAGCGCCGTCGAAAGACCCACCGCCCCATCGCGCATGGCGTCGCGGACGAGGCCCTGCATCTGCTCCAGTTGCGCCGGTGTGGGCTGCACGTCGGCATCGCCCAGCACCATGCGCCGCACCGAGGTAGCGCCCACGTAGCTGGCGAGGTTGATCCCCATGCCCTGCTTTTCGATGCGCTGAAAATACTGCCGAAGCGACCGCCAATCGGGGGTGAGGTGGAAGTGCTCATAGGTTTCGTGATCGGCGGCGAGCATGGCGTCGTTGACCGGCGCAACAGAGTTCCCTTCCCCCGTAATCTCCGTGGTAATCCCCTGGGTGATCTTTGAAGGCAGCCGCGGATCGACAAGCATAGTCAGCTCCGACTGGCCCAGCATGTCGATGAATCCCGGCGCGACCACCTTTCCGCGCGCGTCGATGGTGCGCTTTGCGGGTGCGTCGCCCAGGTTACCGATGGCGGCGATTCTGCCGCCGCGAATGCCAATGTCACCCGAATACTAGGGTGAGCCGGTGCCGTCGATGATGTGGCCGTGGATAATGACGACGTCGAAGGGAGGGCCCTGGTTCTGCGCTCCTCCGTGGAAAGCGGACGCGCCAGCGGCGATCAACGCAAGGGTGAGGATGCGGAGCGGACGATACATTCGGCGGGTTTCCTCGGGGCGGATGTTGATGCCTGGCGAACCAGGCGCGTGGCGGTAATCTTCACTTGAGCCCTGAATATAGCATCAGGGATTCGCCGCCGGTTTGCCACAGCGTGGCCGGGCTGTTGTTACAATTGAGCACTAGCTAGTACCAAAGTTTTTGGCGCTCGAACATATGCCGCGCGACGGCTTAGAATAGCCGCAGTGATATGCTTGGGTCCGCCGAGCAGCATTTTGCATTCCGCGGAGACGCGTGCATTTGACGCCGTGCCGCATAATCAGATTTTTGGGACCATGGATTGGCCCCTGCCTTGGCAACCCCCTAGTCCCACCAGGACAGAAAAGGAACTACCTTGAGCGCTATGTGGAAACCCAACCAACAAGGACCGACGACCCCCAACCCAACTCCGGAGCCCTCTCGCCCTATGCCCCCATCCCCTTCGTTTGAACCCGCCCGCCCCGCCGCCGCCCCAGCAGCCTCCGGTGAACAGGCCGCCATTGGCAAAGGCCTCTACATCAAAGGTGAAATCACGGGCTCCGAATCGTTGTTCATCGACGGCAAGGTCGAGGGCAGCATTAACCTTCCCGGCAACCGCCTCACCGTGGGCCGCAACGGTCAGGTGACCGCCAGCATCACCGCCCGCGAAATCGTGGTTCTGGGCAAGGTGAAGGGCAACGTTTCCGCCACAGACCGCGTCGATATTCGCGCCGAGGGTGCCCTGACCGGCGACGTGGCCGCCGCCCGCATCAGCATCGAGGACGGCGCTTTCTTCAAGGGTGGCATTGATATTCGCAAGCCGGATTCCAAGCCGGGCACGGTGGCCGCGCCTGTCAACGAGTCGCACAAAGCGACCGTTCAGGCCTAGAGCAGGTCGCTTCGTTCGCTGCAGCGCAAGAGCCCTCGCAGGTGCGGGGGCCTCTTTGCCTTGGGAGACTTGTGCTTCGCGAACTGACCTCGATGGCTGCATTCGCCGGCAGCAATCGGCTTAGCTTAGCCCGAGCCGATGCCGTGCCACCCTGGGCAGCACGGATCCCGTTTTTGCAAGTACCCAGTCTGTCACGGCAAGCCACAGCGCCGTTCCTAACAACAGAATTGCCAGGTCGCCCAACCGGCTATGCGCGCCACCGCCGTACTGGGCAACCCATACTTGCCATGCGATTCCCCCCAGCCAGGAAAAGATGACCCATACGGCCGTTCCGCTTGCGACCGCGGCCAGGACGCACCGGCCCAGCTCGGCATAATCCAGGCTGGCCAGCGAAACCATGTGCCGCTGGTGCAGCAGGAACGCGATGATCAATGTCTGCATGGCGATGCCAATATCCGACGCAACAGCCAGGCCCATGGCGCCATGCCAGTTGAAGAAGGACGCATAGATCGGAAGCGAAACTACCGTGACGATGGTGCTCGCGACCATCGGCACAAAGGTGTTTCCCGCGGCGTAAAAGGCACGCGAATAGATAGCCTGCGCCGACCAGAGAAATATGGAAACAGAGAACACGGCGAAGTAGGCAAAGCACAGGTTCGCGTCGGCTGCCGAAAAGCGCCCACCGGTAAAGATCAGGTCGATCATCGGCTTGCCCAGCGCCACCATGCCCGACGCGACCAGCAGCCCCATGCAGGCCACCCGGGAAACCGAATCGGCCACAACGTTGGCAAACTCGATGCGCTTTTCTTTTGCCCACAGGCTCGCGAAAAACGGCATGGAGGCGGCACCGGCCGCCTGCGCCAGCATGGCCATGGGCGCGGTGAAGAGTTGCTTGGCGTAGTTGAACAGTGACACCGCACCGCCGATTGCCGAAGCGAAATGCCCGATGATCCACGTGTCGGCCGTGACCAGGGAGACGCCGGCCATCAGCGGCAGGGAAAGCCGGACCCATTCGCGCAAACCCGCGTCATGCCAGTCGAGCATAGGCCTGTAATGCGTGCCGGCGCGGCGCGCAAACACCCAGTTCAACAGGAACGGCCCACAAAACGCTCCCGCCACCGTGCCGATGGCCAACGAAGAAACGCCCAGCCGCTTTTCAAGCAGGATGCCGCCGACGATGGTGCCCAGGTTATAGATGAGCGGCGAAACCGCCTGCACGTTGAACTGCTTGCGCACCAGCAGCACCGCTCCGAAGACGCCGCCGGCGAAGAAGAAGAGCTGGGCCGGCAACAGGACGCGCGTAAGCATAACGCAGAGCGCCGCTTTTTGCGGGTCAAAGCCGTTAAACCACCAATGGATGTACCACGGCGCGAAAATCTCGGCCAGCGCGATCGCACCGCCAAGCACTAGGTACATGGTGCTGAGGATGACGGAAAGAGAACGTTCGCCTTCGGCTTCGCGGCCGGTTTCGCGGTAGCGCGTGAGTATGGTGACAAACGTGATGGAGGCGGCTCCGCCGACCAGAAAGTACGAGATCATGTCGGGCAGATAGAAAGCGGCGTTGAGCGCGTCGGCCTGCATGCCGCTCCCGAAGAGCCACATGATGTACTTGACCCGCACCAGGCCCATGATGCGCGACAGAAAAACCGACACCATCAGCACGACCGTGGCGCTGAATGCGGAATGCGCATGCGAAGGGCGCAGCATCCGCAAGCCGCGCGCCCATCGCGATTTCGGCTGCCGGTCTGGTTGAGCTGAATGCGTCTCTGTCACTTGATTCGATTCTATCGGGGTTGCGATCACCGCGACGTTACCAATAAGAGCCGTTGGCAGGCTTGCTACGAGCATCAGCGAATGCGACCCGTGCAGGCCCGGCAGGTCGTTCTGAATCTGTGGCCAAAATCCCCGCGTATTCTTTTCTCAAGGGGGCGTTGATGCGACAAAGGTTCGGATTGGTGCTCATGCTTTGGTTGGGAGTTGGAGCTGGCGTTGCGCCGCAGGCGATTCATGGCCGCGGTGGCATTACTCTTCCGGCTCCGCCGCCGGCCGAGGTCACCCCGGTTCTCGACAACTATTTCGACACCAGGATTCCAGACAGCTACCGCTGGCTCGAGGACGCCAAGAGCGAGCAAACCCGCGCCTTCATCGATGCCGAGAATGCCTATACGACGCACTACATGGAGCAGGCGCGCATCCGGCCCCAGGTGATCGACGGACTGGAGTCTCTCGAACAAGTATCCAGCTGGTCCCTCCCCATCCAACGTGCCGGCAACTACTACTTTGAGAAACGGCTGGGGGGCGAAGGGCAGGCCTCCATCTACATCCGCCGCGGCTGGACCGCCAAAGACGAGCGCCTCATCGACCCCGCTGTTCTGAGTCGCGACCCCAACTCCTCCGTCGAATTGTTGGATGTCTCCCGGGACGGCACGCTGATCGCCTTTGGGGCTCGCCAGGGCGGCGCCGACGAGTCAACGGTGCGGGTGTTCAACGTGAAGACCCGCAAGATCATGCAGGATGAGCTGCCCAGCGGGCTCTACTGGTCAATGAACTTCAGGCCCGACGGCACCGGCCTTTTTTACTCCCGCGACAACCCCCAGGGAACTCTTATCTATGAGCACGTGTTCGGCACGCGTACCGCGCGCGACACGCTGCTCTTCGGGCGCGAGTTTTACGACGAGCCGCTTGGCCCCAACGACCTGAGCACCGCAAACGTGAGCGAGGACGGCCGCTATCTTGTCGTGACGACGGAACACGGCGTTCCGGCGAGGCGCGTAGACATCGTGTTCCGTGATCTGACCAAACCGGGCTCGACGTTCCAGGTGCTGGTGTGGGGGCTGGATTCGCGCTTCGCAGCCATCTATGCCAAGGGCGCGTGGTATGTAAAGACCGACTATAAGGCACCCATGGGGCGAGTGCTCCAGGCCGATCCCGGTGTGCTGCCTGACGCATGGAAAACCATCGTGCCCGAGACGGCAGAGGCGATCGACAACTTCTCCGTTGTCGGCGGGAAGGCCTACGTGGTGCGGCTAAAGGATGTGAAGTCGGAGATCAGCGCCTATACGCTGGACGGCAAGCCTGCCGGCACGGTCGACGTTGAGGGAATCGGATCGGCTTCTCATGTCGAGGGCAGACCCACCGACCGTTACGGATTCTTCAGCTTTGAATCGTTCATTCAGCCGCCCACCATCTATCGGATCGATACGGTCACGGGGAAGCGGGAAGAGTTCGCCGTGCCCAAGGTGCCGTTTGATTCCAGCCAATACGAGTTCAAGCAGGTGTTCTACAAATCGAAGGACGGCACGCAGATTCCCTTGTTCATCGCGAGAAAGAAGGGCCTGAAACAGGACGGCACGGAGCGCCTGCTGATGACCGGCTATGGCGGCTTCAAGATCAGCAACACGCCGGAGTGGAACCCGGAATATGCCTGGTGGATGGAACAGGGAGGGTGGTTTGCGCTGCCCAATCTGCGCGGCGGAGGCGAATACGGCGAGCACTGGCACGAGCAGGGAATGTTTGAGAAGAAACAAAACGTCTTCGATGATTGGTTCGCCGCGGCCGATTATTTGATCGCCAACAAGTACACATCGCCCCAGCACTTTGCCATTACGGGACGATCCAATGGCGGCTTATTGATGGGCGCGGCGATGACACAACATCCGGAGCTTTTTTCTGCCATCCTTTGCGGCTATCCGTTGCTCGATTTGCTGCGCTATCAGAAATTCGAGCAGGGCTCGCACTGGATGACCGAATATGGATCCGCCGACGACAAAAAGCAGTTCTTTTACCTGCTCAAGTATTCGCCCTACCACAACGTAAAAGCAGGAACCGCGTACCCCGCCATCATGTTCTTCACCGGCGACAGCGACACGCGCGTCGATCCGCTGCATGCACGGAAAATGACAGCCCTGCTGCAGGCAGCCTCATCCAGCGGCCGTCCCATCCTGCTGCATTACAGCGTCGCCGGGGGCCATTCCGCCGGGGTCAGCGTGGAGCAGAAGATACAGGACGACGCCGACCAGCTCACCTTCCTGTGGACTGAAACGGGAAAGCCGGCGCCGGCCAGACAACTCCCGCGCGTGGGCTTGTCTGCTCCCGGATCATCCGCGCCCTGAACTGAAGCCCTTCCGATTTGATCCGATATACGAGATATCAGACTGCTGCTCAATCTGCTGGGGTCTTTCCTGCGCCGTTTCGCATGTTTAGCGGGAATCCCCAGGATGCCGAACTCTGCCCATCCGGGAACCCGGTTATGCAGGAGCTTCGGCACCGAAAGCAAAGAGATAGCCGGCAATGCCAAGGCCTGGAGTTGAGATGCGACAAGCACAATTGGAACCCAGCGCTACAGACCGACAGCATGAGGCTGCGAGACTTGCGGTTCTTCGTTCCATCGGAATCCTGGATACCCCGCCCGAGCCCAGCTACGACGCCATCACCCAGCTGACGGCCGAATACTTTCATGCCGATGCGGCGGGACTCGGCTTCGGGGACGAGGGCCGCGTGTGGATCAAGTCCTACTGCGGCCCGCATCTGCGAGAGCTACCCCGCGAGAACTCCATCTTCGATTTGGTGCTGGCGGCCAATGGTCCGGTGGTAATTGCGGACCTCTCGAAGCATCCGGCGACAACGGTGCCTCAGGCGATGCTCAGGTTGCTGAATTCAAGTTTCATCGCCAGCGCTCCGGTGCGCTCATCCGGAGGAAAGATCCTGGGAGTATTGACGATTTTTGCCGAACAGCCTCGAAAGGGCATGATGCCGGACGAGTTGCACATGCTGGAGCGCCTGGCGGATCTGGTGTCGAGCCAGTTGGAGCTGCGCCGCCTGCGCAAGGCTTTCAGACACGATGGATTGCATCGGACGCGTACTGCAAGGCCGCATGCAGTCGGGCCTTCCTGGCCTCGCTGCTCCGACTTGCGTCGCGCACTCGAACGGGGTGAATTCCTGCTGTATTACCAGCCCGAGGTCGATCTCAAAACGCGCAGGATTGTGGGCGTGGAGGCGTTGATTCGCTGGCAACATCCCGAGCGCGGTCTGATTTCTCCCATCGAGTTCATCCCCCAGGCAGAAGAAAGCGCCATGATCTTGCCCATCGGCGACTGGGGTTTGGCCGAGGCCTGCAACCAGATACAGGCATGGAACCGCGATAATCCCTGCAATGCTTCGTTGCGGGTTTGCGTCAACCTCTCGGCACGCCAATTCTCCCGGCAGGGCCTGGCAGACCACGTTGAATCGCTGTTGATGCAGTCGGGCTGCTCCAGTCAGCAGCTCGGGTTGGAGATGACCGAGTCCAGCCTCATCCCCAACATGCACACTGCCTCCAGCGTTCTCGCGGGCCTGCGGGCACTGGGCGTCTCCCTGCTGATGGACGACTTTGGCACCGGCTACAGCTCGCTCAACCACCTGCATTCGTTTCCCTTCGACATGCTCAAGATCGACCGCTCCTTTGTGGGCCGCATGATCGAAGGAGACCAGCCTCGGCAGATTGTGCGGACCATCATTGAACTGGCGCGGGTTCTGCGTATGGACGTGGTGGCCGAAGGAATCGAGACGCGGGAGCAGTACCGCCTGCTGCGCCAGATGGGGTGCCGCTATGGCCAGGGCTATCTGTTTGCCAAGCCCATGACCGCCGACGCCGTGACTCAACTACTGCGTCTTCCCGGGCGCATTCTTCCCGATCCAGAAGAACTGCCACTGGCGGTCGCAGGATGAGCCCCATAACGGCTGCCGTTTCGATTTGAGCTGTTGTTGTTTCAATTTGAGACTGATTGCGTCACCTCCCGCGGTGGGAATTGCTGCTGCTCGAGGAATGTGAATTCAACACATGGGCGCGGGATCTGCCGCTTAGTCTTGCTCCATGCAGCAACCGGCAGCAGCCTCGCCCGCGATTCGTGGCGGCAGCTTCGCCAGCACCCTGGCTGCCTTCGCCGCGCCCGCACCGAAGCCGCAACCAGACTGGAACCTCGATGGCCTCGCCGACGATGTCGCCACTCTAAGCTACGAGCAGGCCTTGCGCGCCCATGCGCGTTACCGCCCGGCCGGCGACCTGCCCCCCGAGCCAAACGCGACGGCCGACCAGCACCAGCAGAGAAAGCTTCCTTCCAAACACATGGTCGCGGAAGAATTGTCTTTGTCTCGGGGCGAGCACCCGGCCAAGGCTCCCACAACCGATGGTCGCCGTTCTGCCGCTCTCGACGAGACCCGGAAGGCTGCCAGCATCACCATTCGCCTCAGCAAGGCGGAGTGCGCGCAACTCCATAAGCGCGCCGCGGAGGTCGGGCTCACTGTTTCAGCGTACCTGCGCTCCTGCACCTGCGAGGTTGAAGCTCTGCGCGCCCAGGTCAAGGAAGCACTGGTACAGCTGCGGCCAGTTGCCGCCAGAGACGAACAGAAGCCTGCTGGTCTCAGTCCTTCCACCTCGCGCACCTGGTGGTCCCGGTTGGTTTTGCGCTGGAGGAGCCGGCGCAGGCCTACTCGCGCCTGAACCTCATTCGACTTGCAGCACGAGACATTTCAGATACTCGGTTTCGGGCAGATTCAGCACCACAGGATGGTCGAGTGCCGCGCCGCGCCTTTCCAGCAGGCGCACGCGTCGGCGTGCATCGGCCGCCGCCGAGGCGACCGCGCCTTCCAGGTCTGCCCAGCCCACGTGGTGGCTGCAGGAGCAGGTCAACAACAACCCGCCCGGCTTTGCCATGCGCAAAGCGCGCAGGTTCAGCTCTTTGTACCCGCGCAAGGCTCCTTCGACGGCCCGCTTGGTCTTGGCGAAGGCCGGTGGATCCAGGACGATCACGTCGAACCGCTCTCCAGCGTCTGACCAGTCGCGCAGAATCTGAAATGCGTCGGCTTCCAACCAATCCACTTCGGCGGTCAGCCGGGCACGATTGGCTTCCAGGTTCCGCTCCGCTACTTCGAGAGAGGCGCGGGAGGAGTCGATGCCCGTAACTCGCTGGCAAACCTGGGCCAGATGCATGGCAAATCCACCTTGATAACAGCAAACGTCGAGCGCGCGGCCTCGCTCCTTGCCGGCCAAGCCCAGGGTCTTCGCCCAGTCGCGCGCGGCGGTGTAGTTGGCGCGCTGGTCGAGAAAAGCGCCTGTCTTCTGCCCCGCATTGGCGTCGAAATGAAACTGCAACCCATTCAACCGGAATTGCGCGCTGGTGGTCGGCGTCTCTGGGTTCGCGGCCCACAACGGGGCAAGTTCGGGTGCTGCCAACCCTTCCAGTTCCCGCATGCGGGGGTCCGGCCGCTCCAGGATCGACTCGGGATTGAGCTCTTCGCGCAGGACACGCGCGCATGTATCCCGCACTCCTGCGGAAAGCAGCCCCTGGGTCAATCGCTGCAGAATGATGAGGTTGCCGTACTTGTCGGCTATCAGTCCAGGCAGTTCGTCGGCCTCACTGAAGCAGAGGCGGCAGGCGTCGGTCTCCTCATTCAGCAAAGGCTTGCGGCGGCCGATTGCCGCGCGCAGGCGGGCTTCGAGCAGCTTCAGCCAATCGGGCTCATCCATGGCTTCCCGCGCCACAAGCCGCAGCGCAATCTGCGAAGCCGGGCTGAAAAGCGCGGTGCCCAGCAACAGGCCCCGGCTGTCCGCGACGGGAAGCAACGCGGGCGGGTCGCCCGTGCCGGTTTCGATGGATTCGATGTCGGACGCGTAAACCCAAAGATGGCCTGCGCGAAGCCTGTCGGCGGCGCGGCGATTGATGCGGGCTCCGGGACTGGCGGGCCTTTTTTCAGCCGCAGCGGAATAGAGAATTCGTGGGGAGTCGCGGCCTTCCGATCGTCGCGCGGGGGCAGATTTCTCGTGATTCCGGTCAAGAGGCGCCGCCGGCCGGGTAGCCTTGGGCGCCTTCTGTTTCGTGTCAGTTTTGGGCTTGTGCGGCTTGGTCATTTGCTCCCCTGGGGTCGGCCCAGGCAGGGAGCAGATGGGCCGCGGGCCCTTTACTTTGCCTGGATACTCTCGAGATAGCGAGTCAGATTACTGATTCTGAGCAGCTTGTCCTGGGTATTCGCCTGGTTCATCTTACCAAGGATCGGACCCCATACGGGCATCTCCGCCGATCCGTGTGCGGGCACCTCGACGCCGAACTGCAATACCGTGACAATATGCGTGTCGGGGAATTTTCCGTGGTTCTTTTTGCACATTCCGGTCAGATCGGTTGGCCGCATTTTCAACGCGGCGGCAGCGGGTCCGTTGCCCCTGGCGTCCACGCCGTGGCACGGCGCACAGTAATTGGTGAACATTTGTTTTCCGCTGGTAGGCGACGTCTTGCTGACCGGGATAATCACCTTTGTCCTGGCTTGATCTGCATATGCCATGCCGACGGCGATTGCCCCGGCAAGGCTCATAAGTAAGAGGCGTTTCAACATAACTTCCTCGGTTCCGGACTTATTCAGCACCTCTCCAATTCGCAGCCCCCTGCAAATTCTGCAAGGTTGCTTTCTCGTGACAAAAGCCACTCAAAAGCAGTGGCTTGGGCAGGACAGAAATTGGAGAACCGCTCTAGTCCGAAGGGGACTCTACGCCTCCCTCATATTGGCCCGGCTGTGACGGCAAGCACACAAGGTGGATCTACACGACACCGACGTACCGATAAGGGAAAGACTAGTATTTGAGGGCATATACCGCATGCTCGGTGATCGTTTGAGTCACGGCTGATAAGATGTTTGGCCGTTGCTTTGATACACGCGTCTTGAATCCGGCTCATTGGATGGAGGGAACTAAGTGTTAGGTGTATTGACTCGTCATCATCCTGTTTTCAGAGAGTCAACTCTGTCGCATTGCGATAACTTCCCCAAGGTATTTCGACTTACATTTCCATTGCGTACGCAGCGAGTCGCGGTCAAATGTCTTGCGGCATTTCTGATTTCCACGGTGACCCTAACATCGAATGCTCAGCAGCCTGCTCCTCTGTCAAAGAAAGAAGCCGCGATCAAGCGCAAAGCAGACCAGCTCGCTCCCCATGCTCCCATCAGCGTTGTCCGGATACACGCAGAGGAGGAATACGGCGATTTCGTATCCAGCGATCAGCAGGGATTTACGTTTTACGATGTGGATCGTAAAGCGGAGGTCACCCTGAAGTACGCCGAGGCGCGCAAGATCAAAGAGGGATACGGCGGATACAACTCGGTCCAACAGCGGCACACCGATCGCACTAAGACCCTCCTGATCGTACTGGCGGTGGCAGGGGCACTCGGGGCGCTCATCGGCGCGGTCGCCGCAGCAAAGAACTGAATTGTCGTTCCGGGTAAACTCGGGCCAGCGACGATGGTTGCGTAGGCTGGATCGCGGGCTCGCTGTGACCCGGGAGGCCTGATTGGCTCGGATGGAACGCATCCGGCCTATAATGAAGCATGGCGACAGTCCGCCAACCCATACCGGCCGATTTCGCAAGCCCCACCCCGGCAACTTCGGGGCAAAATTCATTTGGTCTGATTACTCCGGGTCGGCAGGTCATCGACGAGCGTTTCGAGGCACTCCTCCGCCACGTTCAGGCCAACCGCCCCAGTGAAGATGTCAGTCTGATTCGCAAGGCGTGGGAATTCTGCGTGCAGCACCATGAAGGCCAGATGCGGGCTTCCGGCGAGCCCTACATCGTTCATCCGCTTGAAGTGGCCGAGGTGCTGGCGGAGATGAAAATGGACGCGACGGCCATTGCCGCCGGCCTGCTGCACGATGCCGTAGAAGATACGCCCGCCACCAGCGAAGAGATCGAATCCGGCTTTGGCGACCAGGTGGCCCACATCGTCGAGGGCGTCACCAAGATCGACAAGATCCAGTTTGCCAATCGCGAGGACCGCCAGGCCGAGAACGTGCGCAAGATGCTGCTGGCCATGGTCACGGACGTACGCGTGGTGCTGATCAAGCTTGCCGACCGGCTGCACAACATGCGTACGCTGGAGCATTTGCAACCCGACCGCCAGGAAGCGATTGCCCGCGAGACGCTCGATATCTATGCGCCCCTTGCCCACCGTCTGGGGATGGGCAAAGTGCGCGGCGAGTTGGAAGACCTTGCCTTCCGCTATACCGACCCGGTGAGCTTTGAGCAGGTATCGGCTGCGGTCGAGTCGCGGCGCATTGAGGGCGAGCAGTTTCTGCGCAGCGTTGAAGACACATTGGCCGAGCAGCTGCGCGAGAACAATATCGAAGCGCGGGTAGAGTGGCGCATCAAGCGGCTTTACTCGATCTTCCAGAAGCAGCAGCGCTCCAAGGTCACCTTCGACCAGGTCTATGACCTTCTCGCAGTCCGCGTCATTACCCAGGATGTGTCTTCTTGCTATGCCGTTTTCGGGCTCATTCATACGCTGTGGCGGCCGGTTCCGGGGCGCATCAAGGACTTTATCGCCATGCCCCGCGCCAACCGCTACCAATCGCTGCACACCACGGTGATGGGCGCGAGCGGGCACCAGTTTGAGGTGCAGATTCGCACCGAAGAGATGCACCGCATCGCCGAGGAAGGCATCGCCGCCCACTGGAAGTACAAGTCCGGCGGAAGCGGTGTCACCGCGCGCGACGAGGAGCGGCTGAACTGGATTCGCCAGCTTGTCGAGTGGCAGAAGGAGATGACCGACCCCAACGAATTCCTCTCCAGCCTGAAGATGGACCTGTATCCCGACGAGGTCTACACCTTCACGCCCAAGGGGAAAGTCGTGGTGGTTCCTGCCGACGGCACGCCCGTTGACTTTGCCTACACCATCCATACCGAGGTGGGCCACACTTGCGTGGGCGCCAAGGTGAACGGCCGCATGGTGCCATTGCGCACCAAGCTGCGAACCGGCGACATCGTCGAAATTGTTACCCAGAAGGACCACAAACCCAGCCGCGACTGGCTGGGGTTTGTGAAGAGCCCCCGCGCCCGCAACAAGATCAAGCACTGGCTCAATGAAGATCAGCGCCGTCGAGCTGTTGAAATCGGGCGCAAGCTGCTGGAGCGCGAAGCCCGCAAATACAAGGTGCCGATGAGCCAACTCTCCGACCAGGACCTGGGCCGCATCGCCAATGAATACGGAGTTGCCACGGCCGCCGACCTACTGGCGACGCTGGGCCAGGGCAAACACTCGGCACACCAGGTGCTCAACAAGCTGGCGCCCGGCTTTGCCTCACAAGGCGATGCTGCCGAGGATGCCGCCGAGACCAAGCCCGGCAGCGGCGAAGCGCCCATGTCCGACGCGGTGCGCAAGCTGCATCTCACCGGTTCTGACTCGCTGCAGGTTGAGGGGCAGAATGATCTGCTGGTTTATCGGGCGCGATGTTGCAATCCCATTCGCGGCGAAGAAATTGTGGGCTACGTGACGCGTGGAAAGGGTGTCGCTGTGCACGCGCGCAGTTGTCCCAACGTGCAGAATCTGCTGTATGAAAGCGATCGGCGCATTGCCGTGGAGTGGTCGCGTGTGGGCAGTCCGACGGCAGGGCGTCCGCAGCGCTACCCAGTCAAGATCACAATCTTCTGCGATGACCGCACCGGCATGCTGAAGGAACTGACCGCCGTCATCTCCGACGACAACACCAACATCCGAGCAGTCGATATTCGTCGCGACGAGGATGGCGAAGCCATTATCGAGTTCGTCGTCGAGGCAGAAGACCTGCACCACCTCAACCGCATGGTCCTCGGCATTCGCCGCGTGAGCGGAGTGCGCGCCGTGCAGCGGACCCAAAAAATCTAGCGCCGGCTTTACCGGCACATCCAGTGTTGCGATTCCCTAGATGTGGCAGCTTGCCTGCCCGCGCTTTTCGAGATAGCGCTGGTGATATTCTTCCGCTCGCCAAAACGTCTGTGCCGGCTCGACTTTGGTGACGATGCGCTTCGGTTTAAAGCGGCCCTCGGCGCTTAACTGCTCGATCTTGGCGTGAGCTGCGGCTTCCTGTTCCGGGGAATGGAAGAAGATGGCCGAGCGATATTGCGTGCCCCAGTCTGGTCCCTGGCGGTTAGGCGTGGTGGGGTCGTGCAGCGAGAAAAAGGCATCAAGTAATTGCTCGTAGGAGACTTGAGCCGGGTCGAAATCCAGTTCGACTACCTCGGCGTGGCCCGTCTGGTCGGTGCAGACGTCCTGGTAGCTCGGCCGTTCCTTTGAGCCGCCTTCGTAGCCTACTGCTGTGTCTTTCACGCCCGGAATCGCAGCAAAAGCTGCCTCCACGCCCCAAAAACATCCTGCTCCAAATGTCGCTTTTTCCTGTGCCATGCCGATTAAGATGCGGCGATTTCGATTTGGTATCAGATTTTGCGCAATGGCGTGCTTTCAAACATGCGAAAAGCGTGACCCCGTAAGGTCACGCTTTTCGAGGTTTGGCAAACCCTTAAACCGGCGCCCGGGGCCTTATGGATGGCTGACGATCTGGCGAATCGGATCATCGGCCTCGAACGGCAGGATCGCATCGATAGGGCTCAGACCGGCCTCAGACCGCACAGGCAAGAGCCCAAGCGTCTGAAGCAGCGCAACACCATTTTTATCTCCCGAGTTCATCGCCGGCAGTTCGGGAGGATGGTACTGATACCAGTTGTCCGTGAGGTTCGAAACGATCGTTTCCGGCGTTGAATAATCGCTGGCAATCAAAACCATCTTAAGCAGGCTCAGTTCGCGATTCGTCAACCGAACTTCAGGAGAGCCATTGCGTAACTCTTGACCAAGAGTCGGGAGGCGCCGCTGGAACCTGGCTTTCATCTCGGTCCATATTCCATAGCCCAGCCAGGTCGGGGGCGCTTCAGGAACAGGAATGATGAGCCGGTGCATTTCGCCCACCAACAATGGAATGCCGGCGGTGAGCCTATGAATATCCTGCACCTGCGGTTCAGAAAGCGCGATCTTGAACAGCTCGACAAACCAAGCCCGGAGCTGGTCCACGCTGAGGCGCTTTACCGAGGCAATCCTGTCGCGAGGTTCATCCGCACACTGCGAGATGCCCCACCGCAGGAGGTCGGCGCCGCCGGCGAAGAGGAGTAATTCGTCTTCGGCTTCGATTGCTGTCAATGCCTGTTCCGGCGAGACGGTCATGTGCTCAAAAGGGCCTTCGTAGGCGATCTGCGCGCGAATACCGCAACCGGAATGAAGCAACGGGTTCTGATCGCGCGGCAATAGCCACTGGGAAACCGCAAGAAGCGCGCGCACCTTTCGCGCCTTTCTGGACTTGTTCTTCGCCTGCTGCACATAGCGGGAGAGACTCTCCACTTCATTGGCATCGAAGAAGCAAAGCTTGCCCCGTTCAATGGAATTGAGAGCACGCGGCGGAAGATCCTGCACTTCCTCTTCAACCTGAACCGCAGTGGAGGATTGCATTTCGGAACTGGAGGACGACAGATTCTGCGCGGTGCTGGTGTGAATCTGGCGACCCGGTTCATCAAGTGCAGTTTCTCCAGCGGGCGAAGACGAGGAAGAGGGACCGGGATCAGGAATGGGTTCGGGAATCGAATCGCGCAACTGATCATGGGATGCACTCGGGCCATCGTGCCACAGTTCAATTTCCAATTGCCGGACGAAATCATCCACGCGCGGGAAATTGGTCTTGAGGTTCAAAAGCTCATCGTCGTTGGTGCCGTCTTCCAGGCTGCAAGCCCAGTTGAGCCACTCCTCGGCTGCAGGACCGGGAAGATCCGGCGGCGATGTCAGCGCAGAAATTTCCATCAACTCCGTGACCGCTGCATCGCGCTGCGCCATTCTCTCCTGGCGGGTGCGTTCGCGGCGGTGCGAGACAGTGCCGGCGGCCAGCAACTGAGCCAGGTCAAGATACCGGCGCCTCTTGTCGGCAATATCATCCAATCGATCTACAAGCTCGTATAGCTCTTCTTTGGTCTGCCAGGTTGCCGCGCTATCTTCTGAAAGAACAGCGTCCCTGAGATTCTGGCACGCATCCAACAGCTTGCTCAAATCGGCAATGGTTTCAGCTCTTCCGACCTGATGGCCTGCTTCGAGGAGGTCGATTTTCTCGCGCAAGAGTTTAGCCTGGCTCGTGACGGACTGCAGGGTATCTGCAACTACGCTCCGGGTGCATTTGGTATCTTCAAATGCTTTCACGTCTTAGCTCCACCTCATATAAGGAAGTCAATCTCCCGCATCGGTACATCGTATCTCGATTAGGTTGTGGGTTTCCCAATCAGTAACTAGGGGCCTTCACACCCAGGTCACGTTACTTTGGGATTCCGCCTCGAAGCCGTGCGACATGCGGTGAATCACTTAGCTGTGCGGCAACACATCAATTGAAGGCCACGTCAAAGAGGTCACCTTTCTGCTCGCGCTCTTGGGGTAAGTCACTCGCAGCACAGGGACAGTCCGCCCTTTCCGGCTGGTTTTGGGGATAGGATGATATGTGCGCGAAGACCACGACAAGGGAGCCTGAATCCATGGCGAAAACCCGAGCTGAATCTGGCTCCGCACTCACGAAATTATGGCCGGATGCACGCAGCGCGTTGGACGGCATTGTGCAGGACGGGATGCTTTTGGCAATCGGCGGATTCGGCCTTTGCGGAATTCCCGAAGCTCTGATCGTTGCCCTGCGCGACACTGGTGCCAGCAACCTGACCATCGCCAGCAACAATGCGGGGGTGGATGGCTGGGGCCTTGGATTGCTGCTTGAGGCTCGACAAGTGAAGAAGATGATTTCCAGTTATGTGGGCGAAAATGTCGAGTTTGAGCGGCAGTTTCTCGCGGGCGAATTGGAAGTGGAGTTTTGCCCCCAAGGCACACTGGCCGAGCGCATGAGGGCTGGCGGCGCGGGGATACCCGGGTTCTACACGCGAACCGGCATTGGCACCATGGTCGCCGAGGGGAAAGAACACAAGGACTTCGATGGCGTGACGTACATCCTGGAGCGCGGTATTCAGGCTGATGTGGCCCTGGTGAAGTCGTGGAAGGCGGACCTCCACGGCAATCTCATCTATCGGCGCACTGCGCGTAACTTCAATCCTCAGGCGGCTACTTGCGGGAAGATTACGGTGGCTGAAGCGGAGATCATCGTTCCGCCGGGTGAACTCGATCCAGACGAGATTCACACGCCAGGGATCTATGTTCACCGGCTCGTGCACAACCCTCATCCGGAAAAACGAATTGAGAAAAGAACGACTCGAGGAGAGTAATTCTGTGGCATGGACTCGTCATCAGATGGCTGCCCGCGCAGCACGGGAGTTGCGGGACGGGTTTTACGTCAACCTGGGTATTGGAATCCCCACTCTGGTTGCGAACCACATTCCGCATGGAATGACGGTGACGCTGCAGTCAGAGAACGGGCTGCTTGGCATGGGCCCTTTTCCTCATGATGCCGAAGTTGATCCAGATCTGATCAACGCAGGGAAACAAACCGTGACGTTCGTGCCGGGTGCTTCAACCTTTTCCAGCGCCGAGTCATTTGCGATGATTCGTGGCGGGCACATCGACCTGGCGATCCTTGGCGCGATGCAGGTTTCGGAGCGCGGCGACCTGGCCAACTGGACGATTCCAGGCAAGCGGGCGAAAGGGATGGGCGGGGCCATGGATCTCGTATCCGGCGTGCGGCGCGTGCTGGTGCTGATGGAGCATGCGAGCCCGCATGGCGGCGCCAAGCTGCTGCGCCATTGCACCCTGCCGCTCACCGGGGCAGGTGTCGTCCATCGCGTGATTACAGATCTCTGCGTGCTCGATGTTACTCCCGCGGGGTTCGAAGTGATTGAACTGGCGCATGGGGTGACACGCCAACACGTGGAGGAGCGGACTGAAGCTCCATTGCGATTCAAAGTGCCTGCGATTTAGCGTTGCATCGCGTTCACTTTCCCCAAACCGGTTTGCGCTTCTCTAGAAACGCGGCAATCCCTTCACGAAAATCAGGAGTATTGCGAGACTCCGCGTTGGCCTCGATCGCCATCTCGATGGCCGCATCAAGCCATGCCTTATTCAGCGCGGACATCAGGCGCTTGGTTCCGCGCAGCGATTCGGGACTATTCGCAACGAGCGTTTCCGCCAAATGCTGGACCCGCTCGGCCAGTCTTTCCGGTGGCACAATCTCATTGACCAGCCCGAGGCGATGCGCCTCTGCCGCATCGAAGATGCGCGCCGTTAAAAGCAAATCGCGGCTTCGCTTGTCTCCGATTTGCAAAACCAGAAACGCAGAGACGAGAGCCGGTACAAAACCGATCCGCGCTTCGGTGAATCCGAACTTCGCGGCGGGCGTTGCAATCGTGAAGTCGCAGACCGTGGCCAAGCCTGTTCCGCCTGCAATCGCCGCGCCATGAACCACGGCAATGGTCGGTATGGGAAGTTCATACAGCGTACGAAAGAGCCTGGCGATTCGGTCGGCGTCCACGCGATGCTCTGACGCGGACTTGTCACTCATTTCTTGCAATGCCGACAACTCCAGGCCGGCACAGAACGCGTCTCCCGCTCCAGCCAACACGAGCACGCGGCATGCACCCGCGGCAGCATCTTCAAAAGCGGCAATCAACTCCTGTTGCATTTCAGGAGTCATCGCGTTGCGGCGTTCAGGCCGATTCAACGTAATCGTCCGTATCGGAGGATTGTCTGCAACCACGATCATCGTGTAGTTCAATCTTTGCTCCAGGCCGTTGGCGCATTCACCGAAGGTCGCCTGCTACTGCGCAACCGTTCCATAGCCGGCGGCAATCTGTTCGTTTGCATGAATCAATTCACCCAGCGATCCAAGCCGAGGCAGGGTCGCGCCGCCCTGCGATAACGTATCCATCAATACTTCGGTTGGAATGTTGCCGACCAGGTCGTCCTGCGCAAACGGGCATCCTCCGAGTCCACCAATGGCCGCATCAAACCGTCGGCAGCCCGCCTCGAAGGCCGCGCGAATGCGCGCCGGCGCCTCCTCTCGTCGCGCATGCAGATGCACGCCGATTTCGATTTCACCATGGGCATTGTGCGCTGCAGCTATCGTCTCCGCAATCTGCGCCGGCGTTGCCAGCCCCACTGTATCCGCGAGTGAAATCTGTTGCACTCCGTGATGAATCAGAACGTCGCACGCGCGCACCACTTCGTCGGTGCTCCACGAGTCCCCATAGGGATTGCCGAAGGCCATGGAAATATACGCGACCACATTCAGACCCGCATCGCGGGCGAGCGCAATGACCGCGTCCAGCGCATCCAGCGACTGCTGCGGCGTTTGATGTTGGTTGCGCTGCAGGAATTGGGGAGAGATGGAATACGGGAAGCCAAGCGTTTGCACCGCACCGGTACGTATGGCTCGTTGCGCACCCTTTTCATTCACGACGATCCCGATGATCTCGATTTCTTCAGGAGCCCCGAGAAGCTCAAGCACCTGCTCCGAGTCCGCCATTTGCGGGACGGCGGCGGGTGAGACGAAACTGACCGCGTCGATGTGCCTGAATCCTGCCGCAATCAACTTGCGCAAATAATCGGCCTTGGCGTCTGCCGGAATCTGCGCGGGCAGCCCTTGCCATGCATCCCGCGGGCACTCGATGATCTTGATTGAATCCGCCATCCGTCTTCCTCAATGCGCTTGGCCGGTAGTCAACCGCGGGATGGATGAACCTTGAGAATTTCTCGCGCGATGACCATGCGCTGAATTTCGCTGGTCCCCTCGCCAATCGTACACAGCTTCACGTCGCGATAATACTTCTCTGCGGGATAGTCTTTGATGAAGCCGTAACCTCCAAATAACTGCACCGCCTCATCGCAGATGCGCACGGCCACTTCGCTGGCGAAGAGCTTCGCCATCGACGACTCGCGTGTGACGGTTCGTCCTGCATCCTTCAGGACTGCGGCTCGCTGGGTCAGCAGGCGCGCGGCGTCGAGTTCAGTCGCCATGTCAGCCAGCTTCCATTGAATGCCCTGG
>OBLW0100000840.1_pt1 | contig 26561 bp, 23 predicted proteins | sample 1520161 | NCBI WGS metagenome assembly OBLW01 (sample SAMEA3539309, study PRJEB22396) | soil metagenome | biome: tundra; feature: field; material: soil | place: USA | collected 2010-05 | depth 0.15 m | reverse complement strand
CCACCGAGATCTACACTCTTTCCCTACACGACGCTCTTCCGATCTACCTGGCCAGGGCGCGCACCAGGAGCAAGCCGCCTACCCCTGCGACGACGGCGCCGGAGACCATGCCGCAGCCCAGGTAGATGACCTTCCACGCGCTGGAGTAGTCGGCGACGTAGGACTGCCACTCGAAGAAGACGATCTCGAACACTGCCGAGAGGACGCCTCCGAGCACCGCGACCGCGACGCCGAAGCGACGGTGCCGGAACAGAGCCAGGGCAAACTCGACACCGAGGCCCTGCAGTACCCCTGACAACAGTACCGCGGCGCCCCACTTGTTGCCCAGGAAGAGCTCGACGTTGGCCGCCACGAGCTCGGTGAACAAGGCGGCGCCAGGTCGGCGCACGACCAGCGCTCCGACGACTGCGGGGATCAGCCAGATGCCGAGCATGAGCTCACCCAAGGGGGGGAAGCCTGCGGTGAGCACACTGAGGAACGGATAGATGAATGTGTCGAAGCCCCAGAACATGACGCCGAACGCCACGGCGAGCATGGCCGCAGTGATCAGGTCGACACCACGCCACCTCATCACAGGTCTGGTGGCCAGTACTGTCTTGGTTGGCCTTCGCGAAGGCTTCCCGACCCGTGTGGAGAGCCCGGTGCTACGTGATCTGCTCATGTGCGTTCTTCCATCCCGTGGAATCCGTGTGGCTGGATGCCTCGGGGAGGCAAGCACTCGTCATACCTACCGGTGCCGGGGCACAGGCGGGGACATCGAGCGCAAACCTGAGATTCTCAACTCCCTTCGCCGGTGCTAACCGGAGCAGGTTCGAGGGTCTGCGGCGAACCGCACTCTCAGCGCTATGGGGCGCTCCCCTGTTGTTACGCAGATGAGGTTACACCCTATGCCCGCATCCTAGGGAGCTTGCTGCAGGAGTTCGCCCCGATCGAACATCTCCGCGGTCGCACGTGCACTGGGCGTACCGACGTCCGGGTCGGCCTCGGCGGCCAGCAACACCGCCACCACGTCGTCCTCCGCCTTGAAGATCGCACCGGCCAGCGGGCTCTGTCCGCGGTCGTTGGTGCGGTCGGGGTCGGCCCCCAGAGCCACCAGCGCACCGACCGTCTCAGCCTGCCCGTGGTAGGCGGCCAGCTTCAACAGGGTGTTGCCCGTGGCATCGGTGAGGTTCGCTGGAACCCCGTGCTCGATATACGCACACAGCCCTTCAGTGTCACCGGCCCGAGCGAAGTCGAAACACGCGTGGGCAATCGTGACCAGTTGCGAATCTGGCGGATTGTCGACGCTGTCGTCCCAGGGTCTGTCATCGCTCATAGAGTCAGGCTAGGACCAGTCGGCGCCGGGACCCTGCAATTCATCGAAGACCAGCCACGTGCGCGTCGTCTGCACACCCGGGATGGCCTGGATCCGGTCCAGGACCAGATCGCGCAGTGCGGCGTTGTCGGGCGCACGCACCAGGACCAGGACGTCAAAGTCCGCACCGAGCATCGAGACGTGCTCGACGTAGAGCAGCCGCCCCAGCCGGGCGGACACCTCGCGCCAGGAGTTCTGCTCGATGGACAGTGAGACGTATGCCGATGTCCCCAGTCCCGCACGCTCGTGGTCAATCTGCGCGGTGAAACCGGTGATCACTCCGTCGGCGACCAGTCGGTCGACCCGCGCGTACGCATTGGCCCGCGAGATGTGCACCCGCTCGGCCAGGGAACGGATCGACGTGCGGGCGTCCCTGATGAGCTCGCTCAGGATCAACCGGTCGAGGTCGTCCAGCAGCCTGACCGAGCGTCCCGCACCGGACGGCTTGGAGGTCTGGCCGGTAGACACTTGGTCAGCCATTGATCCTCCATCGAGCCGAATGTCTCAGATCCTACCCGGCGTTTGGGACGATGGTCTTGAAGGAGAGACGATTGAGTGTCACATCGTTGATCCAGCATGGGCAGGCACCACGCTGGCGCCATACCCATGGAGGCCGACGCCTTGACCACGGACACGAGCACCCCCTTCCCGCAGCTCGTGACCACCGATCGGCCCTTCGCGCGAGGTTTGATGCCCGCACCGGTGCCCGTGCAGTTCCTGGACAAACTGGGTCAGCGAGTGCACGTGTTCGACCAGGAGTACCCCGAGCCTTCCAGCGCCCAGCTCGTCACCGCCTACAGCGCGATGGTGCTCGGCCGCAGGTTCGACATCCAGGCCACGGCGCTGGCCAAGCAGGGTCGTCTCGCCGTCTATCCGCCCTCCCGAGGCCAGGAGGCGTGCCAGATCGGCTCGATGCTGGCGCTGTCACGCGACGACTGGGCGTTCCCGACCTACCGCGACTCGATGGCCCTGGTAACCCGGGGCCTGGATCCCGTCGAGGTCCTGACACTGACCCATGGTTCCGCCCACTGCGGCTACAACCCCAGAGCGGCCCGGACCGCCCCGCAGTGCACGCCCCTGGCAACCCAGCTGATCCACGCCGTCGGGTTCGCCTGTGGCGAGAGGCGCAAGGGCCGCCCGACCGTCGCGATGGCGTTCGTCGGCGACGGCGGCACCAGTGAGGGTGACTTCCATGAGGCGCTCAACTTCGCGGCCGTGTTCAAGGCCCCCGTCGTGTTCCTGGTGCAGAACAACAAGTACGCCATCAGCGTCCCGCTATCGAAGCAGACCGCCGCCCCGTCCCTGGGTTACAAGGGAATCGGCTACGGAATCGCCTCCGAGCAGGTCGACGGCAATGACGCCATGGCTGTGCTTGCGGTGCTCAACAAGGCCGTCGCGCACGCACGTTCAGGCCAGGGGCCGGTGCTGGTTGAGGCGCACACCTATCGTCTGGACGCCCACACCAACGCTGATGACGCCACCCGCTACCGCGACTCCGATGAAGTACAGGACTGGCTCCGCCGTGACCCGATTGCACGGCTGGAGGCGTGGCTGCGCCATGAGGACCTGATAGACAACGCCTTCGTCGCTTCGGTTCTGCACCAAGCCGAGGCGTTCGCCGCCGACGTCCGCGACCGGCTGAGCGTAGACCTCGTCGTGGACCCGATGTCGCTGTTCGACAACGTATGTGCCACACCGACGCCACAGCTTCTCGAGCAGCGCGCGATGGTGGAAGCCGAGCTTGAGGCCGAGGAGGCCAGCCGATGACTCTTACCGATGCTGCCGATGCCTCCAGCACACCGGCCCCCACACCCCAGAACGTGACGATGTCAGGGGCGATCAACCGAGCATTGCGCGATGCCATGACCGCGGACGCCGACGTCGTCGTCTTTGGCGAGGACGTCGGCACCCTCGGTGGTGTCTTCCGGGTCACCGACGGCATCGCCCGCGACTTCGGCTCGGACCGCTGCTTCGACACGCCGCTGGCCGAGGCGGGCATCGTGGGCTTCGCCGTCGGTATGGCGATGGCCGGGTTCCGTCCCGTCATCGAGATGCAGTTCGACGCGTTCGCCTACCCTGCGTTCGAGCAGATCGCCTCACACGTCGCCAAGATGCGCAACCGGACCGCCGGCGAGGTCAACCTGCCAATCGTGATCCGCATACCTTTTGGCGGTGGCATCGGCGGCGTTGAGCACCACTGCGACTCCAGCGAGGCCTACTATGCCCACACGCCCGGCCTTAAGGTCTTCACACCGGCCACGGTCCAGGACGCCTACACGCTGCTTCGCGAGGCCATCAACGATCCCGATCCGGTCATCTTCTTGGAGCCCAAGCGTCTCTACTGGACCAAGGGATCCATCAAGGCCGCCACCGGCGCGAAGACATTGCCGTCCTTCGGTCACGCAGCGGTACGCCGTCAGGGCACAGACGTGACCCTTGTGGCCTATGGACCGAGCGTCGACGTGGCCATGCAAGCGGCGTTGGCTGCCACGGAATCCGGCTGGTCGGTCGAGGTCGTCGACCTGCGCACGGTCGTGCCCTTCGACGATGAGACGGTGGTTGCCTCGGTCCGCAAGACCGGCCGTTGCGTCGTGGTCCAGGAGGCCCAGGGCTTCGCCGGTGTCGGCGCGGAGATCGCTGCCCGGGTGCAGGAACGGGCCTTTCACTGCCTCCATGCGCCGGTCCTGCGTGTCGCGGGTCTGGACATCCCCTATCCCCCACCCAAGCTCGAACACATTCACCTGCCCGGGGTGGAGCGTGTTCTTGACACCATCGCACGGCTGCAGTGGGACGACCAGCCGGACGCACGCTTCCTGTCCGGGCGCAAGGGCGGTGCCGCGTGAGCGTGTCGGCCGTCTCGGCTCACGGCAGGACGTTCATGCTGCCCGACCTCGGTGAGGGTCTGACCGAGGCCGAGGTGGTCCAGTGGCATGTCGCGCCCGGCGATGAGGTAAACGTCGACCAGATCGTGGTGACCGTCGAGACCGCCAAGGCCTCCGTCGATCTGCCCTGCCCGTACGCCGGCTACGTCACCGCCCTGCACAGCGAGCCCGGCGCCGTTCTCGAGGTGGGCAAACCGCTGCTGACCGTCGGCGAACAGCAGAGCGCCGGCTCTGGCAATGTCCTTGTCGGCTACGGCACCTCGCCGGCCAAGCGCAGCGGCCGCCGCCGGGTCACCCCGCAGGGTCGACCATCTCCTGCCCGCAACGGCGGACCGGTCGCCGCAGCGCGTGCGGGCGCGCCCAAGGTCATCTCGCCGGTGGTGCGAAGATTGGCCAAGGACAACGGGATCAGCCTTGCCGGCCTGGCTCCGACCGGCCCCGGGGGCGTCATCCGGCGATCCGACGTCGTGGCGGCATTGCGGATCGGCGACGGCAACGTCGCTTCGCACACCGTGGCCCAGGAGCCCAGTTCGCTGCGGGCGGGCCGCCGTGGGGACATACGGGTCCCGCTGCGTGGCATGCGCAAGACGATCTCGGACAACCTGACCCGAAGCCGGCGCGAGATCCCCGAAGCGACCACCTGGGTCGATGTCGACGCGACGGCCCTGATGGCCGCCAGGGACCAGATCACGGCAGTCAATGCTGCGGCCCGCATCGGTCTGCTGGCCCTGTTCGCACGGATCAGCGTGGCCGGGCTCAGAAAGTTCCCGGAGCTCAACGCGAGAGTGGACCTGCAAGCCCAGGAGATTGTGCAGCTTGCCGACATCAACCTGAGCGTCGCCGCTTCGTCGCCGCGCGGCCTGGTCGCCCCTGTCGTGCACGGTGCCGGGCAGATGACCACCGCACGGTTGGCGGCCGCCCTGCGGGAGCTGACCGAGCTGGCCCGTGACGGCAGGCTCAGCCCGGCCCAGATGACGGGTGGAACCTTCACGCTGAACAACTACGGGGTGTTCGGCACCGATGGCGCGACTCCGATCATCAACTATCCCGAGGCAGCCATGTTGGGTGTCGGCAGGATCATCGATCGCCCGTGGGCGCACGAAGGCAAGGTCAAGGTCCGCAAGGTGGCCCAGCTGGGGCTGACGTTCGACCACAGGGTGTGCGATGGCGCAACAGCCGGCGGGTTCCTACGCTTCGTGGCCGACTGCGTGGAAAGACCGGCACTGCTGCTGGCCGAGTCATAGGGCCAGCACGAGGATGGGGACCGCGCGGCCCTGATCACGGCCGGTTGCCTCCCAGCATGGCTGTCCTCCGGATGGGTCGACCACAAAGGCCGCGGCAGGGCGCCCGCTCGGTTCTGGCGGAGGTTGCCCATCCCGGGCAGGGCTGGCGCGCGGGCATTGACCGGTCAGGGGTGGCGAATGCCTGCGCTGTGCCGGGGTCTTCGACGCAGAGCACACACCGCGTGATGCTTTAATCAACGGTACAAACCGAAGATCCCACCCTGGCCAACGGCGGCGAGCCGGTGGTGGCAGTGCCAACCGACAGGATGCATATGGACCAGCTCAGTCTTGGAGTGCTTGCCACCTCGACCAAGGAGAACGAGTTCAGGCTGCCGATCCATCCGCAACACTTCGACCGGATCGACGCCGACCTGCGCGCACGAATAGTGCTCGAGGCAGGCTACGGCGAGCGCTACGGCGTCTCCGACGCGCACCTGGCCACCAAGGTCGCGGGCATTCGTACGCGTGCGGAAATCATCTCGGCAAGCGAGGTGGTGCTGCTACCCAAGCCCACCCTGGAGGATGCCGCCAACCTTCGGGACGGTCAGGTGCTCTGGGGCTGGCCGCATGCCGTCCAGGACCCCGAGCTGACCCAGATCTGTATCGACAAGCGGTTGACCCTCATAGCGTGGGAGGCCATGAATCACTGGACGGCGTCCGGGGGGTTCTCGGTCCACGTCTTCCATATGAACAACGAGCTCGCGGGCTACTGCTCGGTGCTGCATGCCATGACACTGGTCGGCTCCACCGGCCACTACGGCCGGCATCTGACTGCCGCTGTGATTGGCTTCGGGAACACGGCCCGAGGCGCCATCACGGCGCTGAACTCCCTAGGTGTCCACGACGTCACCGTGCTCACCATGCGCGACGTCACAGCGGTTGCCTCACCGGTGCCCTCCGTGGTGCTCGACCACCTGGACCGCCTGCCGGCCGACCCCAGCCGGACAACCGTACACACGGACTCGGGCCACGTGCCCACGGCCGCGTTCCTGGCCCGGCACGACATCGTGGTCAACTGCGTGCTGCAGGACACCGACGCACCGCTGATGTTCGTCTCGGACGCGGAGCTGGCGCAGTTCCCTCCTGGCAGCCTGCTCGTCGACGTGTCCTGTGACGCCGGCATGGGGTTCGCGTGCGCGCGGCCGACGACCTTCGCGGAGCCGATGCTGAAAGTGGGCGACGGCGTCTCCTACTACGGCGTGGATCACAGCCCCACGTACCTGTGGAACAGCGCGACCTGGGGCATCAGCGAGGCGCTGATTCCCTACCTGCGCTCGGTGATGGAAGGCCCGTCGGGATGGGACCAGGATCGGACGATCCACGAGGCCATCGAGATCCGGGCCGGCGTAGTGCAGAACCCCAAGATCCTCTCCTTCCACGGCCGCTCCGCCGAATACCCGCATCCCCTGCTCTGAAAGCCGCGCTCAGCGCAGATCGAGCTCGTTGCCCTCGGGGTCGCCCATGGCGGCGTGGAAATGATCATGGCCGGTGACCCGCGCCATGACCGCTGCGCCAAGGGCTGCCAGGCGGGCGGCGACGGCCTCGACGTCGGCTATCCGCACCGTGATGGGCTCGCTCCGCTTTGAGAGGCCCGGTCCAGGTGGTGCCCGTTCTTGACGATCTAGGGCTCTGGGACCTTCTGGAAGTACCGCGGCGGACCCGTGCCCTGGTGGTGGCATGTCAAGGCCCCGTCCCACTCTGACTGCGGCACGCCCATCGCGGCCATCCACGACTGCCCTGTCTCATAGCCCGGCGAGGGTAGCTCCGGGACGTAGTGCAGCGCGGTCTGCCAGAACTGCGCCATGGCCTGAGGGTCTGCACAGTCAACGGTGAGCTGGACCGTGCTCACCCTGGGTTCGCCGCCCCGGGCATCCAGTCTGCGGCGCGTGTGTGGCTGTGCTCTTGGATCTGCACGACCGCCGCCCGCCCGGATCCCTCAACCAGCCTCACGTGCTCTCCACTGGGGCACACGGCATCCAACAGACGCAGCCCAGCCCGGCTCCCGTCGGGCCCGACCACGACGGCGGATCCGGAAAGGAGCACGAGGACCTGGCGGCCGTCGACAGCAATCGGGCGGGTTTGTGAAAGGTCCCTGATGGCGACGGTGGCCCAGAGCCGGTCCCTGCGCGTCATGACGTTGAGGTCGCGGACCGGTCCGGCAAGCCGGCGACAAGAGGCCTGGCTCGCCCCGTCAAAGCTGAGCGGCTCATGCAGGCCGAGGCCATGTTCGACCCCGTCGATCACCAGATCCATGCCCTCTGCCTCGACCACGGTGATGACCCGGTCGACACCCGGATAGCTCGAGAAGGGGCCGGGTTCGTTGACATCTGCAAGGCTGATCCGCCAGTCGAAGCCCTGCGCCCTCGACCCGCCGGCCGACGCCACCACACGGGTGAGCCCCCCGCCGTTGCGCCACGGCACGGCGGTGAGCCCCGCGAAGCGAACCACCCCCAGATGCCCAGGAGGGCGGTCAGTGACCACGGCGGCCAGCCGGATCAAGGACACGGACGATCGGAACGCCCGCGCGATAGAACAGATGCAGGTATGACGGCGCGTCCAGAACCGTCAGATCAGCACGATTGCCGACACATATGACGCCAATGTCCTTGCGCCGTAACGACTTTGCGCCGCCAGAGGTCGCGGCAAGCAAAGCTTCCGCTGGCGTCAGCCTCATCTCGCGCACCGCAAGGGCGAGTACGAACGGGATCGAGGACGAGTAGCACGTGCCGGGGTTGCAGTCGCTGGCTAGGGCGATACTGGCGCCCGCATCGATCAGACGGCGAGCATCCGGGTACGGCGAACGGGTCGAGAACTCCACACCGGGCAGGAGCGTGGCCACCGTGGTCGCCGCTGCCGCGGCGAGCCGTTCGACGTCGCCGACGCTCAAGTAGGTGCAGTGGTCGACGCTCGCGGCGCCCAGCTCGACCGCGAGGCGCACCCCCGGACCGTGCCCGAGCTGGTTGGCGTGCACTCGAAGGCCGAGACCGGCGCCACGACCCGCGGACAGGACGACCCGCGCTTCGTCCTCGGTGAAGGCATGCGCGCTGTGCGGCTCACAGAAGACGTCGATCCAGCGCGCATGCGGCACACAGGCCGAAAGCATCGCACCGGTGACCAGGTCGACGTACTCAGAGCGACGGCCAGCGAACTCCGGCGGCACCACGTGCGCACCGAGAAACGTTGTCTCAGAGCTGAACTCGGCCGCGATGCGCAGCGACCTCGCCTCGTCCTGGACGCTGAGTCCATATCCGCTCTTGATCTCGACCGTGGTCGTCCCCTGAGCACGCATCTCTGCGACGCGTCTGGCGACCAGAGCGCGCAGTACGTCATCGCTGGCTGCCCGGGTCGCGCTGACAGATGTGGCGATCCCGCCGCCGTCGTAGCGGACGCCGGTCATCCTGGCCGCGAACTCCGCCGAGCGGTCTCCGGCAAAGACGAGGTGGCTGTGGGAGTCTACGAAGCCTGGTATGACCGCTCGCCCGCCAACGTCCTGACTCTCATCCGCCGCGGGTGCCTGAGAGGCTGGGCCGACCCACGCGATCAGCCCGTCCTGCACGACGACCGCAGCGTCGCTGAGCCGGCCGAGGTGCTCCGAGTGGTCGGCACCCTCCAGCAGTGCGTCGCCCGTGACGAGCTCGGCGATACCGGTAAAGATCGTCGAGGTCATGAGCTCTCCCAGAGGGGCTGGATCGCCTTCTGCAGCAACGTCCCGACGTTGCCCAGAACGTGCTGGCCGCCGGTCACCACGACGGCGCCGTCCACGATCACGGTGTCGACGTCAGCAGCACTGGCCGACAGCATGATCTGCTCCGGGGCACTGCCGGCGGTCCTGCGGCTGTCGAGCCGGACCGCGACCAGATCGGCACGCGCCCCGGCCTTGAGGTGCCCGGCGTCGTCCCAGCCGAGGCTCTCGTGGCGGGTTGCTGCCGCCAGCAGCTCGTCGAGGCGGAAACGGCCGCGCTCCAACGAGTCCAGGCGCTCATGCATCTCCAGGGCGCGCGCCTCCTCGAGCAGGTCGGTGATGCCGTGCTGGTCAGACCCGAGGGACAGCGGCGAACCCGCGTCGGACAGCCTTCGTGCAGGCCCGATACCGTCCGCGAGGTCCCGCTCGGTCGTGGGGCACAAGCAGGCCGTCGTGCCGGTGCGCCCCAGCATGGCGATGTCGGGCTCGCTCAGGTGGGTCGCGTGGACCGCTGACGTCGTGGGGCCAAGGAGTCCCTCGGCTTCCAGCAGAGCGGTGGGTGTCAGGCCGTAGAACCACTGGCAGGCCTCGTTCTCTGCCGGCTGCTCGGAGACGTGCACGTGCAGCGGCCGGCCGGCGGCGGCTGCTGCCACCACAGCGAGCTGTTCCCTTGGCACTGCCCGCACAGAGTGCACCGCGGCACCGACCCGCATCCCGGCGGACTCCTGCAGGCCCTCGACGCGCTGCGCCCAGCGGTCGGCGTGGCCGTCGCCGAAGCGCAGCTGCAGCCGGTCCAGCGGGCTGTGCCCGGCTGCGCTCAACCCCCCGGCGACGTAGCAGGTGTCGAGCAAGGTCAGCCGGAGGCCGGCGTCTGCGGCGCCCTGACGCAAGGCCTCCCCCATGGCATTGGGATCGTCGTACGGCACACCACCCGAAGCGTGGTGCAGGTAGTGGAACTCCCCGACCGAGGTGATCCCAGCCAGCGCCATCTCGGCATAGGTGGCAGTGGCCAGCTCACGGTAGGAGTCCGGGTTCAGCTGCGCCGCAACGGCGTACATCCGCTCCCGCCAGGTCCAGAACGTGCCACCGCCGTCGTGGGTCCGGCCCCGCATCGCGCGGTGAAAGGCGTGGCTGTGGGCGTTAGCGAACCCGGGCAGGACCACGCCGGGCAGCTCCTGGGCGTCTGCGGGTGGCGTCTCGGGCGTGACTGCGGTGAACCGGCCGCCGGTAACCTCGAAGGTCACGTCGCGGCCCAGGCCCGTGGGCAGCAGTGCGTATGCCGCCCACCACCGCTGAGTCTTCGACGCGCTGCCCGCCTGGCTCATCGGGCCAGGTCCTCGGTCACCGCAGCCAGGGCGCCGACCCCGCTGTGGCAGTCCTTGCGTTCGGCGAACTCGGCCGGCGAGTGCGAGATGCCGGTGGGGTTGCGGACGAACAACATCGCAGTGGACAGCCCGGCCGTGGCAAGGACTCCGGCATCGTGCCCGGCCCCCGTCGACAGCATCGGCGCACCGTCGAGCACGTCCGAGAGCCTGCGCGCCAGCGGCATATCGAAGACCGTCTCGGGGGTCCATGACTCCTCGACCGGCAGACCCGAGGACTGTGCTCCGACGCCCTCCACGACAGCCCGGACTCTTGCTTCGTCCGGGCCTCGGGCGTCGAGCCATGCAGTGACCCGTGACGGAATCGCGTTGACCCCATTGGGTTCCACCCGAACCTTGCCCACGGTGGCCACGCACCCGTTCACCGTGGCAGCCGCCCGGGCGGCCAGCACGGCTGCCGCCAGGGCGAGCATCGGGTCGCGTCGGTCCTCCAGGCGCGTTGTGCCTGCGTGGTTGGCTTCGCCGTCCAGGTCGATACGCCAGCGCCCGTGGGGCCAGATGACGGAGCCGACGGCGACGGCACGACCCAGGTCGACCAGGGCACGGCCCTGCTCCACGTGCAGCTCAACAAAGGTCCCTATCCGCCGCAGCGCCTCCTCGTCTGGGCCGACATGCTCCACGGCGTGGCCCGCGGCTGTCATCGCCTCGGCCATCGTGACACCGTCAGCATCGCGCAGCCCCCGCGCCTTGCCAGCGTCAAGCTTGCCCGTGATCAAGCGGGAACCAGCGCAGGCAATGCCGAATCGCGCGCCCTCCTCATCAACGAAGTTCACCACCGCGATAGGACGTGCGGGCACGAAACCCTTGGCCCTCAAGGCATCGACGACAGCCAGAGCCGAGACCACCCCCAGCGGGCCGTCAAACGCCCCGCCATCGGGAACCGAGTCCAGATGGGAGCCGATCACCACTCCGGGCCGGCCGGCGGCGACGGCAGCATCAGGATCACCCCACCAGGCCCACTGGTTGCCGGCACGGTCCGTGACCAGGTCCAGCCCGCGCGCGGATGCCTCACCGACGAACCACTCACGCAGCAGCGCGTCCTGGCGGGTCCACGCAAAGCGTCGATAGCCCCTGGTACTGGCCTCCAGGCCGATTGGTGCGATGACCGACCACATGGCGTCGAACGTCATGTCCTGCACCTCAGCGGGGGTCACCGCTCACTGCTCACGCATCGGAACCCTGACGCCGCGCTCTGCGGCGACGCGTTCGGCAATCTCGTAGCCCGCGTCCACGTGCCGGATGACTCCCATCGCCGGGTCGTTGGTCAGGACTCGGGCGAGCTTCTCGGCCGCCAGCGCCGTGCCGTCGGCCAGGCAGACCTGCCCGGCGTGGATCGAGCGGCCGATTCCGACGCCACCACCATGGTGGATCGAGACCCAGGTGGCACCAGATGCGGTGTTGATCAACGCGTTGAGAAGTGGCCAGTCGGCAATGGCGTCCGAACCGTCGGCCATGGACTCGGTCTCGCGGTAGGGCGAGGCCACAGAGCCGGCGTCGAGGTGGTCACGACCGATGACGATCGGCGCCTCCAGTTCGCCCGAGGCGACCATCTCGTTGAACTTCAGTCCGGCCACATCCCGCTCGCCGTAGCCCAGCCAGCATATTCGGGCCGGCAGGCCCTGGAAGGCAACCTTCTCCCCTGCGGCGCGAATCCATTTCTGGAGGCGGTCATTGTCCGGGAACAGGTCCATGATCGCCTTGTCCGTCTTGTAGATGTCCTGGGGGCTGCCCGACAGCGCAGCCCAGCGGAAGGGGCCCTTGCCCTCGCAGAACAGCGGGCGGATGTAGGCCGGCACAAAGCCCGGGAACTCGAAAGCCCTGTCGCAGCCGCCCAGTCGGGCCTCTTCGCGGATCGAGTTGCCGTAGTCAAAAACCTCGGCGCCACCATCCTGGAACTCCACCATGGCCTGGACGTGCTTGGCCATTGACGCCCGCGCCCGGTCGGTGAACTCCTCGGGCTTCCTTTCTGCGTAGTCGTGCCAGTCGGCCAGCGTGACGCCTTCGGGCAGGTAGGACAGGGGGTCGTGCGCACTGGTCTGATCGGTGACGATGTCGATCTCCACACCGCGACGCAGGAGCTCAGGGGCGACGGTGGCGCAGTTGCCGACCAGACCGACGGAGAGGGCGGTGCGGTCCCGTTTGGCGGCCAGGCAACGGGAGATCGCCTCGTCGATGTTCGTGGCGACGGCGTCGAGGTAGCGGTGCTCCACGCGCCGCTGAAGGCGCGTCCCGTCGACGTCTACGAGCAGGCAGACGCCACCGTTCATGGTCACGGCCAACGGCTGCGCGCCACCCATGCCACCGGCGCCTCCGGTGAGGGTCAGTGTGCCGGCCAAGGTGCCGTTGAAGCGTTTGTCAGCCACCGCGGCGAAGGTCTCATGGGTTCCCTGGAGGATCCCCTGGGTCCCGATGTAGATCCACGAGCCGGCCGTCATCTGGCCGTACATCGTCAGGCCAAGGTGCTCCAGCCTGCGGAACTCCGGCCAGGTCGCCCAGTCGCCGACCAGGTTGCTGTTAGCCAAGATCACCCGCGGCGCCCACTCATGGGTGCGCATCACCCCGACGGGCCGACCGGACTGGACCAGCATGGTCTCGTCCTTCTCTAGCGTGGTCAGCGTCCGGACCATCGCGTCGAAGGACTTCCAGTCGCGGGCCGCCTTGCCGGTGCCGCCGTAGACGACCAGGTCATCAGGGCGCTCCGCATTCTCGGGGTCAAGGTTGTTCATCAGCATCCGCAGCGGGGCCTCAGTGGTCCACGACTTGGCGGTCAGGGTCGTGCCGCGCGCTGCGCGGACGGGACGGGCGCCTTCCATAAGCAGTCTCCTTGCTAGATCATGCACTTCGCTGTCAGAGCGTGTTCTTCAGAAACCTTCGGCTGCCACCTTCTGTTCGTTGCTCGTGCTCAGTTGAGCGGGCCGGTGACGGTCTCGACGGCTCGCACGACGCCACCGGTGGCAACGAGCTGGACAGCCTCCTCGATCTCGGGGGCCATGAACCTGTCCGTCCCCGGCCCGGCTGTCGTCTCCCGAAGGGCGTCGATCACCGCGCCGGTAGCGGCCGACGGCTTCAGCGGTGCCCGAAGCTGTATGCCTCGCGCGGCCGTCAGCAGCTCGACCGCCAGCACCCGGGTAAGGCCGTCGATGGACCGGCGCAGCTTGCGCGCTCCCGACCAGCCCATGGATACGTGGTCCTCCTGCATCGCTGAGCTCGGAATCGAGTCGACGCTTGCCGGAGCTGCGAGGCGCTTCATCTCGGAGACGATTCCGGCGGCGGTGTACTGGGCGATCATGTGCCCTGAGTCCACCCCTGGGTCGTCGGCCAGGAACGCGTTCAGGCCGTGGCTGCGCGCGACGTCCAGGAAGCGGTCGGTCCGGCGTTCGGACATACTCGCGACGTCAGCCGCCACGATGGCCAGGAAGTCCAGGACGTACGCCACCGGCGCACCATGGAAGTTTCCGTTGGACTCCACCCGACCATCCAACGTAACCACCGGGTTGTCCACGGCGGCGGCGAGCTCGCGGCCGGCGACCAGCGCGGCGTGGTCGACGGTGTCACGCGCAGCTCCGGCGACCTGAGGCGCGCACCGCAGGGAGTAGGCGTCCTGAACGCGAGTGCAGCCCTCGTTGTCGTGGCTGGCCCGGATCGGGCTTCCGGCCAGGATCTTGCGCAGGTTGCCTGCCGATGCGGCCTGACCGGGGTGGGGGCGCAGGGCCTGCAGGTCGGCGGCGAAGACGCTGTCGGTGCCGAGCAGCCCTTCGACACTCATCGCCGCGGTGATGTCGGCAACCTTGAGCAGGCTGCGCAGGTCCGTGATCGCCAGCACCAGCATGCCGAGCATGCCGTCCGTGCCGTTGATCAGGGCCAGGCCCTCCTTCTCGCGCAGCGAGACCGCAGTGATGCCTGCTGCGCTCAGCGCGCCGGCGGCAGAGCGCAGTTCCCCTGACGCGTCGCGGACCGGCCCCTCGCCCATCAGGGCCAGCGCGCAGTGCGCAAGCGGCGCGAGGTCACCCGAGCAGCCCAGGCTGCCGTACTCGTGGACCACGGGAGTGATTCCGGCATTCAGCATGGCCGCGTATGCGGCAGCCGTCTGTTCACGCACGCCGGTGCGTCCGGTGGCCAGGGTAGACAGACGCAGCAGCATGAGCGCACGAACGACCTCACGCTCGACCTCGGGTCCGGAGCCGGCCGCGTGACTGCGGACCAGGCTGCGCTGCAGCTGGGCGCGCATGTCCGGTGCGATGTGCTTGGTGGCCAGCGCACCGAAGCCGGTCGATACGCCGTAGTGCGGCTCGATGTCGTCGGCCAGGCCTTCGATGACCGTGCGGCTCGTGCGGATCTGCTCCAGGGCGTCGGAGGTGATCTCGATGCGAGCGCCGCGGCGCGCAACAGCCACCACGTCCTCGAATGACAGTGGGCCGACGCCGACAGCGATGGCGGCGACGCCGCAGGCCAGCTGAGCTGTGGAGAGGTGGGCTGAAGTCATGAGTTCATTGGAACCCACCGGCGACCGGTCAACCATCCCCGGCCCACCGTTAGTGTCTCGAATCTGAGACAAGGCCACTGGGCCGCAGACCGCGCGCACGCCTGCCGGTGATGTCGGCGTGGTTCTGCCCGGCAGTCCTTGGCCTCGGTCTCGGCCCGTTGGTGCATGCACGCCTTGCAGCAGCTGAAATCGTCATGACTTGGGCAGATTCCGGGGGTGGCCATCGGTGATCGGAGCCCCCCGACCCGACTGCGCGAGGCGGCTCAGTGGCCTCGGTCTCGGGTCGGTACTGCTCGGCGCGGAACACTCAGCGATCAGCTGGCATGGCCGCGGTAGGGCCAGGGTGCCCCTGGTCCCGGTCGCCCTGCCAGCGCTCGGGCTCCGTCCGCGGCTCAGCAGCGGTGACCGGCGCAGCCCGTGCGCCAATCCGGGCAGCGCCACCACCCGCACGTGCACCGAGTCCACTAGTCGCCGTCGTACGCCGCGCGAAGAGCAGCGATATCGATCTTGCTCATCCCCAGCATCGCCTGCATGACCCTGCTTGCCTTGTCAGCGTCAGGGTCGCCCAGGAGCTCGTTCAGGGTGGGCGGGACGATTTGCCACGACAGACCGTACTTGTCCTTAAGCCAGCCGCACCGCCCCGGCTCCCCGCCGCTGGTGAGCCTGTCCCACAGGTGGTCGATCTCGTCCTGGCCTACGGCGGAGACGAACAGCGAGATGGCCTCAGTGAACGTGAACTCCGGACCTCCGTTGAGGGCCTGGATCTGGAGACCGTCGAGGGTGAACGTCACCGACATCGCGCTCCCCGCCAGACGCGGCCCGCCGTCGCCGTATCGCGAGACCCCCAGGATCCACGAGTTCGGGAATATGGAGACATAGAAGTTGGCAGCCTCCTCTGCCTGATCGTCGAACCATAGGAATGGGCTGATCTTCTGCATCACGAGCTCCTATCTGCGGGTTCGGGTCAACCCGGCGTGATCGACGCCGTGACGTCGTCGATATCCGCTGAGCCTGATCGAGAAAAGTACACCGTCAGGGCGTGCTCAGCCAGACCCTCAGCGGCCCTGCAGACCCGCCAAGAGCGTCTCGTGCCTGAGACACTTGCCCCATGGCCAACGCCCCCGCCGCCACTCAGGCTCTGGCAGTTCTGCGACTGCTGGCACGCCATCCCGAACCCGTCCCTGCCTCTGCCATCGCCCGCGACCTGGATCTGCCTCGGTCCAGCGTCTATCACCTGCTGGCCGTGCTCTGCGACCAGGGGTTTGTCGTGCATCTGGCGGACGAGCGGCGGTACGGCCTCGGTGTGGCGGCCTTTGAGCTCGGTTCGGCCTACACCCGGCAGGCACCATTACAGCGCCTCGCCCGTCAGCTGCTGGTTCGCCTGGTGGACGCCACCCGGCACAACGCCCACCTTGCGGTGTTGCATGGCCGCGATGTCCTGTATGTCATCGAAGAGCGGGCACCGGGGCGGCCGCCCCTGGTCACCGACGTGGGCGTACGTCTTCCCGCGCAGCTGACCGCGAGCGGGCTGGCCATGCTGGCATCGCTTCCGCCGCAGCAAGTTCGGGCTCTCTTCCCCTCACGTGATGCGTTCGTCCAGCGACACGGCGTTGGGCCAACCACGCTGCCAGGCCTGCGGGCGGTGCTGACCCGGGTTCGTCGGGACGGTTTCGCACTGGAAGACGGAACCGTGACACCGGACTTCGCGTCCGTGGCCGCGCCTGTGCTCGACCACACGGGGCATCCGGTGGCCGGGGTCGCCGTGACGTATCCCGCCGCGGAGGTGACCGCACACCAGCGACAGGCCATCGTGCAGCAGGTCATCCGGACCGCGACGGACCTGACCCGTCGGGTGCGAGGACGCGCCTGACATATCGTCGGAGCATGAGAGCCATCACGATTCCCACGCCCGGAGATGCCAGCGCACTGGTCATCCATGAGGTGCCCACGCCCGACGTGGCGGCCAACGAGGTGCTGGTCCAGGTCGCTGCATCCGGCGTCAATCGCGCGGACCTGATGCAACGCCAAGGGTTCTACCCCCCGCCACCTGGTTCGTCGGCGTACCCCGGCCTTGAGGTCAGTGGCACCGTGAGTGTCATCGGCGCCGATGTGACCGGCTGGGCGGTCGGCGACCAGGTGTGCGCGCTGCTGTCCGGCGGCGGGTACGCCGAGCAGGTAGCGGTGCCAGCCACACAACTGCTGCCCGTGCCCGAAGGGGTGTCGTTGGTCGACGCAGCAGCGTTGCCCGAAGTCGTCTGCACGGTGTGGTCCAACCTCTTCATGACCGCCAACCTGCAGGTGGGTCAGACGGTCCTGATCCATGGCGGGTCAAGTGGGATCGGGACGATGGCGATCCAGCTTGCGCGTGCCGTCGGCGCTCGCATCGCGGTTACTGCCGCAACGAGCGACAAGCTCGAGGCTTGTCGCACGCTGGGGGCCGAGGTTCTGATCAACTACCGCGAGCAGGACTTCGTGGAGGTGTTGGCCCAAGCGACGCACGGGCGAGGTGCCGACGTGATCCTGGACAACATCGGCGCCAAGTACCTGGCCCGCAACGTCGGCGCCCTGGCGGTCAACGGACGGCTGGTCATCATCGGGCTTCAGGGTGGGGTCAAGGCTGAGCTCGACATCAGCACGCTGCTGCGCAAGTGCGCCGCGGTGATCGCGACGTCGCTGCGCGGCCGGCCGCTGTCCGAGAAAGCCGCGATCGTGGCCGCGGTGCGCGAGCACGTCTGGCCGCTGATCGAGACCGGGGAGGTGAAGCCGGTCGTGCACCGAGCCTTCCCCCTGGCCCAGGCTGCCGACGCCCACCGCGAGCTCGAGGCCGGCACCAGCATCGGCAAGGTTCTGCTCACGACCTGACCAAACGCCACATGCCGTGCACCCTCCGCGCCGTGGCAGGGGACCGTGCACGTGCCTGGATCTGCCGGGATCCAGAAACCGCAAGGCTAGGGCCCTGCGCGGCTGAAGAGCCGACTAAAATTAAGGTGTGGCCGGGTTGTCGCATGGTGTCTTTCCTGGCGCCGACGAACCTTCGGCGCCAGGGTGTGGCACGCTCGCGGCCGAATACGACTGGTCCGAGAGCGACTTCGGCCCGCGAGACCAGTGGGACCCTGCTGCCGAGGCCGTCGTGCGCACTCTGCTCGAGGCCACAGCACCGATGGCCTACTGTCACGACGGCAGCTACGCGATGGTCTACAACGACCGGTTCGCCGCCCTGCTGGGGGCACGGCATCCGCGTGCCTGGGGTCAGCGAGCTGCCCTGGTGATGCCCGAGATCTGGTCCCGTCCGGGCTACGCCGAGGCGGTCGACAACGTCTTCACAGGCGGGCAGTCCTTCCATGACGACGGGGCGATGCTGGATCTGAGCGGGCAAGAGCAGTCGCCCCCCGACTGGACATACCTGGCCCGCAGCTACTCGGCCGTGCGCGACAGTGAGGGCTCGATTCTGGGAGTTCTGGTCGTTGTCGTCGAGATGGCTCCCGTGTTGGTGCTCGTTGGCGGGACTGAGGACGGTGCTCAGGGCGCAAAATTCCGGGGGACTGAGCTGTGGGACGAGACAGTCGCGCGCCGACCGCTGATCTGGTCGGGGTTCCGTGCGGGTGCCAGGGCACCCGAGACGCCGTCCGAACCCGACCAACGGTTCGTTGCTGAAGGCGACGGGCCGCTGATTCTGCCAATCAACGGGCCCGACATCGGGGGGTCCATAAGCTACCGCAGGCTGCGACGTCACCTACCGGACGGCCTGATGCTGACGATGGCGACGCGCGACCAGAACGACGACACGACGACCGGACCCGGTGGCGCCTTCTATGACGTCTTCGCTGTGCCCGACGGAAGGATCGCCCTGACCATCGGTGAGGTGATCGGCGCCGGCACGGCTTCAGCCGCCGTCAGGGCGCAGGTCAAGGTGAGCCTGCGGGCAGCAGCGCTGACCAGCTCTGACCCCAGCGTCATCCTCACCGCCCTGGACGAGCTCGTCAGCCACCTGGACCGGGCCTCGCCGGCTGTTCAGACCCACAGCGGGGGCGCCGCCAGAGCGGGAGGCCCCGGCTTCGGCGGCGAGCTTTTGGTCACTGCACTGGTCGGGGTCTTCGACCCTGCCACGGGAGATCTGCTGCTCGCCAGCGCCGGCCACCTTCCGCCGGCGGTGGTTCGGCGTCGACCGGCAGCGGGCGCGCCCGCCAGTTCTGGGCCACTGGCCCAGTACGCCCAGCTTGATCCCGGGCCCCCGCTGGGGGTCACCGGGACTCGCCCAGTCATGCACAGCGTCCTGCACGAAGGAGAGGCCCTGGTCGCGGTCACCGAAGGGCTGCTCGAGCGTCACGAACAGAGCCATGCCCAGTCGCAGCCGGCGCTGCTCGCGACCTTGAACGCAATGTCGGCGACGGCTGCACGCAGCATCTCCGAGCACGTGATCGACACCCTGGTCGGTGACAAGGGCCTAGAGCACGACTGCGCCCTCCTGGTTGTGGTCTGTGACAGCCGGGCACACGAGATGGCCTCGGTTCTCGTTCCGCCGCACACGATCGCCGTGCGCGGGGCCCGCCGGTGGGCTCGTGCGCAGCTGGAGTCTTGGGGGGTCAATGAGCAGAACATCGCCTCGGCGGTCCTGTGTATCTCCGAGCTGGTCACCAACGTGGTCCAGCACGCAGGCACAGCGGCGAGGGTCTCCATGGAGCTTGCCGACCGGCTCCTGGTCACCGTCGAGGACACTGGCACATGGAGCGCACCCCGTCCGGGGCGCGAGGACCACTCCGCCTCCCAGGGCCGGGGGCTTGCTCTCGTTGCCGCCGCCTCCGAGGCGATGGGCCACGCGCATGGGGCCGACGGGTCGACCGTGTGGTTCGAGATCGCGCTGGACCGCAATACCGCGCGATAGGCCGATCGCCCCATCCTGGCGTGGCACCACCCGCACACCCGGACGCTGGGACCCCGAAAGGGGCCACGTTAGCCCGGACAGGGCAAGCCGGGCCAGCTTGCTCCTGGCTCTCACGCCGCTGATCAGGACTGCCCCCGGCCCTCTGGGGCAGCTGCCGGCGCGGTGTCGTTGTGGTCTTCGGGGCGGCAACGGCGCCTCGGGAAGCAGGCTCCGGCGCTAGAGGTACTGCCCCGTTGATCCGCCGTCGCGCGGATCCTGGCTGCTCGGCATCCCGCGAACGTACCCCTGGGGCTGCCCGGGCCCGCCGCCCTGAACGGGCTCACCGGCTGGCAGCGCCCGCCGCATGTTCTGTAGCTGCTGCTGGGCGGCCATCTGCTGGGCGAAGAGCGCGGCCTGGATGCCGTGGAACAGCCCTTCGAGCCAGCCGACCAGCTGGGCTTGGGCTATCCGCAGCTCGGCGTCGGAGGGCGCCTCGTCGCCGAACGGCAAGGTAATGCGCTCAAGCTCGTCGATCAGCTCCGGAGCCAGGCCCTCCTCCAGCTCGCTGATGGAGCGGCGGTGGATCTCGGCGAGGCGGGTTCGACCGGCCTGGTCCAGAGGTGCGCTGCGCACCTCCTCGAGCAGTTGCTTGATCATGGAGGCAATCCGCATGACCTTGCCGGGCTGCTCGACGAGGTCGGCGGGGTCACGGGCCTCCTGGTCGTTGCTCGGCCTGCCGGCCACCCCCATGCCGTCCTCGGAGACCACGACTACGCGTTGGTGCTCCTTGTCGCCAGCTGGGCCCTGCTGCTCATCCTGGGATGCGTTCATGGTCCCCATCCTGCACCGTCGGCCCCAGGATCGCCTGGTCCGGTCGAGAAGGTTCCATCGTTCGGAAGAAACGCTCCACGCAGACCGATTGCTGCAGCACCAGGCAGCTCAGCGAAGAGCCATCCGGGCCCTGAGCATGTCGCGCTTGTCCTCGAATCGCAGCGCCTGCTTCTCCAACCCGTCCATGAACTCAGCCAGCTCGGTGCGCGCTGCCTCACCCGCGGCGGACAGCCCCTCCAGCTCGAAGACCTTCCAGAAGCGCAGCACCGGGTCCAAGACCTCGTCCTTGTGCTGGCGCAGGTCGTAGATTCCCTCGACGGCCATCTCGACGGCCTTGCGCTGGAAGCCGGGGATTCCAGTGCCCGGCATCTCGAAGTTCTGGACCACATTCAGGATCGCGACCATGGCCTGGTCAGGGGAGATCTGCAGGGCCGCGTCCATCAGGTTGCGGTAGAAGATCATGTGCAGGTTCTCGTCGGCAGCGATCCGGCTGAGCAGGTTCTCGCACATCGGGTCGTTGGTGAACTTGCCGGTGTTGCGGTGAGAGACGCGAGTGGCCAGCTCCTGGAACGAGACGTAGGCCAGGGAGCCCATCAGCTCGCCCGAGTGCGCTGACTCGTATCCCGCGGACATGTGCTTCATCCGGAAACGTTCCAGCGCAACGGGGTCCACCATCCGGGTGACCAGCATGTAGTCGCGCATCGCCATAGCGTGCCTGCCCTCCTCAGCCGTCCAGCGATGCACCCACTCGCCCCACGCGTGGTCGCGTCCGAAGATCAGGGCGATCTCGTGGTGGTAGCTCGGCAGGTTGTCCTCGGTCAGCAGGTTCACGATCAGTGCCGAACGGGCCACGTCGCAGATCTCGGAGTCGCTCTGGCTCCACGGGGCACCATCCATCAGCCCGTCGAAGCTGCGCCCCTGGCTCCACGGCACGTAGTCATGGGGAAACCACTCCTTGGCGACCTTCTCGTGCCGGTTCAGCTCACCGACCACCACCTGGTCCAGCTCGCGCAGCAGTTCGGTCTGAGCCATCGTCTTCGCCATGCTGATCCCTCCTTAGGTAACACTTACCTACGCCTCCGTAGGTTACGCCAACGTAGGTTGATATGCGAGCCCTGCCAGGCCTCAGCACATGCAGGTCCCGCCGATAGGGTCGCGGTCATGGCTCACTGTTTCGACACCGACTCCGAGGCGAGCGGACTATGTGCCTTCGTCGATGCCTCTCCCTCGCCGTTCCACGCCTGCGCCGAGGCGGGGGCGCGGCTTGCGGCGGCCGGCTTCAGCCTCCTGGCGGAGGTCGACGCATTTCCGGCCGAGCGCGGCCGCTACTACATGATCCGCGGGGGTTCGCTCATTGCCTGGAGCAGTGAGGCGGCGAGCGGCCCGGCCACGCCCTTTCGCGTCGTCGGTGCCCACACCGACAGCCCGAACCTGCGCATCAAGCCACAACCCGACCTGTCACGTGCGGGCTGGCAGCTGCTCGGCATCGAGTTCTACGGCGGGCCGCTGTTCAACTCCTGGCTCGACCGCGACCTCGGCCTGTCTGGCCGGGTTGCGGTCCGAGCCGAGCATGGGACCCAGACCCGGCTGCTCACCATCGACGAGCCGGTGCTGCGGGTGGCTCAGCTCGCAGTCCACCTTGACCGCGGCGCCAACGAGGCTCTGGCGCTCAACCCCCAGGAGCATCTGAGGCCCCTGTGGGGGATCGGCACCGAGCCCGGGGACTTCCGCGGGTACCTCGCTGGCGCCCTGGGCGTGGACGCCGCCGACGTCCTGGCCTGGGACGTGATGACCCATGACCTGCAGCCGTCCCGCAGGATCGGCCGGGACCTCGACCTGATCGCTGCTCCCCGTCTGGACAACCTGGCGACGAGCTACGCGGGGGTGCGGGCGTTGATCGGGGCCGCTGAGGCGATGGACCGCGATGGCCGGGCGGGCGCAGCGCAGGGGTCCCCGGCCGCATCGGGGCCATCGGTGCCTGTTCTGGTCCTTTTCGACCATGAGGAGGTCGGCAGCCAGTCCGAGCGCGGTGCCATGTCCACACTGCTGCCCTCGGTGCTCGAACGCGTCGTGACCTCGGCCGGTGGTGGCCGAGAAGACTTCCATCGGGCCCTGGCCGGGACCGTGGTGGCCTCTGGGGACATGGCGCACGCCACCCACCCGAACTACCCCGAGAAGCACGAACCCCAGCATCAGATCGCGATCAACGGTGGCCCGGTGCTCAAGACCAACGTCAAACTGCGCTACGCGACGGACTCCGTTGGCGCGGCGGCGTTCATCACGGCCTGCGACCAGGCGGGCGTGCCGGTGCAGAACTTCGTGGCCCGCAACGACATGCCGTGCGGCTCTACCGTCGGCCCGATGACCGCTGCCCTGGTCGGCGCCACGACCGTGGACTTCGGAGCGCCGATGTTGTCGATGCACTCGGCTCGCGAGCTGTGCGGGGCCAGGGACCCCGCAATGTACGCCGCCGCCCTGACCGCCTTCCTCTACCCCCAGACCTAGAACTAGGTCAGGGTGAGGGCTATTATCTCCCAAGCCAGACGGAATGGTCTTGTGGTTAACCGGTATACTCCAGGAGCCTGTAGGTATGACCTCGGTGACACGAGGTCACCGGCATACCCCTTGCTGGTCTAATGTGCGGAGAAACTGTCCGCAACTTCGCCCCGGAGGTCCTGCTGTGCCTAAGTTCGTCTATGACTTCGCCGAAGGCAACAAAGACCTCAAAGACCTGCTCGGAGGCAAGGGGGCGAACCTGGCAGAGATGACCCGGATGGGGCTGCCAGTTCCTCCCGGATTCACCATCACCACCGAAGCGTGCCGGGCCTACCTCGCCAACGGCTCGCCGCCGGCCGCGCTCGAGGCCGAGGTCAGCGACCATCTCAGGGCCCTGGAGAAGACTATGGGCAAGTCGCTGGGTCAGCCGGACAACCCGCTGCTGGTCTCGGTGCGCTCCGGTGGGAAGTTCTCGATGCCCGGAATGATGGACACCGTGCTCAACGTCGGGCTCAACGACGAGTCGGTCCTCGGGCTCGCCAAGCAGAGCGGCAACGAGCGGCTGGCATTCGACTCCTACCGCCGGCTGATCCAGATGTTCGGCAAGACCGTCCTGGACGTCGACGGCACCCTGTTCGATGCCGCCCTGCACGACGCCAAGGAAGCCAAGGACACCCACAACGACCTCGACCTGGACGCCGACGACCTGCGGGCGCTTGTCGACGAGTACAAGAAGATCGTGCTCAAGCACACCGGCCGGGAGTTCCCGCAAGAGCCCCGCAAGCAGATGGACCTGGCGGTACGGGCCGTCTTCGACTCCTGGAACTCCCCTCGCGCGATTCTCTACCGCCGCCAGGAACGAATCCCCGCCAGCCTGGGCACCGCGGTCAGCATCTGCACGATGGTGTTCGGCAACGTGTCCGCCGACTCCGGCACCGGGGTGGCCTTCACCCGCGATCCCGCGTCGGGAGCGCAGGGCGTCTACGGCGACTACCTTCAGAACGCCCAGGGTGAGGACGTGGTGGCCGGAATCCGCAACACGCTGTCCCTGGCCGACCTCGAGGGCCTGGACAAGAAGTCGTACGACGAGCTGATGTCGATCATGAGCCAGCTCGAGAAGCACTACCGCGACCTGTGCGACATCGAGTTCACCATCGAGCGCGGCAAGCTGTGGATGCTGCAGACCCGGGTCGGCAAACGGACCGCCAGGGCTGCCTTCTGCATCGCCACCCAGCTCAGCGACGAGGGCGTGATCGACGACGCCGAGGCGCTTCAGCGCGTCACCGGGGCCCAGCTGGCCCAGCTGATGTTCCCCGCCTTTGAGGCCAGCGCAGACTTCGAGCACCTCGCCAAGGGCATGAACGCGTCGCCCGGTGCTGCGGTCGGCAAGGTCGTCTTCGACTCCGACACCGCGGTGAAATGGTCGAACGCCGGTGAGAAGGTGATCCTCGTGCGGCGCGAGACCACCCCCGACGACCTCAACGGGATGATCGCGGCCGAAGGCATCCTGACCAGCCGCGGTGGCAAGACCTCACACGCTGCCGTGGTCGCCCGCGGCATGGGCAAGACCTGTGTGTGTGGCGCCGGGGACCTCGTCGTTGACACCGCCGGCCGGCACTTCACCACCCAGGACGGAAGGGTCTTCGGAGAGGGCACGGTCATCTCGATCGACGGCACGTCCGGGGAGGTGTTCCTCGGCGAGGTGCCGGTCGTCTCCTCGCTGGTGGTCCGCTACTTCGAGGGCAAGATCGACCCGCACGCGGCCGACACCGACGACCTCGTGCGGGCCGTACACCGGATCATGCGCATCGCCGACACGCTGCGCCGGATGTCGGTGCGGGCCAACGCCGACACCCCCGAGGACGCGGCCCGCGCCCGTCGCTTCGGCGCCGAGGGCATCGGCCTGTGCCGGACGGAGCATATGTTCCTCGGCGACCGGCGGGCGATGGTCGAGGCGCTGATCCTGGCCGACACCGAGCAGGACCGGGACAAGGCCCTGGCCGAGCTGCTACCGCTGCAACGCGAGGATTTCGTCGGCATCTTCGAGGCCATGGACGGCCTGCCGGTGACCATCCGTCTGCTGGACCCGCCATTGCACGAGTTCCTGCCGGACATTACCGAGCTGTCGGTTCGGGTTGCCTTGGCCGATGCTCGCGGCGATGCCCGGGAGGAAGACCGGCGACTGCTCAAGGCCGTGCGCAGGCTGCACGAGCAGAACCCCATGCTGGGACTTCGCGGGGTGCGCCTTGGCCTGATGATTCCCGGGCTGTTCGCCATGCAGACCAGGGCGGTGCTGGAGGCGGCCGTGCTGCGGGTGCAGGCCGGCGGCAACCCGCGGGCCGAGATCATGGTCCCGCTGGTCGGTGCGGTCCAGGAGCTGGAGACCATCGCGGCGATGATCAAGGTCGTGGCCAGGGAGGTCCGTGACGCCTCCGGGGTGAACATCGCGCATCTGGTCGGCACCATGATCGAGCTGCCCCGTGCGGCGTTGACCGCAGGGGCGATCGCCGAGTCCGCGGAGTTCTTCTCCTTCGGCACCAACGACCTGACCCAGACCACCTGGGGCTTCTCGCGCGACGACGTGGAGTCGGCGTTCTTCTCGCGCTACCTGGACAAGGGCATCTTCGGTGTCTCGCCGTTCGAGTCGCTGGACCGTGAGGGTGTCGGGCGTCTGGTGAAGATCGCTGTCGAGGAAGGCCGCAAGGCACGGCCCGGACTCAAGGTCGGCGTCTGTGGTGAGCACGGTGGCGACCCCGACTCGGTGCACTTCTTCCATGAGGCGGGCCTGGACTACGTGTCATGCTCGCCGTTCCGGGTGCCAGTGGCACGGCTCGAGTCCGGTCGTGCCAACGGTGCCGGCGGCAGCGACACCCGCTGAGCCCCCACTCAGACTTCAGGGACGGTGTGATCAGGCCCACCGGCAGCTGGTTGCGCCGTCCCTAGGTCTGTGGACCTACCGCTGGCTCCCCCGGGGGACGACCGTGGAGGTCGTTGACCACGTTGTTCACGATGGCGGCCAGCGGGACCGCGATGAAAGCCCCGAAGATCCCGCCCAGGATCGTGCCGGCGGTCACCGCCATCAGGATGCCCAACGGGTGGATGTTGACGGCCTTGCCCATGATCAGGGGGTTGAGCAGGTTGCCCTCCAGCTGCACCGTGAGAACCAGCGCCATGGCCATGACCAGCGCCATCAGCGCGCTCTTGGTCACCAACGCAACCAGGACGACCACCACGCCGGCAACCAGCATGCCGAGCAGCGGGATCAGCGAGCCGAGAAACAGCAGCACAGATCGGAAGAGCACACGTC
>OBLW0100000839.1_pt1 | contig 26594 bp, 21 predicted proteins | sample 1520161 | NCBI WGS metagenome assembly OBLW01 (sample SAMEA3539309, study PRJEB22396) | soil metagenome | biome: tundra; feature: field; material: soil | place: USA | collected 2010-05 | depth 0.15 m | reverse complement strand
CTCGAACATGGTCGGTGGTCGGAGTGACAAGCCCAAGCTGCTCGCGTACTTTTCGTCGCATCGGAGTCCTCGGTTTTTCGGGCGCGTTTGGCGATTCGCCGAGGAAACAAGGACTCCGACCTTTTTATTTCCATCGCCCCCTGCGAAATTTATCAATGAAGGTACGCAGTTAGCCATCTGGGACGAGAACTAGCTAGCGCGCGACGCCGAGCTCGCGAGCGACCACGTCGAGCGGGGCGTCGCCGAGAGCGCGCCAGGCCTGCAGGCGCGCGTCGCTGCCTGCCGTGCCGTAGAGGAGCTCGGCGGCGAGCCCCACGCCGATCGCGAGCACCGGCCGCTCGCGCGCCGTGCGCCTCAGCGCGTCGACCACGTCATCGTCGGGGTGCGACAGGAGGCCGGTTCGTGGCGGCGGTGACGTCGTGAACGCGGCGCCCGCGAGCAGGAGGTCGTCGTGCAGCGCGACGAGCGCGGCGCCGGGGACCTTCTCGTCGGACAGCGCGCGGATGGCGCCGCAGATCGCGGCCCGCTCGGGCGGAGGCGCCATCGAGCGGACGCGGGTGCCGGCCGCCGGGGGGCAGGGCCCCTCGACGAGCAAGAGCTCCCGCGCCCGCGACTCGATCGCCGGACGCGCGCTCCCGCTCGCGACGAGGGCCGCGGAAGCGAGCTCCGTGAGTCTCGCGGCGGTCTGATCGAACCGAGCCGGGAGCGACGTCGCGTCGAGGGTCACGCCGAGGTGCACTTTCGCCTCGCGCAGGAGCCGCTCGGGGACGACGAGGGGCGGTACCGTGCGCATGTCTTCATCGAGCCCCATGCGAAGCTCGGCGATCGCTGCCGAGCCGCGCGGGAACTCGAGCGGCACGAGCAGGCGCTCGAGTGGATAGAGCGCGACGTCGAGATCGGGTGGGCCGGTGCGCGGCCGCCGCTGGCGAAGCGAGTCGCGGAGCTCGAGGAGGTGCTTGCCCACCCAGGCGTCGCGAAGGGTCCACTCTTCGGGCGAGACCGGCGGCCTCCACGTGGCCACGATCGCCCGCACGAGGTCTCCCGAGAGGTCGCCGAGCTGCGCCTCCTCGATGGCGCGTGCCTTCTCTTCTTCGATGAGGCGACCGAGGAGCTCTCGTTCGAGTTTGGGCCGCGCGAGGGCGGCCGGGGCTCCTGGTTGGGTCTGCGCGGTCTCGGGGAGGGCTTCCGGCGCCGCGGCCACGCGCTGTGCGGCCTGGTCGAGCGCGCGTGCACGAGCGCGGAACGCGAAGAGATCGAGCGAACCTTCGTGGATCTCGGCGGTCGCGTCTTCGGCGAGTACCGCCTCCATTCCGATCTGCTTGAGCACGTCGTCGTCGGGAACGGCGCTCGCCCCGTTGGCCCGCTCGCGCGCTGCGAGACGCGGATCGGCCGCGGCGATCCAGCTCATCGCCGCGTCTTCTTCGCGATCGAACGAGGCGACCCGCCTCTCGTCTTCTTCTCGTGTCGCGCGCGTAGTGTCCGGAGCGCTTGAGCCGGTGGGAGACGCCGCGGCGCACGCCGTCACGAGCAGCGGCAACCAGGCCGCCGCCACCCGTGTCGTATGCCGTTCGTCAGCTCGCCTTGCGGAACACATCCATGACGTCGCCGAGCAGTTTGAGAGCGTCCGCTCGGGGGCGCTGGAAGGCGTTGCGACCCATGATGCTGCCGAAACCGCCGCCCGCCGCGATGCCGCGCACGTCGTCGAGGAGCTCGTCGGTGCCCTTCGCCTCGCCGCCCGAGAAGATGACGATGCGCTTGCCGTTGAACGCGCTCTGCACCACGTGCCGCACGCGATCGGCGAGCGTCTTGGTCGGGATGCCGTATTTCTCGAACACCTTCTTGGCCTCGGGCTGCTCGATGAAGTCCTTCGGTGGCTTGACCTTCACGACGTGAGCGCCGAGCTGGCAGGCGATCTGCGCCGCGTAGGCTGTCACGTCCGCCGCTTGCTCGCCCTCTTTGGAGAGGCCGGAGCCACGCGGATACGCCCAGACGACCGTCGGCACGCCGGAGTCCTTCGCCTCGAGAATGAGCTCCCGAAGGTCTTCGTACATCGGATTGCGTTGCCCGGAGCCGGGATAGATCGTGTAGCCAATCGCGGTGCACCCGAGCCGCACGGCGTCTTTCACGCTGCCGGTCACGGCGCTGATCGGCTGCTCCATCTTGGCCAGCGTGTCGGAGTTGTTGAGCTTCAGGATCATTGGCACCTGGCCGGCGAACCGGTCGGCCGACGCCTCGAGCGAACCGAGGGGCGCCGCGTAGGCGTTGCAGCCCGCGTCGATCGCCAGCTGGAAGTGGTAGTCCGGATCGTAAGCGGCCGGGTTCGGCGCGAACGAGCGAGCCGGGCCGTGCTCGAAGCCCTGGTCGACCGGGAGAATGACGAGCTTTCCCGTCCCCCCGAGGGCGCCATGGTTCAAGAGGCGCGCGAGGTTGGTTTTCACCCCCACGTTGTCGCTCGAGTACCACGACAAGATTTGTTTCACTCGATCGGTGGCGGCTGCCATGCGCGTCGTGCTCCTCCAGTTTGAAACGAGCGTTCGGATGATCTCTCGTTTCAGTATAGGAAAAGAGCCTAGCTTTCGCCTTTTGGCGGGGCAAGACGCAAGGCTGGCTTTTGGCCACCGGATTGCTAAGTGACGCCGGCCGGCCGGCCGGCCTCCGCGAGACGCGCCCCATGAACGATTCGATCAGCCCTCCCCATACCCCGTCTGTCGTCGGCACCACGCTCGAAGCTCACATCTTGAGCGGGCAGCGGGGAGCGCCCGGCGCGACCGGCGAATTCTCGTCGATCCTCAACGCCATCACCCTCGGCGTCCGCATCATCCACAGCCGGGTCCGCGCCGCCGGGCTCGCCGGAATGCTGGGGTACACGGGGGACACGAACGTGCAGGGCGAAGAGGTCCAGAAGCTCGACGAGTTCGCCAACGACGTCCTCTGCACCACCCTCGAACGGTGCGGCCGGTGCGCCATGGTCGCGAGCGAAGAGCTTGAGCAGGCCAAGGTGATGAACGAGAGCGGCAAGTACATCGTGTGCTTCGACCCCCTCGACGGTTCGAGCAACATCGACGTCAACATCTCGATCGGAACGATCTTCTCGATCCTGCGAGCGCAGAGCGCGGGGGGGCGCTTGCTCGAGGGGGCCCTGCAGCCGGGTCACAAGATCGTGGCGGCCGGGTACGCGGTGTACGGGAGCGCCACGACGTTGACGCTCTCCACCGGCTACGGGGTGCACGGCTTCACGCTCGACCCGGCGGTCGGCGAATTCTTCCTTTCGCACCCCAACCTCAAATGCCCCGAGCGCGGCAACACGTACTCCATCAACGAGGGCAACCACGTGAGGTGGGAGGAGCCCGTCAGGAAGTGGAACGCCTGGATCAAGAGCGAAGACAAGGCGAAGGGCCTGCCGTACGGTCACCGCTACGTCGGGTCGCTCGTGGCCGACGCGCACCGCACGCTCATGAAGGGCGGCATCTTCGCGTACCCGGCTGACAAGAAGAGCCCAGGCGGCAAGCTTCGTCTCCTTTACGAAGCGAACCCGATGGGATTTCTCTTCGAGCAGGCCGGCGGCGCGGCGACCAACGGGATCGATCGCATTCTCGATATCGAGCCGAAGGCGTTGCACGACCGGACCGCGCTCGTTCTCGGCTCGAAGCAGGACGTGAACGGGTACCGCGAGTTCATGCTCGCGAAATAGCGCGTGTTCCCAGGACGCGGACGCTGCGCCGCCGCTTGGCAGGTCGCGGACGCTGCGCCGCCGCTTGGCAGGTCGCGGACGGCTGCGCCGCCGCTAGCGTCGCGTCAGCGGCCGGCGGGCGCGGTCGCGCCGGACGCGGGCAGATCGTCGTTGTACGCGTTCACCGCGTCGTAGACCTTGGGACTCCCGTGAACGGCTTCTTCGATATCGCCGCCCAAGAAGCCGCCTTCGAACTTCTTCCCGTCGCGCACGTACGTCGGTGTCCCGCCCTCCATCACGACCGAGAGACGCGGGCCCGTCGCGGGAATGTACGAAGAGCTACACCCGACGATGAACGTGGCCAGAACCGCAAGCGCGACACCGGTCGATCGCATGACCGCTCTCTCTTTCCTTGGCAACTGGCACCGACGCGCACGCCCCCACCCCGCGGGCGCGTAAACCACATCGAGTTTACACTCCCGTCGCATCGGCTGCCCAGACGTACTTGTGCATCTGCAGCTGCACCCGCAGGGGCAGTTTGTCCTCGAGCACCCACGCGACGAGCTGCCTCGGTGTCAGCTTGCCGAAGACCGTGCTCGCGAGGAGGTTCGGCGTGCGATCGGCGAGCCCTCGCTCGCGCACGGCCGCGCGCATCCACTCGTAGTCGGTGCGGTCGGAGAGCACGAACTTGATCTCGTCGCGCGGGCCGACGTGCTCGAGGTTCGTCCAGCGGTTACGATGCGACTCGCCGCTGCCTGGGCACTTGAGGTCCATGATCTTGTGGACGCGCGGGTCGACCCTGGAGACGTCGGCCTCGCCGCTCGTCTCGACGAGTACCGTGCGGCCCGCGTCGCAGAGCTCGGTCATCAGGGGGAAGGCCCCCGGTTGAAGGAGCGGCTCCCCGCCCGTGAGCTCGACGAGCCGGGTCGCGAACGCGAGCGCGCCCGCCAGCACATCGCCCCGGCGCATCCGGGTGCCGCCGTAGAACGCCTGCGACGTGTCGCACCACGCGCAGCGAAGATTGCAGCCCGTCGTCCGCACGAAGGCGCAAGGCAACCCGGCGAACGTCGATTCGCCCTGGATGCTCGCGTACATCTCGTGGATGACGAGCGTGTCTTCCTTCGCCACGACCCACGGTCTAGCACCAATGCCGCTCATTTAAGCCCCTCTCCTCAGTCTCGCGCGTCGTCGCCGAAGATGTCGGGTACGGGGATTTCTCCGGCGTCGGCGTCATAGGTGGGCGCCGCGCGGGGAGTCGACGGTACGCGCATCGCGGGAAGGGCGTGGGTATAGTGGCGGTCGAGCGCCCAGGCGGCGCCCCCGATCGCGATGAGGCCCACGATCAGAGTTCGTACGAGGAGCCCCTTCGAGAGCGACGCTCCGGCGAATGGAATCGACGCGGGCCGCCGCTTCGGACGCTCGGGCTTTTTGGCGAAACTCATGGTCGCTGGCAACGCAAACGGCACGAACGGCGAGGAAGCGTGAGCGGAGCGTGACGAAGAATAGCTCGCCTCCGCCCCCCGCCGGACCGCCCTGGGATCTCCCGGTCGGGGAGACGCCGCTCGCGTTCGTCGACCTCGAGATGACCGGGCTCGATGTCGAGCGCGATCGCGTCGTGGAACTGTGCATCGAGCGCACGGTGGGCGGCGAGCGCGTCGCTCTCGTGAGCACCCTGCTCGATCCGGGCGAGCGCGTGGGCGGGGCCGCGCACGTTCACGGCCTCGATGCAGCCGCGATCGCCGGGGCGCCCGCCTTCGACGCGGTGGCTGGCGAGGTGCTCGAAGCGCTGCGCGGGGCCGTGTTCGTCGCTCACGCCGCGGTGTGGGACCATCGCTTTCTCGGCGAAGAGTGCAAGCGCGTGGGCCTCGTGCTCGAGGTCGACCACTGGCTCGATACGCTCGTGCTCGCCCGCCGCGCCTTCGCGTTCCCATCGTACTCGCTCGACGCGCTCTGCCGCGAGCTCGCCATCGACCGCGGGCGCGCCCATCGGGCCGAGAGCGATGTTCTGGCGATGCGGGCCGTGTTCGCCCGATGCGTCGACGTTCTCGCGCCCGCCAGCACGCGAGACCTCTGGGACGTGCGCATCGGGGAGCGTCACGCTCGACCGACGATCGTCTTGGCGTGCGAGGCGGCGGTCAAGCACGGTTTGCCCGTCCGGGTCACCTACCGAGCCGCGCGGCGCGCTCCCGAGCCCCTAACCATGGTGCTCCTCGAAGTCCGTTCGGATCTCGACCCGCCGGGCGTTGTGGGGTATCAGCTCCCGGGGCGAGGGCGGCGACAACTTCGGGCAGACCGCATCCTGCGCATCGAGCCCGCGACCGCAGGGACTTCACCGTGAGAACGCCTTCAATGCCCCGGATGCCTCGTACCCCGCTCGCCCAGGTCCCGGCTGTGCTGGCCGTTCGGGTGGCTTTCGGCCTGGCTTTCGGCCTGGCTCCTCGCCAGACCCTGATCCTGGCTCCGATCCTCGCTGTTGGTCTCGCGCCGCTCGGATGTGGCCCCTCGATGGGGTCCCAGACGCCGAACCGGTCGCCGCTCGCCACCCAGTGGCTCGAGCGAGCCAAGGTGAGCTATCGGGCGGGCGACTTCGACGACGCGAAGGACGCCGCCGCCCACGCCCTGTCGGCTGCGCCGAACGACCCCGAGGTCCGGGAGATCGCCGCGCGCGTGGCCCTCGTCCGGCTCGACTATGCCGAGGTGCTCAAGCTCACCGAGGGGCTGATGACCAGCAGCGCCCGCGGGCTCCGCGGGCGGGCCTTCTGGTTCTCTGGAGACGTCGAGCACGCGGCCGACGAGCTCGAAGCGCAGCTCGCCGATCCCCAGGTCAAAGACGCCTGGGCGCAAGACGTGGCGGGCCTCGCGCGCCGCGGCGCGGGCCGTCACCCGTTCGAGATGCAAGGCGGCATCGTGGCGTCGGTCGAGATGCCGCGCGCCATCGACCGCGTACCTCTGGGGGCGGCGAACGTCGTCCCCTGCGAGCTCGACGGCGAGCGCATCCTCGCCCTCGTCGCAACGGGCTCGAGCGAGATCCTCCTCGACTCGAACTCGCGCCGCGAGCCGGCCTGGGTGAGCCTGCGCTTCGACCGCGTGGAGGTCGACGACGTACCCGCCCTCGTGCAAGACCTCTCGTCGATCTCGCGGCAGGTCGGCGTGCCCATCAAGGCGCTCATCGGCAGCCAGTTCCTCCGTCACACGCACGCTACGCTCGACCGCCGCGGCGACCAGTTCGTCGTGCGCCGCGAAGACGCCTCCACCCCGCCCGATGCGAACCGCGTCCCGCTCTACTACGTGCGCGGCGGCGGCATGATGCTCCGCGCCACGGTGACGGCCCGCGACGAGGGGCCGCTCCCTCTCCTCATCGACAGCTCGCGCCCGTTCCCGCTGCTCCTTCAAGACGCCGCCTGGAAGAAGGCCGGCGTCGACGTGAACACCCTGGTGACTATCCCGGACGAACCGTCGATCAAGCGCGGCGTCGTTCCGGTGTTTCGCATCGCCGGCTTCGATCTCGCCAAGATGCCGGCGATCGAGGGGGCGGATTTCAGCCAGCTCACCGCCGGTCTCGACATCGACCTCGCGGGCGTCGTCGGCGCCGACATGCTGTCCTTCTTCCGCCTGACGTTCGCGGACGACGGGCGCTTCATGTGGATCGAACCGGACCCGACGCTGCTCGGTCCCGACACGCGAACCGCGCCTCCCGCCCCTCCCGTGAGTGCGCCCCCGCCGCCGTCCAAGGCGCCTCCTCTGAGCACCCGATGAACAAGGCCATCGCCCGGCTCGCCATCTACGCCGGAAGCTTCGACCCCCCGACCCTCGGGCACCTCGACCTCATCGAGCGCGCGTCCGCGCTCTTCAGCGACGTCATCGTCGGCATCGGCCGTCACGCCACCCGGACGCCGCTGTTCTCCGTCGAAGAGCGGCTCGACCTCGTCTCCCGGGTGTCGTCTCACCTGCCAAACGTCGTCGTCGAGGCGTTCGACGGCCTCCTCATCGACTACTGCAAAGCCAAGAAGGCGCGCGTCATCGTGCGCGGGCTGCGGGCCGCGACCGACTTCGAGTATGAACTGCAGATCGCGCACGCCAACGCCGACCTCGGGCCCGAGGTCGACACCGTGTTCCTGCCGACCCGCACGATGAACGGGTTCATCAGCGCGTCGCTCGTGCGCGAGATCGCGAGCCACGGCGGCGATGCCTCGCGCTACGCGCCGCGCCTCGTCTGCGAAGCGCTCGTCAAGAAGTTCGACCGGTAGAGCGACGCTCGTGGGATATGCTCGCGTCATGGCGCCGAGCTCCCAGTCGCCTCCGTCGTCCGTGTCCGCCCGCCTCGAAGATTGCGTGTTTGCCGTGCGCAAGCGGGTCGACCGCGAGCCGAGTGTCGGTCTGGTCCTCGGCAGCGGCCTGGGCGATTTCGCCGATTCGCTCGAGAACCTGGTGAAGATTCCGTACCGCGAGCTCCCGCACATGGTGGCGTCGGAGGTCCCCGGTCACGCCGGAAACCTCTGCTTCGGCGAAGCGGCCGGCGCGTCCGTCGTGTGCATGCAGGGGCGCGTGCATCTCTACGAAGGGCACCCGGTCGACAAGGTCGTTCAGGGCGTTCGCACCATGGCGCGACTCGGCGTGCGGTGCGTGCTCCTCACGAACGCCGCGGGCGGCCTCGACCCGTCGTGGCGCGCCGGCGATCTCATGGTCGTGACCGATCACCTCAACCTGACCGGAATGTCGCCGCTTATCGGAGCCGACGACGAGGCGCTCGGCCCCCGCTTCCCCGACCTCACGGCCGCCTACGATCCGGCGCTCCGGAGCGCGATGCATGGCGCCGCGGCCGACGTGGGGCTCACCCTGCGCGAGGGCGTCTACGCCGGTCTCCTCGGCCCGCAGTACGAGACCCCCGCAGAAGTCCGGATGATCCGCGGCTTCGGCGCACAGGCGGTCGGGATGAGCACGGTTCACGAGGTCATCGCGCTCCGCCACATGGGGGTCCGCGTCGCCGCGCTCTCGTGCATCACGAACCTCGCCGCAGGGATCTCGGCTGGCCCGCTCGATCACGCCGACGTGCAGGCCACGGCGCGATCGCGCCACGCGGATCTCGTCGCCCTGCTGCGCGCCTGGATCGTGCGCGCCGGGGCGGTCGTTTGAGCGCGCGTTCCCCGCGAGGCCTCGAGCCCGCCGACGAGGCGCGCCTCGTCGAAGCCGCCCGCGCCGTTCGGGGGCATGCGCACGCGCCCTACTCCCGCTACCAGGTCGGCGCGGCGCTGCTGACGCGAGTCGGCCATGTCTACGCGGGGTGCAACGTCGAGAACGCCACCTACGGCGCGACTCTCTGCGCCGAGCGCTCGGCGGTGGCCGCGATGGTCGCGGCCGGCGACCGCGAGCCGATCGCTTGCGCCGTGGTGACCGCCGGGCCGCGGCCCGGTGCGCCGTGCGGTATCTGCCGCCAGGTGCTGATCGAGTTCACCCGCGAGGCGCGCAAGTTCAAGGTCGTCATGGTAGCCGAAGACAGTCGCGGCAAGATCACCGCGAAGAAGACCGGCTGGCTCGCCGAACTCTTGCCCAGCGCCTTCCGCCTCGAACGTTGACCAGCGACGCAAGGGCGCGGCGACGCGCGCGCCGATGCGCGCCGGCCGATGCGATCGTACGTCCCTGAAGGCCGACGGCGGCGCCGCGGCGCATATGTACGCGTGCCGCGTTGCCACGCGATCGTCGATGCGTCCGGGCGAGGTCGCGGTAATCTTTCTACCGTGGCTACTCCTCACGCTTCGTTCCCGATCGACGATGATCCCTTCGCGCCTTACGAAGTGATCGGCGAGCTCGGATCGCGCCCGCTCCCGGTCTACGTCGCGCGGCAGACCACGCTTGCGACGTCCGGCGGCCAGCTCGTGGTTGCCGAGCGCTTCGCAGGCGCGGCGAAGGCCGGGAACGCTGCAGGCGCCGATCTACGGCGCGAGGCGCGACGTCTCACGACGCTCGCCAACCCGCATCTCGCGCGGGTCCGCGAGATCGCGTCGCGCGGAGACGATCTCGTGGTGTTCGGTGATTTCATCGATGGAGAAAAGCTCTCGCAGTTCTGGCCTTCGGTCGGCGGGACGGCGGCGCTCCGGTTCGGCGCGCTCTCTCTCGACGTCGCGCTGCGGATCTTGCTCGACGTCCTCACGGGGGCCGGCGCGCTGCACGGTCTGCGCGACACCCGGCAGCAGCCGATGAAGCTCACCCACGGCGAGATCTCGCCCGCGACCATTCTCTTCGGCGCCGATGGGGTCGGCCGCATCCTCCACGCGGTAGCGCGCCGCGCCCCCGACGTGCAGAGCGAGGCCGCGTCGACTCCGTACCTCGCCCCCGAGGTGCACTTCGGCGACGCGCAAGACGCGCGCACCGATGTCTTCAGCGTCGGGATCTTGTTGTGGGAGGCGCTCGAGGGCAAGGCGCTCTCGCCAGCGGGTACCGAGGCCGCGGGTCTGCGCGTGCGGTCCGGGACGCTCCCGGCGCCGCGCGTTCCGGAGAAGGCTCCGTGGGCGAAGGCCCTGATCCCGGTGGTCGCGCGCGCACTGGCGGCGGCCCCTGAAGATCGCTGGCCAACGGCGGCTTCGATGGCCGGTGAGATCCGAAAGGCGTCCGGCCTGAAGCTCGCAGCCGCGTCAGCCGCGGCGGCCTTCGCGAAGGCCACGTTCGGCGAGCACGCGAAGGAGCGACGCGCCCGGTGGGAAGCCACCTCGAAGGCCCTGCGCGCCGCGCCCGCCGCCTCGAGCGCGTCGGTCATCCCCGCTTTCCTCGGGAGGCCCTCGCGGGAAACTCCCGCGCCGAACAGCGAGGTGCGGGGCCGCGTCAGTACCCCGGCGCCCGCCCTCGCGGTGGCCTCCGTACCCGCACCCCCGTTCGCCCCCGTGTTCGGGTCGGCGCCCGCGCCCGTTCTCTCCGTTCCCGTCCGCGGTCGCAGCGAGGAGTTCTCGTCGTCCGTCCTCGAAAGCTACCGGCCGCCGCCTCCGCACGTGTCGGCGGCTCCGGCGCCGCATGATCCGCTGCGAGACCTCGACGCGCTCCTCCTCGACCCGGCGGCCCCCGAGGGCGTGTCGTCGGCGGACGCTCCATTGCCGTTCGAAGCACCGGTCGTCTTCGAGGAGGCGCAGTCGACTCCTGCCGGAGGGGACGCCCGACCCATCCTGCCGGTCTTCGCCACGTCCGAAGAGTCGCGCGCTCGGTCCGCTTCGCGGCGTCGCTTCGCCATCGGCGGAGTCGCGGCCATGGCGATCGCGGCGATCGCGTTCGTCGCCCTGCGGAGCGCCCGCCCGTCACCGCCGAACGAGACCTCGAAGCCGACGATCCAGGCGGCAGCGGTCGCCTCTCCGGCGACGAGTTCGCTATCTGCGTCCGCACCTGCGCCGCCCGCGCTCATCGTCGCCGGCGCGCCGGTTTCGTCGACGAAGTCGAGCGTCGCGCAGGCGACCGCCGCTCCGCCGAAGCCCAAGGGCGGAGCGAAGCCCCACGCTGCCGGGGGCGCCACTCCGCGCACCAAGTCAGCTCCGGTCCGAGCCGCGGGTCGACCCAGGCCGGGCTCGAACTGAGCCGGTCCGCGTGGGGTTCGGCCCCCAATCGTTCGGGCGCTCCCCCACCGGCCCGCCGCTCGCTTCCCGGCCCTTTGCGAGCGAAATGGCTTCGTTTCTCGTGTGATCGTGGCCGCTACGACGAGGCCGAGCGTTGGCGCGCCTCGTGCTGAAGGAAGACCAGGAGCAGGGGAAACCAGCCATGAAACGACGTCACCTCCGTGCCTCGAAGCTGACTGTGCTCGGTCTGGGAGTCGCCCTCGGCGGCCTTCTGACCGGGCAGAGCGGGTGCAGCCAGTCCTCGACCGGAAGCGGCAGCGGCAGCAGCGCAAGCAGCGTCGCCGGCGTGCAGTCGATCTTGTTCATCAAGCGACAGACGACGACGGTCGTGAACGGCAAGCCCAGCGTCGACGTCGCCGGCGGTAACGGGCAGGTGCTCGACTACCAGCGCTACGTCCCCGGCGGCAGCCTCGACCTGCTCTCGCCCGCGCGTGCCGACGGCACGGTGACGAACCTGACCTCGAAGTTCACCACGGCCGACTTCAACGGCGCCGACGTGTCGTTCGACGCGACGCAGGCCGTCTTCTCGATGAAGCGTGACGCGAACGACCACTATCACATCTACACAGTGAACCTGGCGCCGAGCGCCAACGGCACCTTCGAGATGCACCAGAAGACGGCCGGCGCCTGGGACGACATCAACCCGATCTACGTCCAGGGCGGCACGATCGCGTTCGTGACGAACCAGATGTACACGGCCATGGGAACGCGGGCCGACGAGTACGAGCACGCTCGCGAGGCGCTGCAACTGGCCACGATCAGCCTCGACGGCGGCGACAAGGACCGCAGGCTCTTCGCGCAGAACCTGTCCCACACGGTCGCGCCCTGGCTCCGCTACGACGGCCGCATCGGCTTCTCGCAATGGGAGCACTTCGGACCGGTCAACGACGTGAAGCTCCGCGTCGTCAACCCCGACGGGACGCAGCAAGTCGCCGTTGCCGGGCAGCACTCGAAGCCCGTCAACGCGCTGTTCACGATCAAGGAGCTGTCGCCGAACGTCATGATCGGCATCGGCACCGCGCGCGATCGGACGATCCACGCCGGCACCCTCGTGCAGATCGACGCGCGTAACCAGGCCGACCCCGCCTGCGTCGACGGAACTGCGTACTCGACCGCGACGACCGGGCAGCACGCGTGCCTCGACGAGGAGAACGCGAAGTTCACCATCCTGACGCCGAACGTACCGAGCGGCAGCGATCCGTCGCCGGTCGGCCGCTACCGCGAGCCGAGCCTCTTGCCCGACGGACGGATCCTGGTGTCGTGGGCCGACGGGTCGGTCAACGACGACAACGAGCAGTCGCTCACGCCGCCCGACTTCGGCATCTACGTCTACGACGCGAAGAGCGGGCAGAACCAGCTCGTTTACAACGATCGGGCCACCTGGGACCTCAACGCGCTGGCCGTCGTTCCGCGCGCCACGCCGCACTTCACCGGCAACGCGCAGAACGAGCAGGACGCGACCAAGCCGGTTCGCATCGGGTCGGTCAACGTCGCCGAGACGAGCCTCAACGAGGTGGTCTCCGGCGCGCAGTTCAACAGCACCCCGCTCGGCACCGCGCTGAAGCAAGGCGCCGTCGCGGTTCGCGTCATCGAGGGCTTCTCGAGCGAAGCGGCCAAGGGCGTCACGATGTTCGGCCTCACGATGTTCGAGGGCGCCGCCGTCCTCGGTGAAGCGCCGGTCTACGCCGACGGGAGCTGGCTGGCGAACGTGCCGCCGTTCCTCCCCGTGCACTTGCAGCCGATCGACAAGTTCGGCCTCGCCATACGGAATCAGCAGCTCTGGATCCAGGGCATGCCGAACGACGACCGGCGCTGCGTCGGCTGCCACGAGTCGCGCACCGCGCCCGGCTTCGCGGCCTCGGGCCCGAGCACCGTCGCCGAGCAGCACGTCGCGGACGAGTTCACGCAGCCCATCGCGAACCGCACCGAGTTTCCCTGGGACAAGAAGGTCCAGCCGATCCTCACGGCGAAGTGCGCGACCTGCCACAACCCGTCGACGACGGACTACTACTACATGACCCGCACCGACCCGGTGACGGGCCAGGCGACCACCTACAAGATCCCGACTCTCGATCTCTCGGACACGGCGGTCACCGTCTACTACGACCGCAACGTCGCCACCTGGCCCGCGTCGTACGTCTCGATCTTCTACCCGGCGACGCTCAACATGGCCGACGACGGCAGCACCACCGGCGCGGTCAAGGTCACGGGCAAGGTCCCGCCGAACTGGGGCGTCCCGGGCAGCGCGCGCGCCTCGATGCTCACCCGGAAGCTGAACCTGCAAGCAGCCGACGGCACCTGGGCCTGGCCGACCACGACCAACGCGCCGCACCCCGAGGATCAGGGCGCCGGCAACGCGCTCACGAACGACGAGCGACAGACGATCGCCGTCTATCCGATGGATCTCGGTGGCCAGTACTGGTCGCGACAGAACACGGGGTTCGTGCCGTTCACGAACGGAGACCCAGTCACCCCGGCGATCGCGCCGGCGGCTCACTGAGGCGAGGAAAGACGACGCCATGCAAACCCGAACCAGCCGAACCAGCCCATTGTTCAAACTCTTTGCCGGCGGCCTCTTCGCGGTCGCCGCCACCCTCGCGGGCCACGACGCGCTCAGCGACACTCCCGCCGCGCCCCGCGAAGTCACGCCGACCGGGCCGGGCTTCGCCGGAGTTTACGGCGTCGTGCCCCCGGATCAGGCCGAGTCTCTCTCGAGCCCCGACGCCATAAAGAGCGCCGCGCTCAGCGGGGCGCCCACCCGCGTGTGGGAAGCCCTCGAGCACGGCGAGAAGATCGAGTGCCTCGACTGCATCGCGACCGTGGCCCCGCTCCTCTACAACAACAACGCCAAGACGCGCGAGATCGCGGCCTGGTGGCTTCGCAGGCGAGTCTTCGGCGTCTTCGGCGACGGTGAAGTCTACAGCCAGACGATCCAGAGGCTGCAGGCCGATCCGAACCCGGTCTACCGCGCCGACGCGGCGTACGCGCTCGGCGAGTTCTTCGCGACGCCCGGCATCGCCGCCTGCGCGCAGGCCATCAAGGTCGACACCGACGCGGGCGTCCGCGCCGCGGCCGCGAGCGCGCTCGGGCGCCTGAACGACGATGGAGCCGGCGCCCTCGCGCAGGCCCTCGCCGACTCCGACCCCGGCGTGGCCCTCGCCTCGCTCGCGTCGATCTCGCGCATCAACTCGTTCTCGGGGATGTCGAACATCGCCGCGCTCACGGGGAACGCGAACGCGAGCGTGAGGCAGCGCGCGGTCGAAGTGCTCGACGCGCTCGACGTCAGCGAGAGCGTCGACGTCGTGGCAGCGGCGGCGAAGAACGACACGGCGGCCAGCGTGCGTGCGGCTGCGTGCCACGCGCTCGGCACCTTCGGTGTAGCGACCTCGGGAGACGCGAGCGCCATGGCCGTTTTGCAGGACCTCGCGAACAAGGACGCCGACACCTTCGTGCGTGACCAGGCGCAGATTGCCCTGCAGAGGCTCTGACCGAGCGGTTAGCATCGAGACATGCGCGCCGCGAGCTTCCTCGCCCCCCTGATGTTCGCGCTCGCCGTTGTGAGCGCGAACGCAATGAGCGCTTGCACGACGAAGGAGCCGCAGGCCTCGACCTACTTCGACGTCACGATCGCTCCGAGCCTGCAGACGTCGTGCGTCCATGCGAACACCGGCGCGGGCTGCCACGTGGCCGACGCGAAGGGCAACGCCTTCGGCAACCTCGATCTCTCGAGCTACGCCGGGGTCGACCACCGGCGCGATCTGCTCCTCGACTACGGCCCCTACCAGCAGCCGTCGCTGCTGGTGAAGAACATCGCCCCCTACCAGCTGAACCTCCAGCTCTGGGACGGGACGAAGGTCGTGGTGACCACCGACATCAAGCACACCGGCGGGCCCATCCTCGACCCGACCGCCAGCGGCTTCGTGACGCTGAAGCGCTGGATCGAAAACGGGGCCACGATCAACAACACCGGCGTCGCGCCGGTCATGATCGATCGCACGCCGTGCTCGAGCGCGATTCCCGCCACGGACGGGTTCGACCCGAACACCGATCCATCGGCCGCGGATTTCGCCGACTTCAAGCGCGTCGCGAACCCGGTGCTCTCGAATTCGTGCGCCTCCGGCAACTGCCACGGCACGAGCGTGAACGCGCTCTACCTGACCTGCGGGCAGACGCCCCAGGAGGTGCGCTGGAACTACGCGGCCGCGGTCAACTACCTGGCCGCCACCCCCGAGCAGAGTGAAATGCTGCGGCGACCCCTGGCGACCTCGCAGGGCGGCAGTTACCACGAGGGCGGTCCGCTCTTTGCTTCCGTCAACGACCCGAGCTACGCGGCCCTGGCGGAGTGGGCCAAGGCCCACGGACCGATCGTCACGGCCCCGCTCGGCCGGGCGTTCACCTTCTTCGCGCAGAAGGTGCAGCCGATGCTCGTCAAGAAGGGATGCATGATGGCCCAGTGCCATTCCGCGGCCATGTTCCACGACTTCCGCCTGCGCGGTGGATCGGCCGGGAGCTTCTCGCTCACCGCGACGCGAAAGAACTACGAGCTCGCGGTCGCGCAGATGTCGTTCGAGAGCGGCGACGTGACGGCCAGCCGCCTCGTTCGAAAGAACCTGTACCGCCCCGACCAGTTCGCCGATTCGACCGGCATCTTCCACCGGGGAGGGCCGCTCCTCGAAGACTTCCGCGACACCAACGCGGTCGCCGCCGGCGGAGTCTGCGACGCCGCCAACTACGACTACGACGCGGGGCCTCTCGACGCGATCCCGGCCTTCTGCGTGATTCGCAAGTGGCACGCCCTCGAGCGCGTCGCGCGTGGCATCGACGGCCTCTCGGCCATCGTTTACGTGAGCCGGCCGCCGCCGCCCGGCGCCGATCGGCCGCAAGACTTCGACGTCTTCGCGGGCGGGGCCAGCTTGCATCTCGTCGGCGCGACCCTCTCGGTCACGGGCGACGTCGAGCTCATGGGGAACGACCAGGCCGTCGACCTGTCGGCGTGCGGTCTCGGCAGCGCTCCCGACGTGCACCGGCCCGCCGTCTCGTGGGACGCGAAGACCATTGCCTTCGCCGGCCGCGCGACCGCGACCGATCCCCTCGCCATATACACGGTCAACGCCGACGGCACGGGCTGCGCAAAACAGGCCGACATCGCCGGTCACCCCGCAACGGCCGGCGGCTTGCTCGAGCACGATTTCGACCCCGCGTTCAGCCCGCCCGGGGCCGGCGGGGTCGAGAGCCTGGTCTTCGCGTCGACCCGCGGAAACCTCGACGCCAGCGGCACGTTCGACTACTCGGGCCCGCAACGAACGCCTGAAGACCCGACCAAGCCGAACGCGAACCTCTACGTCCTCGAGCCCGATCCCGGTAGCGCGGCCGCCGGCAAGACGCGGATCCGCCAGCTCACCTGGCAGCTCAACATGGAGCGCCTCCCGAACTTCATGCAAGACGGGCGTCTCGTCTTCACCACCGAGAAGCGGGCGCCCGGGTTCTACCAGCTCGCGCTCCGCCGCCAGAATCTCGACGGAGGCGACTACCACCCGCTCTTCGCTCAACGAGGCAGCATCGGGTTCGCGCAGGCGACGTACGTCACCGAGCTGGCCGACAAGAACTTCGCCACGATCTTCAGCGCGTCGACCGCGAAGCACGGCGCCGGGGCGCTCGGCGTCTTCAATCGCTCGATCGGCATCGACTTTCAAAGCAGCAACGCCAAGGACTACGTGATCGATCCGACGGTCCTCACGCCGGGATCGGCATCGGCGCCCGAGAGCGACTTCTTCAGGCATTCGCTCAGCGTGGTCGCGACCGACGGGTCGTACACCAGCCCAGGTACGCTGCCCGGCGGCAAGATGCTCGTCAGCTTCGGCGCGGGCGACCCCGCGACCTTCGGCGGCGACTACGACGTGTACGTCCTCGATCCGGCGACGGGGGCGAAGACGAAGCTCCTCGGCGGCGCCGGTTCCGCCGAGCTCGAGGCCGTGGCCGTTTACCCGCGCACGGACAAGGGCGTGTTTGCCTCGACGTACGATGAACCCAACGGGCACACCATCGTCGCGCCCGTACAGCCCAGCGCTAGCGCGCCGGCCGACGTGACCGTGCTCGACATGACCGTCCTGGCGTCGCTGCTCTTCCAGAACACGCCGACCGGGCGCACCCTCGAGTCCGACCTCAGGAGCTTCGACATCTTCGAAGACCTCCCGCCGCCGCCCGACGTGACCAGCTTCGGCCCCTGTGGCGGCAACACCGCGTGCGACGACTTCGGCAAGGTGTACGTGCGCCGCCGCCTGCTCGGGACCGTACCCATCCAGGCCGACGGGTCCGCGCATTTCATGGTGCCCGGCGGGCTCCCGATCGTGCTGCACCTCGCCGAAGACAGCGAATCGCAGCGCCTCATGCTGCCGCGATGGCAGCGTGAAGAAATGACCTTTCTGCCCGGCGAGACCGCGCACCAGGCGTTCCCTGCCGTCTTCTTCGACAACCTCTGCGCTGGTTGCCACGGCGCGTTGAGCGGCCGCCCGCTCGATGCGGCCCTCCGGCCCGACTTTCTGACCCAGGCGTCCGCCGTCGCCGCGGCGACCGTGGCCGCGAGCGACTACTCGGGCCCACCCGCGCGGCGCTCGCCGGCTATCGTCGGGCCGCCGTCGAGCCCCTAGTTTTTCGGGTGCCAGCCGCCCTGCGTGACGCTCGCGCGTGACGTGACGCCGATTTCGCGGCACATAGCGGGTCCCATGCGCGTGACCCGAACCCGTGCGATCGCCCTCTGGGCGGTCCTTTCCGCATCCTCGCTCGCGCTCGCCTGCGCCCACGAAGGGCCGCCGAGCGCCATCCCGCCCGTCACGTCGGCGTCGGTTCCGGCGGCCCTGATCGCGCCCGCCCCCGTGGTGGACCCGAACCTCAAGGGGCCCGACGAGGCGTCGCTCGATCGCTCGGCGGCGCCGTGCGACGACTTCTACCAGTTCGCATGCGGCGGATGGATGAAGTCGACGCCCATCCCCGACGACGAGGCGAGCTGGGTCCGAAGCTTCAGCGTCATCCACCAGGACAACGAGACCGCGCTCCGCGGCATCCTCGAGCGCGACGCCAGCGGCGACACGAAAGGCGACGCCTACGGCCAGGCCCTCGGCGACTTGTGGACGTCGTGCATGGACGAAGACGGAATCGAGAAGCGATCGGCCGACGACCTCAAGCCCGAGCTCGCCCGCATCGACGCCGTGCGCGACCCGAAGACGCTCGTCACCGCGATCGCGCACTTGCACTCGGTGGGTGTGGGCGCTGCCTTCGGCTTCGACAGCGAGGTCGACTTCAAGGACGCGTCGATGATGATCGCCGGCGTGTCCCAGTCGGGGCTCGGTCTGCCCGAGCGCGACTACTACTTTCGCGACGACGCGCGGACGAAGGACATCCGGGCCGCGTACGAGGCCCACGTGGCGCGTACGCTCGCGCTGCTCGGCGAGTCCGCGAAGCAGTCGGCGGCCGACGCGGCGGTCGTGGTCAAGATCGAGACGCGCCTCGCGGGCGCGTCGATGACGAACGTCGAGCTCCGCGATCCGCAGAAGGTGTACCACCGGCTCGACCTCGCGGGCCTGATGAAGCTCGCCCCCGAAATCAACTGGACGTCGTACCTGACGGCCATCGGCTTCCCGGCGATCACCGCGATCAACGTCGCTCAGCCCGAGTTCTTCAAGGAGCTCGACGCCATGAGCAACACGAGCGACCCGAGCAAGGCGGTCAAGATCGGCGACTGGCGAACCTACCTCCGCTGGCATCTCGCGCGGTCGTTCTCGCCGTGGCTCTCGCACCGGTTCGTCGACGAGTGGTTCCAGTTCCGGCAGGTGCTCACGGGCACGAAGGTCTTGCAGCCGCGATGGAAGCGCTGCGTTCGCTTCGCCGACCAGATGATGGGCGAGGCCCTCGCGCAGCCCTTCGTGAAGGAGCACCTCGGCGACGCCGGGAAGCAGGCCGCGGCGCAGATGGTCGCGGGCATCGAGGCCTCGATGAAGCTCGACCTCGAGTCGCTCGCATGGATGGACGACCCGACGCGGACCAAGGCCGAGGAGAAGCTCGGCAAGATCTTGAACAAGATTGGCTTCCCGTCGAAGTGGCGTAGCTACGACGGCCTCGCGATCGATCGCGCGTCGCTCCTCGCGAACGCCGAGCGCGCGGGCGCCTTCGAGACGAAGCGCGAACTCGCGAAGGTGGGCAAGCCCGTCGACAAGGAGGAGTGGGAGATGACGCCGCCGACCGTCAACGCCTACTACGAGCCCACGATGAACGAGATGGTCTTCCCGGCGGGCATCCTGCAGGCGCCCTTCTACAGCAAGGAGCAGACCGCGGCGCTCAACTTCGGCGCGATCGGAATGGTCGTTGGCCATGAGCTCACCCACGGCTTCGACGACGAGGGCCGCCAGTTCGACGCCGACGGGAACCTCCGCGACTGGTGGACGGCGCCCGTCAGCGCCGAGTTCGACAAGCGCGCCGCGTGCGTCGAGCACCAGTACGACGCCTACGTTCCGATCGACGACATGCACATCAAGGGCAAGCTGACGCTCGGCGAGAACATCGCCGACCTCGGCGGCCTCAAGTTGTCGTTCGCCGCGCTGGAGCGCGCCGAGAAAGAACACCCGTCGACGCCGAGCGTCGGTGGATTCACTCCGGCTCAGCAGTTCTTCGTCGGCTTCGGTCAGGCCTGGTGCGCGAACTACCGACCCGAGTCGCTCCGCCTGCTGGTCGCCACCAACCCACACTCGCCCCCGAAATACCGCGTCAACGGCCCGCTTTCGAACCTGCCGGAGTTCGCTCAGGCGTTCCAGTGCAAAGAGGGGGTCCCGATGGTGCCGGGCGGCGGCAAGCGGTGCGAAATCTGGTAGGGCGCGGCCTCCTGCGTTCCAGCTACGATCGAGGGAATGACGTCACCGTTCGCAGCGAGGCTCGGTCTCGCGCTGGCGGGCGCCGTTGTCGTGGGCGGGCCCGTCGTTGGCTGCGGCGGGACGCCGAATCATGGCATCGACGCGCGTCGCGCGGGCGGGGCTCCGCTCGCCGCGCTTCACCCCGCGAACCTCCGAGGCCCTGACGACCCCACCGTTCACGGGGCGCGCATCGTCCCGGCGAACCTCGACGAAGCCCGGACCTGGGGCGTCGAGGCCGGCGGTGGCGTGCGCGCCGTCGTCGCCGGATTGCGCCTCGTCGCGTCGCCCGGCGGAGCCGTCGTCGCGGCCGCCGAGCGCTTGCCCGCGAGCCCCTCGGTGGTGGTCGAGCTACCCCAGCGGCTCGGCGGGGGGTTCGCCATGGCGCTCGGCACGCATCTCTGGCGCTCGCCGACGTGGCTCGGGATCGCCACGCCGTCGGTCACGCTGTCAGGGACAATCACGGACGTGATCGTCGGTCTCGATCGCGTCTACTTGCGAGCCGGCCAGGGGCCGCTGGTCGCGCTCGATCCGCGCACAGGCGCGAACCTCGATCTCGGACCTCTGCCGCCGTCGCCGCGGGTCGTCTCGATCGCCGCGCTCGACGCCTGGCGCGCGGTCGTCGTGGCCGACCTGCGCGGCACGCTCGTCACGCTCGACGCCGGGTCGTCGTGGCGCGCCGTCCGTCTCCCGATCGAGGCGTCGCGCGCCGTCGCCTTGACCGACGCGTTCGCGGTCGGCGGGTTCGACGCGACCCGGACGATGCAGTGGTGGGAAGTGCTCCCCGACGGGCAGGCGGGCGCGCTCGCGTCGTCGCCGGCATCGCCGACCGGCACCGCCGCCGAACGAGCGCTGCTGACGTCGGCGCTGACCTCACCGTTGACCGCGATGTTCACGTCCGCGGATGGCGCGTCGGCGGGCGCCACTCTTCTCGATCACGCGCTGCAAGCCGCCGTCGAAGACGGATGGCCGCTCACCGACGGAACGGCCCTGGTCGCGCGCGACGGGTCCCTCGTTCGCGTCCGACTCGCGGACGGCGCGGTCGTCGAGGCCGTGACCGACGCCTTCTCGCTCACGCCGGCGCGCTGCCATCCGCTCTCGCTCGCCCGCGCCGACGATCGCGGCGCGTTTGGCTTCGTGTGCGGCGAGGCGCACGGACGCACGGCCGTCTTTCGCTGGGACCCGACCGGGTCGCGCCTCGTCGAGCTCCGGCGCTTCGACGCACCCCGGGAGGTGCTGGCGTCGGGTAACGGCGCGCTCGCCGTTCGCGGTCCCTGCGCCCCGCAGGCCGTCGCGGTCGGCCTCGGCGAGGGCACGTTCTGCGTGATGACGCCGGACGGCGCGTGGAGCGAGTTGCACGTCTCGGGCGCGCCGGGAACCTCGGGTGCTGGCGCCGGCGCCGTGCGGCTCGTCGCGCTCTCGAACGCTCGGGTCGCGCTGATCCGTCCGCCAGAGGCAGGCGACCTCTCGACGGCGCGCTTGACGCTCACGCGAGGCCTCACGGACGACGTGGCGTCGACCGACGTGCCGCTCCAGATCCCCGAGTCACCGCCCGACGTCACACGCGCGCTGCGTTTCGGCGTGTGGATGGACGGCTTCGAAGAGCGCCGCCCTGGCGTCCTCGGGGGCTGGATCGACGTCGCCGGTTCGGTGCTCGGCCTCGAGATCGCGCTCGACGGCGAGGTGCGCGTCGGCGAGTCCATCCGCGACGCAGGAGCGCCCATCGCGTCCGGCCGGTGGGCGTTCGGCTGGACCCCGTCGGGCGGCGGCTTCGAGACGACCGATGGCGGAATGATCTGGACCAAGGAGATCGCGCTCCCGGCGCCGATCGCCGAACCACGGGCGGGCCGGGATCGCTCGTGCGGTCCCGTGGGCTGCGTCCTCGCCGGGTGGCTGCGCGTCGGCTGGGGAGTCGTCGAAGGGCCGCCTCTCCTGGACCCTCCGCCCGCGCGCCCTCGAGCCGTACGAAGGGCACCCAACCTCACGATGGACTGCGCGCCCGTGGGTCCGCGCGTGCTCTCCGAGGGGCTCGCGCGCGCAGCCGCCACGCCGGCTCGCGCGTCGAGCGTCCCGCGTCTCGCGCCCCGCGGCCTCGGCTTCGGCGCAAGCTCGGGCGCCACCAGCGGGGTGGTCACGGCGTTTCGACCTTTCGTCGGGCGCGCGGGCGCTGCCGTTCCCGCGGGCGACCTCGGGCTCTCGGTCGATGCGTCGCACGTGCTCGATCGGGGCTCGCGCTCGCGGCCGGTCGCGCGTGTCTACACGTGGGGGCCGAGCGCGGGCGACTGGGACGCGTCCGGCCGCTGGCAGGTCCTCTGGTCGCCGCCGTGGCCATCGCCCGCGGGCCCCGGACCCGACACCCGATCGTCGGCCGTGGCCCCGGCGCCCTGGCCGAGCCTCGAAGTGGCCGTGCGGGTGCTGGGCAACGGGCTTGGCCTTCCGCCCGAATGGACCGTCGTCCCGGGAGAGGACGCCGACCATGCGCTGCTCGTCGAGCGCCGCGTCACGCTCGGCGGCGCCGCGGGTCCCGGCGGCCTGCTGATGCTCGCGACGCTCGACTCCGACCGGGCACCGGTCGACGTTCGCCGTCCCGGTGGCGAGCCGTGGCCCGATCTGCAAGGCGCGGTTCGGGCCGGCGGTCGCTGGTATATCGCGACGAGCCAGGGCGGCGGCGAGCCCGCGGCCACCGTCGTCTGGCTCCTCGACGGCGCGTCGGCTCACGAAGTCGGTCGCGTTCCGCGCGTCGCGGCGGAGCTCTCGGGGCCCGGGCGCCTGGCGCGTCGCGCCGGAGGCGTGGGCGCGAGCGACACCGTCGGCCTGGTGACGACGGGACCCGACGCCGACGGCGCGGAGCGCGGTTCCTCGCTCTGGGTCTCCAGCCTCGATCCCGAGGCCAAGGCCTTCGCCGAGCCCGAGCTCCTCGCGCCGGCCGACCTGTCCGATCGAGCAGTGCCGCCGTGCACGGGCGACGACACCGGCTGGGAAATCGAGGCGTCCTTCCCCGGAACGATCGACATCCGCGTCGGCGGGGCGTGGCGTTCGCGATTGCAAGCTGGCCTCGCCCGCCTGCGCATTTGGCGCGCCGGAGCCTGCGTCGACGACGTCTTCGGCTCCGCCGATGCCCAGGCGGCGCGCAGCGAAGAGGCCATCTGGACCGCGTCTGCGGGAGGAACCGCCGCCGCTCGCTGGGGGCCAGGCATCCGAACGGTGGCCGCCACGGTCGTCACCGATCAAGCGCGCGCGCGCTTGCGGTGCCGCGTTTCTCCGTGAGCCGAACGCTCTCTCGAGGCGTGCCCTTGGAGCCCGCGTCGTGCATAGCCGCTCGTCGCCGCCTTTCAAACTTGCACGGCCGTCGGTACTTTACATGGTCTTTCCTCGCCGATGCGGGTGGCACGGGCTCTGCAATAGGGTGATTGCCCGTGTGGAGTGAGGCTGCCCCCCCGGCCCCTCTGCGCGGGCACTTTTTTACTTTTTTTGGTTGAGCAGACGGTCGGCCGAGGCTGCGAGGCGTGAGGCGCGGCGGTCGGCTAGACGTCCGCGGCGGGATCAAACTCCGATGATTTGAACGCCGGCGCCCGGATCCCAGACGGTCACGTCAGGGCCGTCGAGGGCCGCCACGAAGCGGCGCTGGTCGTCGCAGAGCCCTCGCGGCTGAACGAGGCGACCGCTCGCGAGATCGAAGAGGTACCCGTGCATCGGGCACGAGACGCAATTGCCGTGGCGTTCCCCCTCGGCAAGGCTGGCTCCCGCGTGATTGCACGCGTCTTCGATCGCAACAGGGACGCCCTCGACGAGGCTCACGAGGACGTCGAACGGAGGATACTCGAGCCGCACGAAGGCCCCGCCCTCGAGGCGAGCCCTCGAAACACGCCCGACGAACGTCACCGCCCGACGCCGAGGGCGGCGTATACGATCGCCTCGTCGACGTCACCGCCCGCGAGCGCGAGCGTCTCGACGCGCGCGCCGTGCGAGCGCTCGCCTCGCGCGGTCATGCAGGCGTGGCTCAGCATGAGCCGGCACGCCGCCCACCGCGGCGCCAGGTGCTTCTGTAGCGCGGCCACCGTGCGTTCGCCGATCTGCTCTTGCAGCGCGAACCGCCGGGCGAAGGCCTCGACCACGCGAGCCACCGTCCCGACGCCGACGAGGTGCTCCTCGGGCGCGAACGCCACGGTCGCGAAGCCGGTCGCGGGCATCAGGTGGTGCGGGCACGTGGTCGTGAGCGGAATGTCGCGGACCACGACCAGCTCCGACGTTCCCGCGAACACGTTCGGCGCGAGCAGCGCGTCGACGTCGACGCCGTAGCCGGCGAGGAGCTCGTCGGCATAGGCGGCCGCGACGCGAGCGCCCGTGCCCACGAGCTCCGGCTCGCGCCCCGGATCGCGCCCGAGCGCCCGCAAGAAGGCGTCGATGGCGCTGGCGGCGGCCTCGCGGTCCATGGGCCCTCGACTCAGTTGAGGTGCCGCTGGCGCATCGTCGGCTCGATCGGCTTGCGCCCGCCGAACCCCTCGTCCAGGCCGTGGTAGTGGGTCACGGATTCTTCGCCGTATCGCCAGCAGAGCCAGACGAGCTTCCCGTCGACTTGCCCGTAAAAGTCGACGAGCCCCCTACGGGGATCCTTGAGCACGGCGCCGAGCTCTTCGACTTCTCGCCACGCCGCCTGGTACCGCTCGATGCGAGCGAGGAGGTCTCGCTTCAGCCCTCGCACCTGGGTCGTGTCGCCTTCGGTGAGCGCGATCGAGTCGGGGACCGCCCCGACCAGCTTGGAAAGCTCGGCGAGCCTTTCTTCGATTTCCCCTCGACGGCCCATCTGCGCTGCCATGAGCGGCCGGAGCCTGCGCACGAGCGCGTTCACCGCCTCGAGCGTGAAAACGCTGAAACGTGGGGTCGCGCCTGAGGTCTCCGGCTCCGCCATGATCGTCACAATCATGGGAGACCCGAGCATGGCCGTCAACCAGGCAGGGCTCAGCCGGACCCAACCAGCGTCCCGCTCGGACCGCCCCCAGGCTCAACCGGCTCAACCGGGAAAGAGGCCGACGAACACACGCGTCAGGAAGTAGTCGGCGACCAAGATGGCGATCGACACGACCACGACCGTCCGCGTCGTGCTCTGGCCGACGCCCTCGGTGCCGCCCTGGGTCGTCAAGCCGAAGTGGCACCCGACGATCGCGATGATGAAGCCGAAGATGGGCGTCTTCGCGAGCCCCGAGAAGAGGTCGCTCATGAGCACGCTCTCGAGCGCGGTCTGCATGAAGAGCGTCGGGCGGATGTCGTATTCGCTGCTGCACACGAACATCGCCCCCAGCGTGCCTAGCGCGTCGGCGAACATGCTGAGGAGCGGCATGACGATCATCGCCGCGAGCACCCGAGGCAAGACGAGCTTCTTCGCGGGGTCGCCGCCGAGGGCGCGGATCGCGTCGACTTGCTCGGTCACGTTCATCGCGCCCACCTCGGCTGCCATGCCGCTCCCGATTCGACCGCCCACGATGACAGCCGTCAGCGTGGGCCCGAGCTCGCGCAAGAACGAGAGCACGATGACGCGCGGGATGTACTCGACGCCGCCGAACCGCTGCAGGCCGAACGCGAACTGGATGGTCATGACCATCCCGATGAAGACGGACGTCACGGCCACGATGCCGAGCGACCGGACGCCGAGCGACTCGATCTGGTAGACGGTCGACTCGATCTCGAGCGGCCGCCGCGGGATCGACCGGAGGGCGCGCCACGTGAGCATCCCGACGTCGCCCATGCTCTCGACGAACGCGGCGATACGATCCCGCTGCTCTTCGAGGAACGTCATCTCGACCGGCGGCGGCGGCAGGTTCGAGACCCGCCCGCTCGGCGGGATCGACGACATCGAGTCGGGCGGCGGCGGCCCGACCGGAGGCGCCGTGGTCACGGGTCCCTCGACACCGCGGCGGGAGCACCCTCCGTACGGAGGCCCGTGGCGAACGGCTCGAACGCGGCCGCTCCAGTGGCGAACCGACCGGGCGGCGCGACGTAGACGAGGTCGTAGACGCAGCCGTCCTTCTTCATGACGTAAATGTCGTACTGCATCGACACGCCGTCGAGCTTCGCCCGCAGGAGCGTGTGCAGGGCTTCGCGGCCGTCGAACGCGACCGTGTCTTCCGCGTCGAACTCGCGCGCCGTCGTGCCCATGATGAGGTGCTCGGTCAGCACCGAGAGGGGCGCGTCGTCGTCGCGCTGGCCGCAGCGCACGTTGAAGAGGGCGGAGCCGCCCTGGGCGTCGTCATGGAAGGCGAGATCGGCGCCGTCGACCGCGATGCGCCGCCAGTCCGATGGGACCGGACCGACCCTGACCACGACGCCTTCCTTCCGGAGGACCCCGTCGCCGAACGGGTCGGGGTGCACGCAGCCGGCGAGGCTGGCGAGGCCCAGGAGGCTCACGAGGCTGGCCAGGACGCCGGCCCATGCGACCAG
>OBLW0100000837.1_pt1 | contig 26603 bp, 21 predicted proteins | sample 1520161 | NCBI WGS metagenome assembly OBLW01 (sample SAMEA3539309, study PRJEB22396) | soil metagenome | biome: tundra; feature: field; material: soil | place: USA | collected 2010-05 | depth 0.15 m | reverse complement strand
GGCGGGAGCGTCGACGCCGGATTACGACGTCGAGGCCGTGGTCGAGAGACTCAAAAAGGCCACACCGTGAGCGCCCCTGAAATTGCCTCCCCGTCGTCCCCGCCGCCCGCGGGCGAAAACGTGGGATTTGCCACGCTCGAAACGGTCTTCGAGGCTCTCGGACGGGCGGCCATCGTCCTCGACAGCGAGTTTCGGATCCTGCGCGCCAGCTTTTCTCTCGACGAGATCGCCGGCCCCGGAACGGTGGCCTCCATGCTCGGAAAGCCGATCGAGGAGCTGGTCGGTGCGAAGCTGTTCGGGCCCGCCGACACGTTGCGCGAGGCGCTGACGAAGGGGCGGCGGGAGGAGGGGCGGCGCGCCGTCCTGCGCTGCGGCGCGGGAAGCGCCCGGCTCGTCTCGCTGACGGCGGCCGTGATTCCGCAGCACGTCTCGAACCACTGCGATCCACGCGCCCGCTATCTCGTCGTGGTCCGTCCCGCCGAGAACGACGACAGCCTTCTGCAGAGCATGATCGCCTCGCACGGCCTCGTGGCGCGCTCGCCGGCGATGCTGCGGATCGTCCATCTCGTCGAATCGCTCTCGCAGAGCACCGCGACTGTCCTGATCACGGGCGAGAGCGGCACCGGCAAGGAGGTCATCGCCCGGACGCTGCACGTGAACTCGCTCCGCAGCACGGGCCCGTTCGTGGCGGTCAACTGCGGGGCACTGGCGGCCGACCTGCTCGAGAGCGAGCTGTTCGGTCACGTGAAGGGCGCGTTCACGGGAGCGGTGAGGGACCGCGTCGGACGGCTGGAGCTCGCGCGCGGCGGCACGATCTTCCTCGACGAGATCGGCGACGTGCCGCTGCACCTGCAGGTGAAGCTCCTGCGCGTCCTGCAGGAGCGGCAGTTCGAGCGCGTCGGCGAGAGTGCGCCGCGCATGATGGACGCGCGGATCATCGCCGCGACGAACCAGGATCTCCTGGAGATGATTCGGGCGGGGCGCTTCCGCGAGGATCTCTACTACCGCCTGCGCGTCGTCCCGATCCACCTTCCGCCGTTGCGCGAGAGGCCGGAGGACATCGCCCTCATCGCCCAGCACCTCCTCGCGCACATCGGCGGCCGCGCGGGCCGGGCGCTGCGTCTCTCGCCCGACACGTTGAACGTGCTGGAGACTCGTCCCTGGCCCGGAAACGTCCGCGAGCTCGAGAACGCGCTGGAATACTCGGTCGCGCTCTGCTCTGGTCAGACGATCCAGATCGAGGACCTCCCGCCGGAGCTCCGCGGGACCGAGGCTCAGCCTTCACTAGGCGACGCGGCGGCGCGCAGCGCGGCCCTGCCGGTCGAGATTTCCTCCGACCCCGAGCGCGAGCGGATCGTGAAGGCGCTGGCGGCTCACCGCTGGAACCGGAATCGCGCCGCACAGGCCCTCGGCGTGAGCCGCAGCACCCTCTGGAGGCGCATGCGCGAGCTGGGGGTCGAGTGAGCTCGCGGCGCGATTTTCTGGGTGAGCTCTGGCGCGGGACGGGAGGCGCGCTCCTGGCCGCCTCGGCGCTGATCCTGCATCGCGCCCTGCGCGCGGCCGCGCCGGCTCCGCGCGAGACGACTCTCTCGGCCGAGGCGGTCTCGCGGGCGATCGCGGAAGGCGGCGCAGAGTGGGGGGATCTCTTCGTCACCGGCCCGCCGTCCGCGCCCGCAGCTCTCTCCCTCGCTTGCACACACCTCGGCTGCCGCGTGCGGCCGGCGTCCTCCGGCGGGTTTGCCTGCCCGTGCCACGGCAGCCGGTTCACGGCTGACGGCAGCCGCACGGCGGGACCGGCCCGGGCGTCCCTTTCGCGCGCGCTTCTCGAGCGCCGTGGAGCCTCGTGGGTGGCTCGGCTCTGACGGAAGCTCCGCCCGGCGGAGCGAGGTCCCCCTCCGGTGACCTCGGGCGGCTCGCTTTCGGATTCCTCGCGGTCAGCGCCCTGAGCGGTCTCGCGCTCGTCCCCTTCTTCTCGCCTGCGCACGCTCTCGAAAGCCTCGAGCGCCTCCACGACGGCATGCCGTGGGGGTTTTTCCTGCGGGCGCTTCATGCCTACTCGAGCTTCGGCCTTCTCGTGACGACGGTGGCCCATCTCGTCCAGGTCCTCGCGCGGCGGACCGAGCGCCAGCTGTCGGCCGGCGCATGGTGGCGTTCCGTTCTCCTTTTTCCGCTGACGTTCCTCGCGCTCCTGAGCGGCTTCGTCCTGCGAGGCGACGCGGCGGCCGCCGAGGCCTTGCCCGTCTGGAGCCGGATCGCCGAAACGGTGCCTTTTCTCGGGCCGGAGCTCCAACGCCTTCTCCTCGGCGTGATCCCGGGCGACGTGGGAGCGATTTCCCTCCATCACGCCGGGACGTTCACGTTTCTTCTTTGGCTGATCACGGCAGAGCACGGCCGGCGCCTCGTCCCCGACGCGCGCTCGCTTGTCCTCGCGGGGCTCGTGTCGGCGGCGCTGGCGGGCGCTGTGCCCTTGACGCTCGGGCCGCCTCCGGGCGCGTCTCCCAGCGGGGCCGCGCAGATCCTTCTCGGTCCCTGGTATCTCCTCGGGCTGCAGGGCGCGCTCGTCGACTTGCCGGTCCCTTCAGCCTGGCTCGCTCCGCTCCTCCTCGTTCTCCTTCTCGGCTTCGTCCGCGGCGCGGACGGCCGCGCGCGCAGACTGCTGCTCGTCCTCGCGGGCGCATGGGTGGCCGCCTGGGTCGGGTTCACGGCGCGAATCCTGCTCCTCGCACGGTGATGTTCCGAGCGCCCGCGCTCATCGCGGCTCTTTTCGCCGCTCTTCTCGGCTTCCTCGTGGCCTCGGGCCGCGAGAGCGAGCGCGCGCGCGGGACCGGGAGGGGTCCGGACCGCGCCGGAGCGCGAACCGAACGGTGCGTGAGCTGTCACGTGAAGCCGGAAGAGGACCCCGGAGGGTCGCATTCGAGGGCGGCCCTTGGCTGCGCTTCGTGTCATCTCGGAAATCCTCTGGCGTTCGGGAAGGAGAGGGCGCACGGCGGGCTGGAGCGCGAGCCGGGCGCGCTCTCCACGGCGGCCATGACCTGCGGCCGGGAAGGGTGTCATCCGAGAGAGGCCGCGCGCGTAGCGTCCTCGCTGATGACCCGCGCGAGCGGAATCGTGTCGGTCGACCGCTTCGCCTTCGGCGAGATCCCCTCTCCGGATTCCAACGAGACCGTCGCCGACGCCCTCGCGGCCGCGCGCCCGACTCCGGCCGGGCTCCACCTCAGAAAGCTCTGCGCGGGCTGCCACCTCGGAGCGCGTCGCGCGAATCGCGACGATGCGATTCACGGGAACGGCTCGGGCTGCGCGGCTTGCCACGTCGCCCGGCTGACGAAGGTCGATCCGTCGCGCGCGCACCCGCCCATCGACGCCCATGTCCCGAACGACCGCTGCTTCGGCTGCCACAGCCGGAGCGGCCGCATCAGCCTGACCTACGAAGGTCTCGCCGAAGTCGAGCCGCACCAGATTGGCGGTGGGTCGCGGCCGTGCGCGGCCGTGAAGCTCGCCGACGGCCGCCCCGCGTGCCGCGTGGCGCCCGACGTCCATCAGACCGCGGGGATGTCCTGCATCGACTGCCACCTGCACACGGAGCTCATGGGCGACGGAATGGCGCGGACGCACGAGGAGGAGCAAGTCGAGGTCACGTGCGAGGCCTGCCACGGGCCGGTGCGCGTTGGCGGCGAGGTCCCATGGAGCGACGTCAAGGACGCGATCAGTCTGGAGATTCGAGAGAGAGAGAACCGAAGAGAAGATTTTCTTAGAAAGGGTAAGAGGGAAGGCAGCGCGCCCGATGCTCCTACGCGCCTCGGGAGTCGCGGAACTCCCATTCTTAACCTTCTAAGAAATTCTTCTTCTTCCTCTTCCTCGTCGTCTTCCTCTTTTGTCTGGACTCTCATCCGAAAGCTCGACGGCGTCGTCCTGCCGGTGAAGCAGACGCCGCGCGATGCGAACCATGCGCGCAAGGGGCACGAGCGCCTGTCGTGCAGCTCCTGCCACACGGCGTGGGCGCCGAGGTGCGACACATGCCACACGACCTTCGACGCCGCGCGCACGCAGTGGGACTTCGCGGCGGGGAAGCCGACGGCCGGCGCTTGGATGGAACGCTCGGAGGGCTTTTCGTGGGGCCCGCCGCTTCTCGGCGTCCGCTCTGACGGAAGGATCGTCCCCGCGGCCCCGGGGATGATCCTCGACATAGACGCGACGGCGGTGGACGGCGGGAAGACGTCGCGCCGGCTGCTCGCGCCGATGGAGCCGCATGCGACGGGCAAAAAGGCCCGCACCTGCGAGAGCTGCCACCGTGCCCCGGCCGCGCCGGACTTCGAGGTGGGCACGCGAACGGGTTTTCGGGGCCTGAACGCGGCCGAGAAGCGGCGCGTCGCGGCCGCCCGGCTAGAGCCCCGTTAGCTCGCGCCCTCGCGACATGATGTTTCACGCCCGCGCCTCGGCCTGAAACATTTCATCCCGCAAAGGAACGTTTCGTTTCACGAAACTGCGCTTTCAGCGGTCCTGCGCATGGCTCGGTTCTTGAAATGGCGGCCCCGGGGAAAAGGGCATGACGACCACGCGGCGCCAGTTCATCCAGATCAGCGGCGCGGGCTTTGGAGCCGCCGTCGCCGGATCCGGCCTCGTGACGAAGTGGTGGGGACTCGACGCCGACGTCATCCACGACCCGGGCACCGACGGCGACACCGTCGTCCCGACCTTCTGCGAACTTTGCTTCTGGAAGTGCGGCGTCCTCGCGCACGTGAGGAACGGCCGCGTCACGAAGATCGTCGGCAATCCCGAGCACCCTCTCTCGAAGGGACGGCTCTGCCCGCGTGGCACCGGGGGAACGGGCCTCCTGTACGACCCGGACCGGCTGAAGACGCCGCTCCTGCGCACGACCGGAAAGCGGGGCGACCAGGCCTTCGAGGAGGTCTCCTGGGAGAAGGCGCTCGACTTTACGGCCGAGAAGCTCCTGAAGATCAAGAAGGAGTACGGGCCGGATAAGGTCGCGCTCTTCTCGCACGGCAACGGCGGCTCGTTCTTCAAGCATCTCCTCTTCGCGTACGGATCGGGCAACGTCACGGCTCCGTCCTATGGGCAGTGTCGCGGCCCGCGCGAGGTCGGGTTCCAGCTCACGTTCGGATCGCCGGTCGGCTCGCCGGAGGTTCTGGACATCGGCAACAGCCGCTGCCTCACGCTGATGGGCTCGCACCTCGGCGAGAACATGCACAACACGCAGGTTCAGGACTTCGCGCGCGCGATCGCGAAGGGGGCGACGGTCATCGTCGTCGACCCGCGCTTCTCGACCGCCGCGGGCAAAGCCCGGTACTGGCTTCCGATCAAGCCCGGAACCGACCTCGCTCTCCTCCTCGCCTGGATGCACGTCATCGTGGCCGAGGGGCTCTACGACCGCGAGTACGTCGAGAAATACACGACAGGCTTCGATGAGCTAAAAAAGCACGTCGAAGGCAGGACTCCGGAGTGGGCGTTCACGGAGACCGGCATCGATCCCGAAACGATCGTCGAGACGGCCCGCATCATCGCGGGTGCGCGCCCCGCCTCGCTCGTCCACCCGGGTCGCCACACGACCTGGTACGGCGACGACACGCAGCGCTCGCGGGCGGTCGCCATCCTCAACGCGCTCCTCGGCTCCTGGGGCAGGCGCGGAGGCTTCTTCGTTCCGGCCTCCATGCCTCTTCCGAAGTATCCCGTCCCCGACTATCCCGAGACGCCGAAGACCACGCAGGACCACCCCGACGACGTGGTCTACCCCTTCGCCGACGAGGTCCTCTCGCACGGCATCTGCGACGCCACGACCCCGGGCCGCTTCGCCGCGAAAGGAGGCCCCGTCAAGGGCTGGATCGTCTACGGGACGAACCTCCTGCAATCCCTTCCCCAGCGTCCGCGCGTCATCGAGTCCATCCAGAATCTGGACCTGCTCGTCGCGATCGACGTCCTCCCGGCGGAGATCACCGGCTATGCGGACGTCGTTCTTCCCGAAGCGACGTACCTCGAGCGCTGGGACGACGTGGGGTCGACCCCCTGGTCGGAGCCGTTCCTGTCGATCCGTCAGCCGGTAGTTCCTCCGCTGTACGAAAGCAAGCCCGGCTGGTGGATCGCGAAGGAGCTCGCCAAGCGCATGGACCTCGGGCGCTACTTCCCCTGGAACGACCCCGAGGGGATGGTCAGAGAGCGCGTGCAGAAGGGCGGGTACGACTTCGCCCTTCTCAAGCGGACGGGCGTCCTCAAGGGCAAGCCGGTTCCCGTGACGACGGAGGACGGCCTCGAGCTCAGCTTCAAGACGCCGTCGAAGAAGATCGAGATCTACTCGAAGCAGATGGCGGATGCGGGTCTCCCTCCACTCCCCGACTACACCCGGCACCCGCAGCCCGCTGACGGGCAGTTCCGCCTGTTGTTCGGGCGGACGCCGACGCACACGTTCGGCCGCACCACGAACAACCGCTTCCTCTCCGAGGTCTACTCGGAAAACCAGGTCTGGCTGAACGCGAAGATCGCGAGGGAGCGCGGCCTCGCGGACGGCGAACGGGTCGTCCTCGTCAATCAGGACGGCGTCAGGTCCATGTCGGCGGGACTCAAGATAACTCAGCGGATCCGGCCCGACTGCGTTTTCGTCGTCCACGGCTACGGCCACACGAGCCCGGGGCTGAAGTTCGCGGTGGGACGCGGGCTGGACGACACGACGCTCGTGACGAAGGTGGCCGTGGATCCGGTCGCGGGGAGCACGGGGATGAGCGTCAACTTCGTGACCGTCGAGCGCGCGGTGGCGCCCGCGCCGGGAGCCTGAGATGAGCGGCTTGAGGAAGCGCTACGCGATGACCGTCGACACCCGACTCTGCGTCGGGTGCAAGGCGTGCGTCCTCGCCTGCAAGGCCGAGAACGACGTCCCCGACGGCTTCTGCCGCGACTGGGTAGTGGAAGACGTGCGCGGCGAATTCCCGCAGCTCTCGGCCGAGATTCGATCGGAACGGTGCAATCACTGCACCGACGCCCCCTGCGTGAAAAGCTGCCCGACCGGCGCGAGCCACGTCAACGAGGGCGGCGTCGTTCTCGTCACGCATGGCAAGTGCTCGGGCTGCAAGGCCTGCATCGCCGCGTGTCCGTACGACGCGCGGTTCGTCCATCCGAAGGGTTATGTCGACAAGTGCACGTTTTGCCTCCACCGCGTGAAGAACGGCCTCGCGCCGGCCTGCGTGGACGTCTGCCCGACCGGGACGCTCGTCTTCGGCGACCGCAACGACCTCGAGTCGGACGTCTCGAAGAACCTCAGGACGCGCCGGTGGAAGGTGAACCACCTCGAGAGCGGTGCCGGTCCGAACGTCTTCTTCCTCACCTGAAGGGGCGCCAATGACGCCAACGACATCGCAGCTTCTCGAGACCGTCACGACCCGCGGGAACCCGCAGATCGACCCGTCGCTCCACGTCTGGGGCTGGCAGATCGTCCTGTACCTTTTCCTCGGCGGGCTCGTCGCGGGGATCTTCATCCTGACCGCGGCCCTCGAGCTGTCGTCGGGCGAACGGGCTCGGACGCGCGCGCTTGGCGCGATGCCGTTCGTGGCGCTCCTCCTTCTCTCCTTCGGAATGTCGTTCCTTTGGCTGGACCTCGCGCACCGTTTCTGGGCGTGGCGCTTCTACGCGACCTTCCGTCCCACGTCGCCGATGTCGTGGGGCGCGTGGATACTCGTCCTCGTCTACCCGGCCGGGCTTCTTCTCGGCCTGGGCTCGCTCGATGAGGCGCAGCGCGCGTGGCTTCGCGCCCGGACGCCGGGCTTCCTCCGAGGCCTTCTCGCGCGGCTCACAGACGCCTCCGACGCGCACCGCCGTGCGGTACTTCTGACGAGCGTCCTCATGGGCGTCGGCCTCGGCCTCTACACCGGCCTTCTCCTCGGGACGATGCCCGCGCGGCTCGCCTGGAACAGCGCGGTTCTCGGGCCCCTCTTTCTCGCCTCGGGCATCTCTACGGGCGCGGCCACCCTCCTTCTCCTGAAGCTCGACGAGAACGAGCGGCGAGCCCTCGTGCGCTGGGATCTCGTCGCGATCGGCGTCGAGCTCGTCCTCCTCACCTTGCTGCTCGTCGGCTTCGGCACATCGGGGGAGGCCGGCCGCTATGCCGCCCACGGTTTCCTCGGCGGCCCGTACACGGCGGTCTTCTGGTCGCTCGTCGTCATCATGGGTCTCCTCGTCCCCCTTGCGATGGAGGCGATCGAGGCGCGGCGGCACCTCCCGTCCGTCGCGCTCGTCCCCGTCCTCATCCTCGCGGGCGGCCTTGCGCTCCGCTGGATCGTCCTGGCGGCCGGCCAGGCCTCGGCCTTCCGGCTTCTCCCTTGAAGAGGTGAATGAAATGTCCGAACGCCCCTTCTGGAACCCGTACGTCGCGGGCGTCGTCCTTGGGCTCGTCCTCCTCGGCTCGTTCCTCGTCATGGGCTTCGGCCTCGGCTCGTCCGGCGGCGTGACGCGCTTCGCGGTCGCGGGCGCGCACCTCTTCGCCCCGAAGGCCGTCGAGACGAACGCGTACTTCTCGCAGTACTTCGGCCCCGGCAAGCACGTCCTCGAGGACTGGCTCGTGTTCGAAGTCCTCGGCGTCTTTCTCGGCGGCGTCCTCGGCGCCTACTCGGCCGGGCGGCTGAAGCTCGGCATCGAGAAGGGGCCCCGCGTGACGACGGCGCGGCGGCTCGCGCTCGCCGTCGTCGGCGGCATCTTCATGGGCTTCGCGGCGCGCCTCGCGCGCGGCTGCACGTCGGGCCAGGCGCTCACGGGCGGCGCGGCCCTCTCGCTCGGATCGTGGGTCTTCATGATGGCCGTCTTCACGGGCGGCTACCTCGTCGCCCCGCTCGTGAGGAGGGAATGGCGGTGACGCTCCCGCTCTACACCCACGACCTCTTCGGAACGTACGCCGGGCTCCTCGTCGGAACTCTCGTCGGGATCGCGTTCGGATTCGTCCTCGAGCGCGCGGGCTTCGGTCGCGCGCGCAACCTCGCGGCACAGTTCTACCTGACGGACACGCGCGTCCTGAAGGTCATGTTCAGCGCGATCGTTACCGCCCTCGTTGGGATGACGCTCCTCTCCGGGATCGGCGTCCTCGACCTCGCGCAGATCACCGTGCCGGAGACGTTCCTCTGGCCGCAGCTCGTCGGCGGCCTCCTCCTCGGCGCCGGTTTCATCGTGTCGGGCTACTGCCCCGGCACGGGCGTCGTCGCGATCGCCTCGGGGAACCTCGACGGCATCGCCGCGATCGGCGGCGTCATGCTCGGCTCCCTCGCGTTCGGCTTCGGCTACGGGCCGCTCGAGGGCTTCTACAAGAGCGGCGGGATGGGTGTTGCGAGAATCGACCGGCTCCTTGGCGTTCCCATGGCCGTCGTCGCCGCCGCCGTCGTCGCGATGGCGGTTGGCGCATTCCTCGGCGGCGAGAAGCTCGAGGCGATCTTCGCCCCGCGGGCGGGAGAGACGGCGCCCGCGTCACCTCCGCGCGTGAAGGCTCGGGTCTTTGGCGGATTCGCGGCCATCGCCGCACTGGCCCTCGCCGCCCTCGCCCTCCCGACCCGCGGCGCGGCGACCCCGGCGCGCACGGCGCAGACGATCGGCCCGCTCGAGCTCGCGCGCGAGCTCGTGACGGCGCCCGAGACGCTCTGGATCGTCGACCTCCGCCCCGGCGCCGCCGCGGCGAAGGAGCGTATCCCGGGAGCGATGGTGACTCCTCCGGGCGACGCCCGGGCGGCGTTCGCGGCCGGCCTCAACCCGACGCGGCGGCTCGTCGCCTACGGCGCCTCCGGCGCCGCCGACTTGCCGGACGGAGTCCGGAAGTTCCCCGGAGACGTCTACGTTCTCGAAGGCGGTTTCGAGGGCTGGACGTCGGCCGTCCTCACGGCTCCCGTCCCACCCGCGAACCCGACGCCGGACGTCGTCGCCCGCTTCCAGCTCGCGAGCGCGCTGCATGCGCGTTTCACGGGTGCCGCGGTGGCAGCGCCCGTCGAGATCCGGCCTGTTGTAAGCGTCCCAACCGGACCCCGAAAGGGCGGAGGCTGCTGATGCGTCCTGACGCTCGTTTCGTTCTGAACAACCGCGGGCCAAATGACCCGCCTGTGAGAGGAGTGCCCAAATGAAAACCCGGATCGGCATCGCGCTCGTGGCGATGCTCGCACTGACCGCCGCCCCCGCGCTCGCGACGGACGGCTACTTCCAGCTCGGTTACGGAACCCAGCAGAACGGGATGGCGGGCGCGAGCGCCGCGCTGCCGCTCAACACGATGGCGCCCGCGACGAACCCCGCGGCCGACGCGTGGGTGACGGGCTACGACCTGAGCCTGGCCCTCTTCAACCCGAACCGCGAGTTCACGGTCACGGGGACGCCCTCGGGCTATCCGGGGACGTTCGGCCTGACGCCGGGCACGGTGAAGAGCGGGACCTCGGTCTTCCTCATGCCCGCCATCGGCGCGAACTGGAGGCTGAACGACAAGATGACTCTCGGCGTCGCGATCTACGGCAACGGCGGCATGAACACGGCCTATAAGGAGTCGGTCTTCTACGCTGGCCGCACGGGCGTGAACCTCATGCAGATGTACATCGCGCCGACGTTCACGTTCAAGCTCTCGGCAAACCACGCCCTTGGCGTCAGCCCCGTCCTCGGCTACCAGCGCTTTCAGGTCGAGGGTGTCGGGAGCTTCGCGCCGTACTCGTCCTCGCCTTCGAATCTTTCGAACAACGGCTTCGACACGTCGCTCGGGTGGGGCGTCCGAATCGGCTACCTCGGCAAGCTCACGCCGTGGCTCTCCGTCGGCGCCTCGTACCAGACCGAGATGGAGATGTCGAAGTTTGAGAAATACGAGGGCCTCTACGCCGAGCACGGCGACTTCGACATTCCGGCCAACTGGACGGTCGGCGTCGCGGTCAAGCCCGCGGAGAGCATCACGGTCGCATTCGACGTCCAGCAGATCTACTACAGCAACACGGAGTCGGTCGGCAACCCGATGCTCCCGAACCTCATGACGGCGCGCCTCGGCGACGACGGCGGCGCGGGCTTCGGCTGGAGGGACGTCACGGCATACAAGCTCGGCCTCCAGTGGGCCGCGAGCCCGAACCTGACTCTCCGCGCGGGCTACGCTTACGCGAAACAGCCCATCCCGGAGTCCGAGGTTCTCTTCAACATCCTCGCCCCCGGCGTCATCGAGCAGCACATCACGGTGGGCGTGAGCGCGAAAGTCGGTGAGAGGACGAAGTTCAACTTCGCGGTCGTCCGGGCGCTTTCGCACTCCGTCACGGGCCCGAACCCGCTCGAGGTCCCCGGCAAGCAGACGATCGAGCTGAAGATGGACCAGTGGCTGTTCGACCTCGGGCTCTCGTTCGGATTCTGAGGACGCACGTGAAGCGCGCGTTCGCATCCGCGGCCTTCGCCGTCCTCCTCGCGCTGCCCGCGTCCGCGGCGGGCGTCGAGAAGACGCAGGGGGTCTACGTCACGCTCCTCTCCGGTCTCAAGGCCGACGTCGGCGAGACGGCGGAGAAAGCGGAGTCGGCGCTCAAGGGAGCCGGCTTCACCGTTCTCGCGAGCTTCGACAACGGCGTCCCGCAGGGCTGCCAGGCGAAGGCGCGGACGATCGTGTTCGCTTCCGAGCCGTGGGCCGCCGAGGTCCTCTCGGGCGGCGCCGACAAGGCGTTCGGCCTGCCGATGCGCCTCGCGGTATACGGCGACGCGTCCGGCGCGAACGTCGCCCTCGTGAACCCCGTCTCGCTCCTGCGGACGTTCTACGCGTCGGACGCAAAGGACGCCGCAGCGCAGAACGCCATCGACGCGGTCGCGGTTGCCCTCGCGCCGCTCGGGGCGATCGCGCCGAAGCAGGCGGGTCAGCTCCGCGACCGTGGGGAGATCGGGGGGATGGGCGGAGGCGCGTTTCCCGACAAGATCGTCCCCGTCCTCGCGCCCGCGCGGCCTCCCGCCGACGTCGCCGAGGCGCTGAAGGCCGGGATCGCCGACGCTTCGGGCTGGCACGCGATTTACGCGTACAAGGCGTCGGACGACGTCTTTGTCGTCGGCCTCACGAACGCGAAGACCGAAGGCCGCGCCTTCGGGATCGCGGGCGAGAAGCGGGCGACGGGGGCCAATCCGTTCCCGGGCCTCGACCACGCCGCCGCGTTCCCGATCGAGGTCGTCGTTGCGAAGAAGGGCGCCGGCAGCGCCGTCACGCTCCTCAAGGAGATGTGGCGGATGAAGCTCTACTTCCAGGACGCCGGGAACTGGGCGTTCATGAAGAACATGCAGATGCCCGGCGACATCCAGAACGAGATCGAAGCCGCCGTGCGCAAGGCGGTGCGCTGAAGAGTCCCGTGCCGGCCTCCGAAATGCGAGACGGCGCCTTTCGAAGCGGCGCCGTCTCCCTTCGCGTTTCGGTGACGGAGCGCTGCGACCTCCGGTGTCGCTACTGCCGGACGGGACGCGAGCGCGAGCCGGCCGAGTGGGACCTCCCGTCACTGGACCGGCTCGCGGAGGCGGCCTCTTGGGTCATCCGCCTTTTCGATGTGACGCGTGTAAAGGTCACCGGAGGCGAGCCGTTGCTCCGCCGGGGCGTAGTCGATTTCGTACATCGTCTCTCGGAGGAGGTACGCAGCGTCGAGATCTCCATGACGACGAACGGGATGCGGCTCGACATCCTCTCGGCCGACCTCGCGAGGGCGGGACTCTCGCGGGTGAACGTCTCGCTCGATACGCTCGATCCCGCCCGCTTCCGGGAGCTCACCCGCGGCGGCGCCGTCGAACGGGTCGTCGCAGGAATCGACGCCGCTCTCACCGCCGGTCTCGCACCCGTGAAGATCAACGCAGTGCTTCGGCGCAGCTCGTTCGAGGTCGACGTCCCGGAGCTCGTCGAATTCGCCTCGCGGAAAGGCCTCGAGGTCCGCTTCATCGAGCTGATGCGAACCGGGCCCGCCGCCTCGTTTGCCGGGAGCGAGTTCGTCTCGTCCCGGGAAGTCCGCGAACGGCTGGGCCTCGAGGCCTCCCTCGAGTCCGCAGGTACCGTCGCCGGTCCGGCGCGCCGGCTTCGCGTGCGGCACCGCGGGAGCGACGTCGTGACGGGCTGGATCGAGCCGGCGTCGCACTCCTTCTGCGGAGGCTGTCGGCGCCTCAGGCTCGATCCGCGTGGCGATCTGCGACGTTGCCTGATGGACCCCGAGCCGTTCCCGCTGCTCGGACGGCTGGAGGAGGGCGATGACGCCGGCCTCGAGCAAGACGTGGATCGCTTCCTCGAAGGCAAGCGCCCGCCCCTCTCGTTCGAGACGCCGCGGTCGATGGCCGCGATCGGCGGATGACGGGCGACGTCTCGAAGCCCGCTGAAAGTGTTACCGCAGCGACAATGGCGTCGGAGACCTGGATGCCGGTAACAGCCAAGCCGCCTGACTCCTCCGAGTCGGCTCCCGACACACTCGCGGCGCAACATGTGAACCCCGAGACGGGTCTCACGCGCGCCGAGGTGGACGCTCGGCGGAAGGTGCACGGCTTCAACGAAGTGGCCGAGAAGAAGGGCCACCCTGCCCTCAAGTTTCTGGGGAAGTTCTGGGGCATGTCGGCGTGGATGCTCGAGCTGATCATGGTCCTGTCGGCGGTGCTCGGAAACTACTCGGATCTCGCCGTCGTGAGCGCGCTCCTGGTGATCAACGCCGTCCTGAGCTTCACGCAGGAGCATCGAGCCGCCGGCGTGGTCGAGGCACTGCGGCGACGGCTGCAGGTCAGTGCGCGCGTGCGGCGCGAATCGAGCTGGCAGGTCATTCCCTCGCGCGAGCTGGTACCCGGTGACATCGTCCGCGTGCGCCCCGGCGACATCATCCCGGCGGACGTGAAACTCCTCACGGGAGCGTTGACCGTGGATCAGTCGGCGCTCACCGGCGAATCGAAGGACGCGGACAAGGCGTCCGGCGACGTACTTTCTTCAGGCTCCGTCGTCCGCCGGGGGGAAGGCAACGGCGTCGTGACGCTGACGGGGGCGCGCACATCCCTCGGCCGTACCACGGAGCTCGTGCAGCGGGCGCGTCCGAAGCTTCACATCGAAGCGGTGGTGGCCAAGGTGGTCCGGTGGCTGTTCGTCATCCTGGCCGCGCTGCTGGGTTCGGTGGTCGTGTTGTCTCTGATCCGCCGCGTGCCGCTCGTCGAGATGGTCCCGCTCATGCTCGTCCTCTTGATGAGCGCGGTGCCGGTCGCTCTCCCGGTCATGTTCACGGTCAGCATGTCCATCGGGTCCAAGGAGCTGGCGAAGCGCGGCGTGCTGGTGACGCGGCTCAGCGCCGCGGAGGACGCGGCGACCATGGACGTGCTCTGCGTGGACAAGACGGGCACGATCACGATGAACCAGCTGGCCGTCACGGGAGTCATTCCGCTGGAGCACGCGACGGAATCCGACGTCCTCATCGCCGGCGCGCTCGCGTCCCGGGAAGCCAACCAGGACCCAATCGATCTCGCGTTCCTCGCGGCGGCGAAGGAGCGTCACGTCTTCGACGGCCAGCCGGCGGTCACGCCCGTCTCCTTCGCGCCGTTCGACGCGAAGAACCGGCGGACGGAAGCCGTCGTCGAACAGAACGGGCAGCGGCTGCGCGTGATGAAAGGCGCCGTGCGCACGGTCGCCGAGGCCTGCGGGCTTCAACCCCCGGCGGTCGAGGCGTTGGAGGCGCGGGTCGGCGATGCGGCGCTGAAGGGCTTTCGGACCCTGGCGGTCGCACGCGGACCCGAGACGGGCGCCGCCGCGCTGGTGGGCCTCGTGACCCTGTACGATCCGCCCCGGCCGGATGCCGGGCAGCTCATCGCCGCGCTGCGCGGTCTCGGCGTCTCGGTCAAGATGCTCACGGGCGACGCGCTGGCGGTCGCGACCGAGATCGCGCGCGGGGTCGGCCTGCCGAACATCCGGCGCATGGCCGACTTGAAGGCCGCCGGCGCCAAGGCCGGAAACGAGTCGGTCGATCTCCTGGCCGGGACCGACGGCTTCGCCGAAGTGTTCCCCGAGGACAAATACATCGTCGTTCAGCATCTGCAGGCGGCCGGCCACGTGACCGGCATGACGGGCGACGGTGTCAACGACGCGCCCGCCCTTCGCCAGGCCGAGGTCGGCATCGCCGTCAGCACCGCGACCGACGTCGCCAAGGGCGCCGCCAGCGTCGTGCTGACCGAGCCGGGGCTGACGAACATCGTGGCGCTCGTCGAGCAAGGCCGGGTCATCTACCAGCGAGTCCTGACGTGGATCATCAACAAGATCAGCCGGACGGTCCTGAAGGCGGCCTTCGTGGCAATCGCGTTCGTGGTGACCGGCAAGTTCGTGGTGTCCGCCTTCGCGATGCTGCTCCTGGTCTTCATGACGGACTTCGCCAAGGTCTCCCTGGCCACCGATCACGTACGACCGTCCCGGAAGCCGGAGACGTGGAAGATCGGGGGTTTCATCGTCGTGTCCGCGGTGCTGGGGATCGCGATGCTCGCCGAGGCGCTCTTCCTCCTGTGGATGGGCTGGTCGCGCTTCGGCCTCGCGACGAACGACAACGCCCTCCATACCTTCAGCTTCCTGACGCTGCTCTACTTCGCCGCATTCTCCGTCGTGTCCGCGCGCGAGCGCAGCTGGTTCTGGGCGACGATGCCCAGCAAGACGCTCATGGCCGCCATCACGGCGGATGCGCTGGCGGGAACCGTTCTGACGTTCGTGGGTCTCCCGGGACTCGTGGCGCTGCCGTGGCGGCAGGCGCTCACCATCTTCGGTTATGCGATGGTGTCGTGCCTCGTGGTCAACGACGCCCTCAAGGTCGCGTTGATCAAGTGGCGAGTCCCCGCCGCGGTGCAAGAGCGCAGCTCGTCGTAACTTCGTGCGACACGTGCTGCGCGCATCGTGCCGCCGCCCCACGCCCGGCCGTGCGGGTCGTCGGATACTCTCCGGGTCGGGAAAGCATCTTGATGACGCGCGTTCACGGGCACGGCCACGCGGCTCCGTCGGTTTCTCTCGACCAGAGGCTCTGGCTGGGAGTCGGGCTCAACATCCTCATCACGGCTGTGGAAGTGGTCGGCGGGCTCGCGAGCGGGAGCATCGCGCTCCTGTCCGATGCTCTTCACAACGCGAGCGACGTTGCCGCTCTCCTGCTCGCGATCGGGGCCAGGGCCCTCGGTCGCAAGACGCCGACGAGCCGCTTCTCGTACGGATTCCGGCGTCTCGAGGTCGTCGCGGCGCTCGCCAATGCGGCGGTCCTCGTTGGACTGGCGGTGCTCGTTGGGCGGGAGGCCATCGATCGGCTTCGACATCCGTCGGCCGTGGACGGGCGCACCATGCTGGCCGTCGCGCTGGTGGCATTCGTGGCGAACGTGGCGGCGGTCCTCCTGCTGGGGCGGCACGAGAAGCACGACCTGAACGTGCGCGGCGCCTTTCTCCACCTCCTGCAGGATGCCTTCGCCTCCCTCGTGGTCGTCGCGGCGGCCCTTCTCGCCCGAACGCGGCTCGGTCCGTGGCTCGACCCTGCCGCCTCGCTCCTGATCGGTGCCGCGGTCGTGGTGAGCGCGGGACGGTTGATCTGGGAGAGCGTCCGCATCCTCATCGAGGCGGCTCCCTCCGGCCTGGACGTCGAGGAATTGGCGGCCTGCCTCGATGCCGCCTTCGCCCCCGCCCGCTTCCACCACGTCCACGCATGGACTGTCGGCCCAGGGCAGGTGGCCCTCACCGCTCACGTGAAGCTGGAAGGCGGAAGCCTGGAAGAGGTCGAGAGAAAGCTCGCGGCGATCCGAACTCTCCTCGCGGAGCGATGGGACATTCACCACGTGACCCTCGAGCCCGAGAGCGAACGCTGCTCGGGAGAAGGCTTCCCGGAGACCTGGAAAGCCACGCAGTAAGGGAAATCGTCCAGCCCGAACGAACCGCCAATCATCGGCATCGACTGGAGCGACATCGTCGACGGCATACCTCCGTTCCGAAGGGTGCGTCGTTGAGGATCAGCAGCAGATTCATTTTCGTTGCTCCTTCGAACGTGGTGGGTGTCCACCATCCGTTGCAATATCAGAACATCGGGGTCGGGACGAGACCCCAGCCCGTCCCCGCACCGAGATCCTTCACCTGGAGGAGCGTGAGGTCGTGGATGTCGACGTCGGCGAAGAACTGCGGGACACGGGTCGCGTTGATGCTGAAGAGTGACGCTGGTGAGCCCATGGACTCGCCCGTCTGCACGCGGAGGAAAATGAGGCGGCGAGCCGTCGGGCTGGACGCTGCACCGGCGCCCGGCGCGGCCTTGGCGCCGTGCATCATCGAGTGCCCGCCCTCGAGGTGGCGGAAGGGGTGGAAGACCCAGTCGCTGATCATCGCCAGGGTCTGATGGTGCTCGTAGAGACGCCAGGCGGGATCCGTGTCCGCGATCATGCCCTGCATGACGTAGTTCCGTGGGACGAGATACCCGAGGATGGCGCCAGTGCCCTTCTCGAGCCGAGACCGCACTTCCGGCAGTTGCAGGACGTCGGCCATCCGATGCTCCAGCAGGACGCTGTCTCCGGTGAGGATCGGCAGGACCGTGACGCGCCCGTCCGACCAGAGGGGGAGTCTTCCTACGGTGTACGCGCGGAGCGCGAACGCAGCACCGACCGAGAGCCCGAACGTGAGGAGGAGAACCAGCGCTGCCCGCAGGAGAGGCTGCCCTGGAAGCGGGATGCGGCCGAGGAGCTGGCCAAGAGAACGCGGGACGAACCTGCCGGTCGTCTCCATGTAGCGGCGGTACTGGTCGCCGAAGCGCGCGACCATCCGGCGTTCCTCGTCCCGGGCGAGGAGGTAATACAGCGTGACCATGACGGCCCAGAGTGCCGCGGTGAGGAAACGCGGCCAGAGAATCGCGAGCCCGATGCCCGTCACGGCCAGCGCCAGGTACTGCGGGTGGCGGATCCACCGGTAGAGGCCGCCCAACGCCGGACCCCGACCGGTGAACTTGCTGAAGTAGACCTGCCCCGCACAAATCAGGAACACGAGCGTCCCGCCGACGAGGAGCACCGACCCGGCGACGCGCAGGGCCATGAGGAAGGCGTCCGGCGGCATCACCATGTGCGGCAGGAAGAAGGCGGACAGCCACTGCGTTGCCGGCCATCGAGCGAGGAAGAGAAGGACTGGATTGAACGCGGCGTAGAAGAAGGCTGCGAACGGGCTGATCATGATCAACACTTCGAGCCCGATCACGAAATAGAGCACGATCACGCCGCCCATGATCGGGTGTGACCCGCTCGCCGCGCGCGCGTCGTCGTCTTGCTCCTTCATCTGTGATCTCCGTCGTTATCCGCCGATTGCTGCCGCGCGGGTCGAGATTTTCTCGGTGTGTCCACCGATATGAGCGCCTGGTTCAGGCGGGTGAGCGAGGAGAGGACTCCCGCGCGGGATCTTCGCGGGATGGCGGACATCAGCTGTTCGAAGCGATCGCGGCTGGAGCGTTCGACGTTCTTCGCCATCCGTTCGCCGACCGCCGTCAACGACAGGAGCCGAGCGCGTCCGTCGTCGGCCGAACGGCTCTGCGCAACGTGGCCCGCGCTCTCCATTCGACGGCACAACCGGGCCACATTGCTCTTATCGATCCCGAGGGACTGCCCCAGCTCCCGCTGGGTCAAGCGGTTACCTTCCCGCGCCGCCTCGAGCAGGACCATGAGCGCGTGGGCGTGGGACACCGCGAGAGGCTGGCCGCAGGGTGTCTGATCGCCCGCGAGAAGCCCGATCGACCGTATGAATGTCTGGATGAGGCGCCTGAGGTCGCCTCCGACGGTGTCCCGTGGAGGAAACGCAGGCGACCGCGGTTGACGTGGATACCCCACGATTCTCATCGTAACGAAAGAAGGTTGCGTACGCAACTAACGTTCGAGGGGGCGGCGAGAAAGGGCGGCGGCGGCCGTCGTCACTCGGCGAGACGAAACTCCCATCCGCAGTGCCCTTGCGCGTCCGGGTCCGGCGGGCAGTGGAGGCAGCGAGTCGCGATGCGCGCGTCGACCGTGCGCGCGAACGTCTCGAACTCGACCTGCCCGACGGGCCGGCACGGAAAGTCCGGAAGGCCCTTGCGGCTCCGGGTCTCCTGGACGCGGCAGGACGTCATGAAGAAGCGCAGGACGGGCCCGTTCCGCTCGATCCGGCTCGGGTTCACGAAGCTGTACGCCCGGAAGGAGAGCGCCCGCGCGAGCGCGTCGAGGCCGCTGTCCTTCGGGATCGCGTACGCCTCCATGATTCGGCGCGCCTCGGCGGCCGCGAACCGGCGCCAGGATGCGGCATCCAGCTCGAGGGCGGCGTCCATGCCGTAGCGCTCCTCGGCGGCGAGGAACCAGCTCCCGTCGTGCGCGAGCCAGTTCTTCGCGAAGACGTCGAGGGCTTTGAAGAGACCGCCGCGGTCGAGCTCCTCGAATGCCGGCGGCGCCGCGGCGCGCGCCGCGCCCGCGGGTTTCCTGAAGGTCGCGAAGCGCTCGTGGTGGGCTTCCGAGACGCCTGTCTCCGCGAGCCCGAGGCTCGCGAGAAAGCCGCGCGCCCAATCGAGGGTGACGGGTCCCTCCGGGTGCACGGCTCGCTCCGCGGCGTGGACACGGGACGCGAAGTCGAACCCCTCGCGCGAGAAGTCCGCGAGCACGAGCACGCCGCCGGGCCGTACGACGCGGACGATCTCGCGGAGGACGGACGCGCCGTCCGCGAGGTGGTGGAGGACGTTGAACGAGACGGCGGAGGCGAACGCCCCATCCGGGAAGGGAAGGGCGGCGCCGTCCGCGGGCGTGAAGCGCACGCGCGACTCGAGTCCCGTCCTCTCCGTCAGAGAGGCGGCGACCTCCTGGTCCTCGGTACTCACGTCGACGCTTTCGACCGGGAGGCCGCGGCGTGCGAGCTCGCGGGCCATGATGCCCATGCCCGATCCGAGGTCGAGAGCCGGCCCGTCGAGAAGCCCCGCGCCGTCGAGGACGAGGGCGGCGGCCCGCCCCCCGTCGTGTCCGAGGGCGGCGAACGCCTCTCTCCGCTTGAAGAAGGAATCCTTCCGCCGTGAGAGCTCGTCCGCGGTCAGCGTCACGCGTCCGTCCGCTTCCTCGTCTCAGGCGTGTCTGTCTTCGCCCGCGGGGAGCAGCCCGTCCCGCCGCCGGCGGGACCGCGCACCCCTCACGTCGGGACGCCGAGGCGTGGGAAGACGAACTTCTGGAGGACGATCCAGACGAGGAGGGCGCCCCACAGCCAGGCGGCGTCGCCGCTCATCGTCGTCCCCCGTCGTGGACCGCCGCCGCTGTTTCCGCCTCGGCCGGCGCCGCTTTCGCGGCCGCGTCGAGCGCCTGCGCGAGATCGGCGATCAGGTCGCGCACGTCCTCGCAGCCAACGGAGAGACGCACGAGGTCGTCGGAAATTCCGGCGGCCTCGCGCTCGTTCCGGGGCATCCCCGTGTGCGTCATGGAGGCGGGGTGCTCGATGAGCGTCTCGACGCCTCCGAGGCTCACGGCGAGCGTCGCGAGCCTCACGGAGTCGATGAACGCCTTGCCCGCCTCGAGACCGCCCTTCACGCCGAAGGAGAAGACCGCGCCCGGCCCCGCCATCTGCCGGAGCATGAGCGCGTGCTGCGGGTGGCTCGGGAGGCCCGTATGGAGGACCCACGCGACGCCGGGGTGCGCCTCGAGGAAGCGCGCGATCTCGAGGGCGTTCGCCTGCGCGCGCTCCATCCTCAGGCCGAGCGTCCTGACGCCCCGCAGGATGAGCCACGCCTGATGCGGGTCCATCGTCCCGCCGAAGACGACGTGGACCTTGCGGAGCCGGTCGAGGAGCGCGGGCGCGCCGGCGACGATCGCGCCGCCGAGGACGTCCGTGTGGCCGTTGACGTACTTCGTGAGGCTGTGGACGACGACGTCGGCCCCGAGCGCGAGCGGCTGCTGGAGGACGGGGGAGGCGAAGGTGTTGTCGACGACGAGGAGCGCGCCGTGCGCGTGCGCGATGTCCGCGCACGCCGCGATGTCCGTCAGCTTCATCGTCGGGTTCGCGGGCGACTCGACGTAGACCATCTTCGTCGACGGCCGCATCGCGGCCGCGACGTTCTCCAGCTTCGACGAGTCGACCCACGTCGAGGCGACGCCGAAGCGCCGGTACTCGTTCTCGAGGACGAGGCGGGACGGGCCGTAGACGGAGTCGGTCCCGACGACGTGGGCGCCCTGCTCGAGGAACGCGACGTACACCGTGTTGATCGCGGCCATGCCGGTCGCGGCGCCGAGCGCGCCATAGCCACCCTCGAGCGTCGCGAGGCACTCCTCGAGCGCCGCGACCGTGGGATTGCCGAGCCGTGTGTACTTATACCCGGCGTCCCTCCCCTGAAAGCGCGCCGCGCCCTCGTCCGCGTTTCGGAACGCGAACGTGGACGTCTGGTAGATCGGCGTCGAGACGGCACCCGTGGCGGGATCGGGGTGCTGCCCCGCGTGGATGATCCGGGTGGCGGGGTGCATCCGGCGGATGTCGGTCATTGCGTTTCCTTTCCGGTCCCGAGCGCGGACGCCGCGGGGCTCAGCGGCGGGCGCTCCGGCGGGGGCGTCCGAGAATCGCGTCGGCCTTGTCGCGGGCTCCGCGCTCGACGCCCTCGCAGACGATCGAGCAGATCTTCAGGAGCGTCGGATCGGCGATCGAGTAGACGGTCCGCGTGCCGTCCTTGCGGCGGTCCAGGAGCGCCGAGCCGTGCAGCACCGCGAGGTGCTTGCTCACGTTCGCCTGCGTGCCGCCCACCTCGTCGAGGATCTCGCCGACGGAGGCCTCGCTCCGGAAGAGCCGCCTCAGGATCTTGAGGCGCATGGGCTCGGAGAGTGCCCGGAAGCGCGTTGCGACCTCTTCGCAGGCGGCATCGGTCAGCGGCAGGTGCGCGTGCATCGCCATATGGTGATCATCGTGCCCGCAGCAGGCGGGGTCAATGATGCGGGTGGAGGATTTGCCGGGGCCCGGGCTCGCGTTCATTCCTCCTCCGCCGGCGGAACGCCCGCGGTCTTGAGGTACATGAAATAGAGGAGCGGGATCACGACGAGGGTCAGGGCGGTCGCGACGACGACGCCCGAGATGAGAGCGACGGCGAGGCCCTGGAAGATCGGGTCGAGGAGAATGACGGCGCCGCCCGCGACGAGCGCGAGCGCCGTCAGGACGATCGGCCGGAAGCGGACCGCGCCCGCCTTCACCACGGCCTCCTCGAGCGGCTCGCCGGCCGCGAGCTCGAGGTTCACGAAGTCCACGAGGAGGATCGAGTTCCTGACGATGATTCCCGCGAGCGCGATGAAGCCGATCATCGAGGTCGCCGTGAAGAAGACGCCGAAGAGCGCGTGCGTGGGCAGGATGCCGATGAGCGTGAGTGGGATGGGCGCCATGATGATGAGGGGCGTCACGAACGAGCGGAACCACCCGACGACGAGGACGTAGATGAGGACGATGACGGCCGCGAAGGCGATCCCCATGTCCCGGAAGACCTCGTACGTGATGTGCCACTCGCCGTCCCACTTCATCGCGTAGCGGTTCGAATCGGTCGGGAGCGTCGTCGAGAGGACCTCGAGGGGCCTCCCGTCGGGCGCCTTGAGCGCCGCGATGCGGCTCTTCATGTCGAGGATGCCGTATACGGGAGCCTCGGCCACCCCGGCCATCTCGGCGAGGACGTACGTCACGGGCTGGAGGTTCTTGTGGTAGACGAAGGGCTCGCGGACGCCGTTCACGACGGTCACGAGCTCGCGGATCGGGACGAGCTTGCCTGTCATCGACGGGGCCGACGTCGCGAGGAGGCCCTCGAGGCCGGAGCGCTGGGTGCGGTCGAGCCTGAGGACGATGGGAACCGCCTCGCGGGCGGCGTCCACGTGGAGGAGGCCGGCGTCCATCCCGCTGAGCGCGATCCGAAGCGTCTTGACGACGACTTCGGGCGTCACGCCGCTCAACATCGCCTTTTCACGGTCCACGACGAGCTCCACCTTCGGGGCCGGGTCCTCGACGAGCCAGTCCGTGTCGACGACGCCGGGGGTGGACTCGAAGACCTCCCGGACCTGCTTCGCGAGAGCGATGCGGCGGACCGGGTCCGGGCCGTAGATCTCGGCGACCATCGTCGAGAGGACCGGCGGGCCCGGGGGCACCTCGGTGACCTTCACGTTCGCGCCGAGGCGCTTCGCGGCCGGCGCGATCAGGTTCCGGATCTCCTTGGCGATCGTGTGGCTGTCGCGCGAGCGGTCGCCCTTGGGCGCGAGGTTGACCTGCATGTCCGCGACGAGCGGGCCGGACCTGAGGAAGTAGTGGCGGACGAGGCCGTTGAAGTTGAACGGGGCCGACGTGCCGGCGTAGACCTCGACGTCCGCGACCTCGGGCCGCGTCCTGACGAGGACGGCGAGCTCGCGCGCGGCCGTGGCCGTCGCCTCGAGCGTCGTCCCCTCGGGCATGTCGAGGACGACCTGCAGCTCGCTCTTGTTGTCGTACGGGAGCATCTTGACCTTCACGGCCCTCACGACGAAGAGCCCGCAGGACAGGAGGAGCAGGGCGACGACGCCGCCGAGGAGCGCCCAGCGGCGGGCCGCGTGCCTCAGGAGCGGCGTGAAGAGCTTCCGGTAGAGGCGGACGAGGCGGTCCTCGACGGGAGGTTCGACGCCAAGGGTGCCGGGGGCGAAGTGCTCTTCACCGCGGAGGTGCGCCTCGGCGAATTTCCGGAAGAGCCGGAAGGTGAGCCACGGCGAGACGATGAACGCGACGAGGAGGGAGAAGACCATCGCGGCCGAGGCGTTCACGGGGATCGGGCGCATGTACGGGCCCATGAGACCCGACACGAACGCGAGCGGGAGGAGGGCCGCGACGACTGCGAACGTCGCGAGGATCGTCGGGTTGCCGACCTCGTCCACCGCGTAGACGGTCGCGAGGCGCGCCTCGCCCCAGCCGAGCTCGTAGTGGCGATGGACGTTCTCGACGACGACGATCGCGTCGTCCACGAGGATGCCGATCGCGAAGATGAGGGCGAAGAGCGTCACGCGGTTCAGCGTGTATCCGAAAAGGTAAGACGAGAAGAGCGTGAGGGCGAGCGTCGCGGGGACCGCGACGAGGACGACGACCGCCTCTCGGAGTCCGAGGAAGAACGCCATGAGGATCACGACTGAGAGCGTCGCGAGCCCGACGTGGAAAATGAGCTCCGACGACTTCTCGTCGGCCGTCTTGCCGTAGTCGCGCGTCTTCGTGACGGTCACGTTGGAGGGCACGACGGGGCCCTTGAGGCCCTCGAGGCGCGCGTCCAGCTCCTTCACGAGCGTCACGGCGTTCGTGCCCGGCTTCTTCGCGACGGCGAGCGTCACGGCTGGGGCGTCTTCCCCGGCCTTCGTGAGCATCCAGGCGTACTGCGCGGGCTCCTCGGGCCCGTCCGAGACGGATGCGACGTCGCGCAGCCAGACGGGCTTGCCGTTCGCGACGCCGATGACCGCGGTGCCGACGTCCTCGGCGCGCCGGAAGAGCGAGCCGACCTCGACGGGCACCTCGGCGTTGCCGGACGAGAAGCTGCCCGCCGGGAGCCGCCAATTGAGGCTGGAGAGCGCTCCGTAGGCCTGGACGAGCGAGACGCCGTAGGAGGCGAGGCGGTCGCGGTCGAACGTGACGTTGACGACCCGGCGCTGCCCGCCGAGGACCGTGACCTGCGAGACGCGCGGGTGCCGCGCGAAGTCGGCCTTGACCTCGTCGGCGATCTGCCGGAGCTGCATCGGGGTCGCGTCCCTGGACCAGAGCGTGTACGCGACAACCGGCACGTCGTCGATCCCGCGGGGCACGACGACGGGCGGCAGGGCGCCGGGTGGGAGATTCGGCTGGAGCTCGGCGATCTTCGCGTGGACGCGCACGACCGCCTGGTCGGGGTCCGTCCCGACGAGGAAACGCACGATCACGATCCCGCCCGAGGGCTGCGACGTCGAGTAGACGTACTCGACATTCGGGATCTGGTAGAGGGCTTTCTCGACGGGGGAGATGACGCGGCTCTCGATCTCCGGCGCCGTCGCGCCGGGGAGCGCGACGAAGACGTCGATCATCGGGACCTTGATCTGGGGCTCCTCTTCGCGCGGCGTGATGAGGATCGCGAATGCGCCGAGGAGGAGCGACGCGACGACGAGGAGAGGCGTGAGCTTGGATTCGAGGAACGCCTTCGCGATCCGCCCGGAGGCGCCGAGAGGCCGGCGCGTCATCTTGCGGCGGAGTGCCTCGCGCGCGTCCTTACCGTGAGGGGTAGTCTCGCTCACCGGGCTGTACCCTTCGCCTCGGCGTCTTTCGGCTCGGAGACGGGCGCGCCGTCGGCGGGCGGCGCCGTGAGGCCGACGAGGACCGTCTCGCCGCCGGAGAGGCCGGAGAGGATCTCGACCTTGCCGCCCTGCGAGGCGCCGGTCGTCACGACGCGCGTGCGCGCCTTGCCGGCGCCGTCCTTCAGTGCGACGAGGCTGACGCCGCCGCTCGCGAGAACGGCGCTCTCGGGGACGAGGACGGACGGCCGCGCCGCGGCGTCGAGCGTCGCGCGGCCCGTGAGGCCGGTCGCGACGGGAGCACCTGACAGCTCGAGCGTCGCCGTGTATGTGTGGGTGGCAAGGTCGGCGCCGGGCGACATCTCGACGACGGTGCCCGTCAGGTCGGCGGCCGCGCCGTCGATCCTCACGGCGAGCTTCTTTCCGACCAAGAGGCCCGAGGCCGCGACCGTGCCGGCCGGGACCTGGACGACGAGGCGGCGGCCCGTCGCGGACTCGATCGTGACAAGCGGGCGGCCCGGGGCCGCGAGGTCGCCGGCCTCGACGAGGCGCGCGGCCACACGGCCGGCGAACGGCGCCGTCACGCGGGACTCACGTGCGACGGAGGAGGCTGCATCCACCGCGCCTTCGCCCTGCTGAACGGCGCCTTTCGCCTGCTCGTACTGCATCCGGTTCATGTCGAGCTCGAGCGGCGAGGCGGAGCCCGAGGCCGAAAGGGCCTTGTAGCGTTCGTAGTTGCGCTCGGCGAGGGAGAGCGCCGCGCGGGCCTGCGCGAGCGCGCCCCTGGCCTGTGCTTCTTGCCCTCTCGTCGTCTCGGCGTCGATCTCGACGAGGACGTCGCCGGCGGCGACGGACTGGCCGACGCGCGCGGGGACCGCGACGACGTTCGCCATGACGCGGCTCGAGACGGCGGCCGAGCGGTCTGCCGTGACGGTGCCGTAGAGAGTCAGCCGGTCCGGCAGGGAGGCGCGCTCGACCAGCGCAGTGGCGGCGGAAACCGGAGGGAGATCTTTCTTAGAAGGAGAATGCGGAGAGCTGCAGGCTCCCAGCGAAGCTGCCGCGGCCGCGCCGAGCAACACTTTCAAAGAAAATCCGAATCCGATATTCCGTCCGATCTTCCTCAATTCGATCTTCCTCACTCCGTTCCTCCGTTCAAAACGCTCTCGGGGCGGCGCCCCGCCTTGACGGCGAGCTTTAGGGCCGCCGTGTGCGCGTCGGCGCGGGCGACGAGCTCGCGCGTTTCCGCCTCGCGGCGGGCCGTCGTGACGTCCAGGAGATCGAGCGTCTTCACGACGCCCGCCCGGAACCGGTCGTTCGTGATGCGCTCGGCCTCGCGCGCGGCCTCGAGTGCCTTCTTCGCGGTCCCGTGCCGGGCCTCGGCCGTCTTCGCTTCTTCGAAGGCCTGCCGAACCTCGAGGCGGACGCCCTCCCCGAAC